>Ga0315279_10004859_pt1 | contig 17826 bp, 8 predicted proteins | sample YL17G06_20_MG_FD_203694 | JGI IMG/M metagenome (GOLD analysis project Ga0315279, IMG submission 203694) | Sediment microbial communities from Yellowstone Lake, YNP, Wyoming, USA - YL17G06_20 | ecosystem: Environmental > Aquatic > Freshwater > Lake > Sediment | place: USA: Wyoming | collected... | reverse complement strand
TAGTGGAGGTAGAGCAATGGTAATCAACAGCGGTGAAGACCAATTACTCTCGCTATTGGAGCTATCCTTTGCTTTTACCTTTATCGCATAGGTCCCATGAGCAACCCAGGAATGTGATGCTTCGACTGGTGAATTCGATGGATACGGCCCCATCCAGTCACTCACAGTTCCATCGCCCCAATCCCATTGATAATACAGCTGATCATTATCGGCATCAGAAGATTGAGATGTAAATGTGTATAGAACACCAATAAACCCATTTATCGGCCCTTGTGGTTGTTGAGGTGTTTCAGGAGGCTGATTTTCTTGTCCGCAGAAAAAACCACTATGTTTGATATCATGGCGAAACATCAACCAGCCAGGACCTGTGCCGTCTCCAGCGGATAGTACATAGACCCGACCGTAATTATTTTCCGGATCAACTGAAGATCCATAACCACCGACAATACAGACATCTAAGGTTCCATCATTATCAAAATCGGCAAGCACGGGAGCATGATCCATTTGAAACAACTGCCCATAATGCGCTTGTAAATCGTAAGTCCAGATTATCTGACCATTGTCACCACGTAGTACTCTTAAAATACCGTCATCCGAGCCAAAGACGACATCGAGAACACCGTTTCCGTCGATATCCGCAAGGGCAGCCCCACGGAAAATCGTATCACCAGTGTTATAATTCCAGAGTAGCGAACCAGTATGGGTCAGTACACCAAGTTCATAATACGAGGCAAACACGATTTCTATATGACCATCATTGTTCAAATCACCGATGGAGGTCGGCGCCCCGATATAGAACGGGGCATCATAGTCCCACACAGGAGAGCCATCTTCAGCATTCAGCACATACACATGGGAATCATAACACCCAATCACAATTTCTGGTTTTCCGTCCTCATCGATATCGGCAAAGGAACCCCCATGGTACATATAATCCTGGGGGGCATCTGAATACCAGAGGGTTGAGCCGTTATTACCCCATAATGCATAGACCCTACAATCACCTTGAAATTGAGCAACAACGACATCAAGCTGCCCGTCTCCATTCACATCCAGGATATCAGGCTCGGATTGAATGTAACTGTTTGTTCCAAGATTTATCTGCCAACAGATACTGCCGTCCTCCCCATTCAAACAAAACACATTTCCATAAAACGTACCAAAAATAATCTCGGGTTTAGCATCGTTATCAACATCAGCAACCGCAGGAGGAGAATCAATACAATTGGGATACCCGGTCGATTGCTCCCACTTCACCTGCCCGGTTTTACCATTAAAACAATACACGGTATATGGAGATGATGCAGGGATAATAACCTCGAGATGACCGTCGAGATCGACATCGGCAATCGCAGGTGATGCATCGTTACACCCACCGGTGTCATACCTCCACAGCAAGGTCCCATTTTCTGCGTTCAACGCATACACGTGCTCATCATTAAAATATGTCCCGAAGACGATTTCAAGATGACTATCCTCATCGATATCTCCAACTGCTGATGACCCAAACGAAGGTGCACTCAGATCATACCACCACAGGATGTCCGGGCTGTTGTTATTTCCGGTGTTATTCATCGTTATCTCACTAGACGTCAAAAAAAGAGGAAAAACTAAAAGGGGAAAAGAAACGAGAACAAAAATCCTTTTTATGAGATGCTTTTTTATATCCATATGAAAACTCCCTATCTTATATAAAATGCTAAGTATATATAAATCTTTTTTACCATAATCTCACGGGTTTTCCATTCCATCGCTCCGTGAATTACACACAAATAATAGGGAACGCATCAAGAAAAAAGATACGAAAAAAAAGAGAAAGGGTTTAGGTATAAGAACCCCAGTAGTACAAGGCTGGCCCTACAGGCGCCATGACCCGACCCACAATTGTTTCGTTGTTCGCTCGTAGGAACCCGACGATCGGTGCCCTCTTATTGGTTTCTGAAACTGTTATTCTTCCGAATATGAAATGCCTTGCAAATATACCTTTCATAGTCCCAGAGGCACTTTTATTTTGGAAAGAGAGATTCCAATCACCGGTGAAGCGACCACCACGGGCCCTAAGCTCATATGTTCCTGAAAACGTTCCTACCGTTTTGTTTCCGTGGGGCCGTGGTCCAAGGTTCCCTTCGAAAGAACCAGTGGTCAATAGTACAGTGTTGTGGTTCAGGTTTTGTACGGCGAAGCTTGGAATTGCCGCAGTCACAGATATACCTAATATTAAAATACCTATCATCATCACAAGTATTTTCTTCATACGTTCACTCCCTTTTCTTAAGAAAATAAAGGAAAAACGAGTTAATAAATATATCTGTATTTTGTTAAATATTCTTGTTATATGGTTTATCATTTTAACGATAACAACTAAAGACAGCAAATAGAACCATGATATATAATTCCGTCTGATTTCTTGTGTGGTGATATCATATAATAGGACCAAGGAAATTTACTTGGTATATACCACAAAAAGCTAGGTTTGAAACCACTACCTTGTTCGCTTGCATACATCCGAACGAACTCATTCATTGCTGGTATAAGATTGCTAATGTCTCTGCTGCTCCTCAGGCAGAGTTTTGTCGTACCGGTTGTCTAAATGAGGCTATGAACTATCCAGATTCTTTCTTTCTAATGGCTACTTCAGCATAGGAGGATAGTTCAATTCGTATCGACGATTATTCAGTCCATCCAGGTGTAATTTGAGTGATAATCGATATTTTGTTAAGGTTCAGCCGCACATCGGTGATGGGAGGGTACAGGAAAGTGACGGTGACTTGATTTGATGTTTTTGTCATGGTATAGTGTGTGTTCTTGACGAGGTTCACATCGTTGAAGGTATCGTTCAGAAAATTCATCCATATCGTCGGGAAGGGGGTAAAAATCGTAAACGTCTTCACCAAGGTAAGGGACGAATTGGTGGCAGTTAAATACTCGGTTTTCACGGGATACGTCCCATAACCACTGATAGACGTTGTTTCATCCTTCGGCCGTAGATCGATACAGTTCCAAGAAAGGGTCACGCTTCGAACCGAGGTATTGTAGGCTACTGAGAATTCAGGCTTGATGGAAAACACTGACCCCTGGGTTTGATTGAGCACGACACCTCCGATTTCATAGTTATAGGATTGATCTAGGTAATAGGAATTCTCTGAGGTATACCGGAGTGTCCCGAAAAAGTCCTCGTAGGTGTCCCCCACGGTCCTAGTGATTCTATAGCTCCAGCCATCGGAAACCAGCGAGAGCCGCCCGAACGCTTTGTTTGACATGAAAAAACCGAGCTCTCGACTCCCTAAGGTAACGGAGGTTGATATCGGCGCCGTTTCTTTCAGCGCAATCTGGGAATCAACCACGAATTTTAGCTGGGAAAATTGGTCAGCGACAACCCCCATGTGTTCTGCTTCTCTGCTTTCCATCCATTTCGGGATGTAGATTGTCTGAATGATAGAAATGACCGCAAGAATTAACCCAACAATCATGACAGCAACCACGATCCCAGCAACAGCCTCATCCTTGTTTGTGACTCTTTTCCTTATTATCCTTCGATAGTTCATACTATCACCTTCCTTTTTTTATGGAGTACGATAATAATTGTAATTTTGAGTTATTTTCGCTGCTGTAAGTACGGCAGCGTACAATGAGAATTCATCATACGATGCGCTGTAGGGCCCGAACAGCAGGTTGTTGGTGTTCACTTTCAGAGGTCTCCCGTTGAGAGATAGAGAGCCGACAAGAACAGCGTTGATGAACAACTTCATAGTCACTTTATCGTAGGTCGTCACGATGTCGTTCCATTTACTTGAAAGATTCCCTGAAAGGGTAAATACCTGGTTATTGGAATCGGTAAACGTGACAAAGACCTTTGTTTTGTTCGCTTTGACCGTATACGACCCTAGTTTTGAAAACACATTCTGGGTTGTTTCACTGATCGGTATACGAAGGACACACATGTAGGTATCATTATTCGTACCTCCGTACGCCGCAATATATGCATCGCCGACGAAGGGGATAATCTTCGCATCATAGCTGAAGACATTCGGAGTGATAGAAATCTTCACGGAACCGTCGATCGCATCAACAATATCGCCATTTGCGCCAATACGAAACGTCACAAGCCAGCCATTGTTCTGAGCAGGTTGATCTTTATAGAGAATGGCATAGATGCGGTCCTGGACATAGATGATTTTTGGCTGATGGGCGGCAGAGGACGCGCTCGCAAATGAGAGAGAATCAATAAATGATTTTGTGATAGTTCCATCATTCGCGATTTTTAGGGTCGTTAACCAAGCATTATATTGATTTGGAACATATTGGGAATACACAAAAGCAAAAATGTTGGTACTCACTTGGGTGATTTTTGGATGATAGCACGAGGTGGTAAATTGCCAGGAGTCAATAATGCTTTTTTTAATAGTACCATTCCCATAGATCGTTATGGTCACTACTCGTCCATATGTAGGACTTGCCAGTGAATCTCGGTACAGCAATGCATAGACATTCCCACTGACCAAGAGGATTGAAGGTTCCTGACAGCGGAGCGGCTCAAAGACATACGAGTCAAGGGGGACGCTTTGAATATTTCCGAGGTTATCTATTTTTATTGTTTTTATAGTCCCTTTGGACGTGCTGGAGAGTTGATAGGCGACTGCATACACCCCATTGGTTTTATTGATACATACCATCATAAAAGGAGTATTCATGCAATCGTTATCAAATATGAATGTATTAAGAAGAGTGATGTAACCAGTACTGTTGATACTTACCGTTATAATTTTTCCATCATGACGTACCACGGGATTGTTTATGTATTGACAATAGGAGATAGCATAGATATTATTACAGATTGGAATAATCGTTGATCCAAACGCTGAATCAAATGTCCCGTTGGATGAGGTATAGCCCTTTTCAATCGTACATGAATCAGTGAATTGATTTGATATTGTTTTACTGGTCGCATTGACCTTGACAGTTTTTAATAACAAACAGTTATTGATACTCCGAAAGACGATCACCACATATTGACCGGTAGAGACGAGAATTTCATCTTCTTCGTAGCAATTGTATGCACCGAGTTTATTGAAGTCATAAATAGGGGTGCTGTTGACCTTCCCAGTGTTATTGATTCGAAGTGTTTTCAACATGCCATCAGAAGAGTCTGCTCGATAGACAATCCCATAGACCTGCTTATCGACAGGGAATAGTATCGGGGTGACGCAGTAATATGGTTCAAAGGTGACCGTCAATTGGGTAGCTGCCTGAACATTTCCGTCGTCTTCAATTTTCACTGTCACGAATTTTCCTGGGATGACTGCTGTACCGGTGTCAACGCTATAGGAGATAACATAAATTTTTTTGTCTCCATTAACACGTACGATATGAGGTTGACGAATCTTATAGGTCGCGGTCATCTCAAAAACAAAAGTACCATAGGATTTTACGAGGGGTGGGAGTGTACGACTTAGAGTAATATCGCCGCCCGAGGAGATTTTTATTGTTTTTAACCATCCTGCTTGTCGGAAAATCGGACCTCCATACACAATCGCATACGTATCATCATGAATATTAAGGATCTCTGGACTCCCACCATCATTGTCATCGAACCAAACATGGTGAGAAATATCAAATAACAGACCCTGATCCGTTATTTCGACTGTTCGAATCCCGCCATCATCCCCGACGCAGTTATAGACAATAACATAAATATCCGTGCTTTTCACTACTTTGATGATCTCTGGTTCTATCATGATATCACCAGTGAAAACCAAACGTTTATTCACTGGGGAAATTATTCCAGTGTCCGAAATATTCACAGATAACAATGCTCCGGTATAAACCGCATTGATTGCATACACCACTGCATATACAGCACCATTAATATGGATGATATCAGGGGTTGAGGATAGAACTACGTCAAGGACTCGGGTGTTGATTGCGTTTTTATTGATCAGTCCGTTATTAAAAATTTGTACTGTTTTCAGATAGAGCTGATTCCCTGCGCTAGGTTTGGTGTACACGATAGCGTATATCCCATTACTTTGATTTATGCGAATAATTTTTTGGTTCTTACTTGAAGTTTCAAAATTAAACATATCGATGATGCAGGTGGTTGCGTTTGAAATAATCTGTCCGCCGGTTGTGATATTCACCGTGGCTAAGAAACCCTGGGAATTCTCGTTCGCTGATACGATAGCGTAAATGCCTTTTGTGATATTGATGACATCAGGGTCATAACATCCATATGCATAGGTGCCAAATTGTGCTAACGAGGATTGGACCGGGTTTCCAACCAGCCCATTGCTGTATTGAGAACGATTGATCCACGTTTCAATGCTACATTCATCAGTGACACTGATCGTGTTTGAATTTGCGACTTGACCGTAATCATCGATGCCATCAAAACCTAAACTTTTAGCTGAATGATTCAGCTCCCCATTGAATCGTTGAGGTCCACGAATATCGTTGGGTTGGAGAGTCGCATCATTCGGTGGATATTGCCCAGAAGTGTCGAAGAGTTTAATGCCTGCTGTTTCGTCAAAATGCCACACACCCATCGCATCTATCTGCGTGGTAAAGAGTTTGATTCCCCCGGTCACGTTGATAGTGGTGTTACCAGAAGTATATTGAAACCATGCTTCAAAGAGGTAATTCTTATTGGAGGTAAGACCAGAGAGAGGCACGTCTTGAAAACCAGACAAAGGGACCGTAATATTGATTTTTGGCGTTACATTCCATTGAGTGCTCGTTACGTCTTTCCATTGAAACCACACCTTCCCAGGTGTGTATTTATTTGCTATAAAATTATAAAACGATTTCATGTGTGCACTATGCGGCCAGACATCATAAGGATCTAATGTTTGTACGTAGGGTAGATCACCGCGAAACCCCTCTTGGACAAGTCCGTACATCATCATCGCGTTATTGTCTGGGGTGATGACCTCCACTGAGACTTCGAGGCCGTTCAAGCTTGCAAAACCAGGGGGTGTAAACACCAAACGTTCACCGATGGTCCATTGTCCATCACCATTGGTATCAACCAGACAATCCTTCACTGTGGCGAAATATTTTTGGCCACTCACGGTAATGACGAGTTTCGTATTTGGTGAAATAGGACTTCCGCCATTGTTTTGCAGATAAACATTCTTTTCATCAACGGAAGCAACGATATTTGAGGGAGAAACGTGCCCCAGGTTAGAAGGATTGTTCGCATTATTAATAACTAACAGATACAAAAGTGATAAAAGGATAATAGAAATAGATAACATAAGAATCGTACCCATAATTTCGGATACCCCACCTGTATTATGCCAAAAACGACCATGGTTCTTTTTTTTCACGGTAAGTAACACTATTTTTTCATGTTTGTCCATATTATCTACCTTCTTTGCTTCCTCTATGGCGCATAGGTTGTATAATGAGTAATAATCTCATCATCCCTCAGATGGGTGCTATAGATAGCAAACTCATCGTAAATACCGCTGAACCCGCCAAAGATGATATTATTTGACGTGCTGACGATATTACTATTGCAAGCAAGCGATGTATTCGTCAGATTATTGAAGAACTTGATTTTGGTGTGATCATAGGTTAAGACTAGGTAGTTCCACCCATGATGGATAGGTTGAATAAGGGTTTTCACACCACTTGTTGTTGTGAGGGTTGCCACAAAAACCGTATCATTCCCTTGTATTGCGTACGATCCTGCTTTCGAAATGATATTGTGTAATGTTTTACTCACATCACTTCGTATGATATCGATGGTCTCGATGTACCCGTCGTCATAATCCCCATTATAGCAGACCGCAATGAGATGATTGCTGATATTAATGGGACAGGGCAAGATATTTGCAGTGGACAGCAAAGCCAAGGAAGCATCGATGTACACATTACTGACCGTCCGATAAATAGATCCATTTGGAGCAATGCGCATCGTGCTGACATATCCTTTGTACGATGCGCCATTCGGTACTGTATAGACGAGAGCATAAATATCTCCGATGAGCGGATCAAGAATCTGACTATGGGCGAAATCATACGAGCTATCTACGTAGGTATTAACTGTATCTATTTTTTTTATAAAGGTTCCATTCGAAGAAATGTTTAAGGTATCGATGTTTCGATAAATCCTATAGACACCGACCCAATAGGAGTTTGAGTAAGCAATCGCATACACATTTTTATTGAGGTGAATAAGATTCGGCCTGCTAGATCCATAGGTGTTAAATGTGAACGTTGAGAAAAGGTTCTGGTTGATGAGGCCTGTGTCATTGATTTGTACAACCATTATTTTTGCTGCACCTTGGTGACCGCTAAAGTAATTATCATACCCGAATACTAACGCATACAGATGGTTGCTTCCCTCGATAGGGAGAAGATTCGTATATTCATCGTATCCAGCTACCGATGAGAAATAGGCGTTCATCGTAAAGGTAGCGATTGCTGTGATATTCCCAGTGGGCAACACTTGTATGGTCTTGATAAACTCGCTTTTACTCGCATAGTTGGTCAAATGGTAAGAGACCGCAAAAATATTGTTACTTATCCGGAGCACACTGGGAGAACAATAATTGGAATAGCCTGCCTTCGTGATATTATAAGAGCACAGGACCGTGTGGGTTATCGTGCCGTCGTTCGCGATTTGCACGGTTTTTATGGTAACTGCAGGATTCCCGTAATTGTCAAACACAATCATGTAGATGTTATCTGTCACATACACAATTTTAATATTTAATCCTGGGTAAACCTCAGGCATTCCAATATCAAGAGTGTCGATAAAATGATTATCGATTTTACCGCCATTTGAAATATGAAGGGTGCGAAGAGAGATAGTACCGAAGAGGGCTCTTCTGGAAACCACTGCATAGACATCATTTGCAATATGAATGAAATCAGGGGCACAGAAATTCACTGTGCCCAACAAGGTATAATCGATTTTGTTCCTCACAATAGTGCCATTACCTAGAATTTTAATTGTCAAAAGGACTCCATTATTGATATCATTCCCCAAATAATTTGTTCCTGTATACGAGATACTTTTTTGGTACACGATCGCATAGGTTTGTTGACTGATATTCGATTCGATTATCATCGGGTTAATGACAGTAAACGATGATCCACCCTGGTTTTCGAACGCGTACTTCCAGGCGGGATCGTAGGTATGATTCGTAATAAGCCCGGTATTCGAGATTTCAAGTGTTTTTATTTCTTCTCTGGTGTTACTAATTCGATAACTTACCGCAAAAATACTTCCATTGATATGGATAATCCCAGGATCAGCAAACGAACTCCAATCAGCAGGGGGTAATACCAAGGCGTACCCTAGACCATTATTAAATGTTCCCGTATCGGTCAACTCGATAGTCCTAATCGCGGCACCTTGTATAATCGACCCGGCCGCGTCCCCATAGAAAATAGCATAGATTTTATTGTACACCGGTATTATCCTAATTGGGATATTAGAGATGTTATCCACATCAAATTTATAGGTCACTGGATCAGGGGTGATGCTTCCGTCGTTCTGGATTTCAACAGCACGTAACGCCCCATCGGTGTCAGAATCTCTATAGACAATAGAAAAGGATTTGTCCTTCACACGAATAATATCAGGGTATTGCATGATACCAGCGGGTGTTAAGGTCGATCCATAATTGTAAAACCCGATAGCGGGGGTGATCTGTCCAGTAGAGGTAATGCGCACTGTTTGTATCCGTCCGACATAACGTGCAGCGGATAAATATGTTTCATACGATGAATACACGACAACATAGTAGTCTCCACTTGTATAATTTATATCAGGATAATAACAATTCACAGTGCTGTCTAAACTGACCCTCGCTCTCACTGTTTTATTGATGCTCCCGTTTGCAAAAATCTGAACGGTTGCCATATACAGATAATTGTTTGGTCCTTTGTAGACAATCGCGTAAATATTGGTGCTCGCCATGACTTTGACGATTTTTGGCGTGTAACATTCGGTTGACTCAAATTGGAGCATATCAACGACACTAGTTGTTGCATTTCTACTGATGTTTCCTTGAGGTGAGATTTGAGTCGTATACACGAAACCACGTTGCGCCCACGCATTCCGTGAGACAATCGCGTATCTATCTGAAGATATTTTTATCATATCTGGCTCATAACACCCGTAGAGTTGGGTACCAAATATCGTGCTGTTCTTACGGACGATGCTGGTCGCCTTATACTCAGGTTTTGGCTCTGGTTTTACCCATGCTTCTATCGCGATTTCCGAGGTAGGCATGAGCGTGGCAGCGTGATTGACAACAACATAATCGTTGTACCCATCAAAACGTAACGATCTATTATGAACGGCTGACGATTGATTGAGCCTTTGTGCAGTTTGCGTTACATCAGCGGGAAATAATGTTCCATTATTCCCGTGGTTCGATGAATCAATTACTATCAACCCTGATGGTTCATCAAAATGCCAGACTCCCGAACTGTAACTATCGGTTAGAAATGAATTAATTGTACCAGTGGCGATAATCTTTTGGGAAGCATTTGAGGAAGAATTGTACTGAACCCTCGCTTGGAAGAGATACTGCGTGTTTTGCTCTAACCCGGTGAGGACATAGTTATATGTACCATTCCGACTCCCGACGGTAATCCACGGGGTCGCACTCCAAATAGCACTACTATTCATATTATAAACAGAGGTTTTAATATATACAAAACTAACTTTTTTAATTCCATTATAATAAAAAAAGTTATAGTTCATATGAACATTCGCTGTATTGGTTGTAATAGAATCAGCGTTTAAGGTAATCGCAATAGGAATTACAGATTGAGATCCTTCTTGAAGAATACCTCGCATCAGCACGGAATTACTTGCTTTATCGATAATTGTTACCGTGACTTGCATTAATGGGAGATTTGTATCATTATAAGGGATGAAAATTTTTTCAGCGATGTCCCATGCACCATCTGTTTTATATTTTGGATCTAACACCGAGCCCACCGTCGTGACCACTGGTGTCTCGGCAAACATGATTCGAATTTCTGCATCAAGCGGTATAGGTTGGCCTCCATAATGTTCAAGGACGATTCCACTGCCTTGCACCATCCCAATGATATTTGCAGACGGTGTCGGATTTGAGAAGATAATAGAAGGCAGGTTAATGGAAATAAACGCGAGCATGACGAACAGGGAGACCGCGATCGCGACAAGCAACAGGGTTCCGACCACTTCAGAAACCGCATTGGTATTTCGCTGGATGCGCTGGTTAATTAGAATGGTGCAGCTGCGTAATTTTTTTCTCATAGCCTTCATGTTATCACATTTTTGTTTCCTCATGGCCACGAATTTTTTTTTTAGAAGTAACAGCTCATCAAGGAACATACGCACTCCTGGAAATTTTTATTTCATCGAGAGACCCGTACAGCCCTCCGCCGAAAATGAGGGGGTCTGTATTCGTAGCTATCGTTCCTGTACAAGCGGTGCTTCCCCCCGCCTGTAACGCATCATTGATGTACAGCTTCAGGAAACCGAGACCGTAGGTGAAATCAATTTTTGTCCATGTATCGAACGGAACTGTTCCTGTCACCGAATAGGTTGTATTACCTATAGTCATCGATCCAATCATCAAATCATTATTCACGAGGATGTCAAAGGAATCACTCTTATGGATAATCCATTTGGATGTCCCGGTGAGGTCTATTCTTTCCATGCTCAGAAACCCATTGAAACTTGAATTCGTTGAACTATACAAAGTCATCAATTCGTTCGTTCGACTGAGAAGGACAAGGCTGCTAGCGACGGAAGTACAACGATCTTTGAATTCATAGAGAGATAAAACCGAATTTGAAATATTCCCTGTGGTAGCAATGGTTACCGTTGCAACATATCCACGATTCCAATTGCTGTTATTACCACCTGTAAACACTAGCGCATAGATGCCATTATCCAAGCATATGAAATCAATTTGGAAGACGTACGTCACCGGGAGCATCAAGGTATCAAGGGTGGAGTTCAATATATGACCTTGAGAGTCGATGGACACGGTTTGAAGAAATCCAGCCTTCAGTTGATGGTTCGAATCAGCACTATATGCGATAGCATACACGTTGTTTTGGACTGGAATCATCCTCGGTTCTAATCCAGCGGGCACACCAAATTGGCAAGCATCTATGAACGGCTTGACGATGGATCCGTTACTAAGGATTTCCAAGGTAATGATATTAGCTTGACCAGCGGTTACCCCGTATCCATTGTATGCGATAGCGTAGGTCATGTTTGCAAGATGAACGAGGGACGTCTCAGAACAATAGGTGTCTGGAAATTTTAATGAATCAATGACATTTGGACCAATCTGACCGAGCGTGTCGATACGAATTGTGACTAGATAACCGGTTGGAAGAACCTGCGAGGACGTCCCGCCGAATGACATAGCATAGATATCGGATCCGACGTTCAGAATATTGGACGTTCTCCCATAGTAGTCAAGGAAATCAAAGGTGTCGATACTCGCACTAATCGTTCCATTTTGATAGATCGCCATCGTCACAATATGGTTTTTTGCTTCGGTTTGGGAATCAACCGCTCCGTAAACGACGGCGTATATATAATTATAAATATGGATAATCTCAGGGTTGTTCAAATGGGTCACGATTATTGATTGTGTGTCGATCGTGCCTTGAAAGACACCACTCTCAGTCATTTTAAAGGTTGTGACGTACGAAGAGGTGTTATCGTGATAGGCGACAGCATAAAGATTACTATTAATCTGGATTACATCTGGCTCAAAGCAGTTGACGCTGAGGAGGTCAGATATATTTTTAACGGACAACTCTGAAATCTTCCCTGGGAATTCCGCCCCTATTCTCGATAGATTCAACCAGGACTCGATACAGATTTTATCAGTGATGTTCAATTTTGGGTGATGGGGGACAGTTACCGATTCAGAGTCGCCCTGGAAAGCCAAGGCTCCATTGGAAATCCCCACGTTTCCAAACGTTGCGGCATCCACAGAACCATTGCACACAGGGTTGATAACATCATGAGCAAGCGTCGATCCCATGGGTTCATCGAGATGCCAGAGGCCTCGGGTGGTCTGGTAGGTGTAAAATGTTAAGGGGCCATCAAGGAGGACGCCTCCACTATAATTCATGCGTGCCCAGTATTCGTATTGTGTGCCACTGGATAAGCCCGTTAAGATTAACCCGTAGTACCCATAAATAGAGAGAGGTTTTGCTGCGGATGAATTAATATACGGTCCCCCGGAGCATCCATAGATAAAATTAAGATGACCTGAAGCAAAATTAGTTGCATTCAATAAATTATAATACAGGTTTAAGGTCGCAGACGACTCCGAGATATCCGAGGGTTCGAGCACCTGGGTGTAAGGTGTTGTTGCGACAAAACCACTCTGAAGGGTTTTGTCAAAGACGACAGTATTTTTGTTGACATCGACAATAAGACAGGTCACCTTCTTGCCTTGGAGGTTCCCACCAGGATAAACAACCTGCTCACCGATGCTCCAGATGCCGTCGCCATTGGTATCTTTCCAATAATTAAATTGATTCACGGTAAACGTCGTGGGGACACCGTCGATGGATATCGTTATCTTTGTCTGCGGACTTAGCGTGATACCTCCGTGATGTTCAATGATCACATTATTATTTTTAATCGTTCCAACCAAGAAGGCAGAAGGAGGTGTCTCATCGGAATAATTAAACCAGGGATTAAGAATAATGATCGAGAGAGCTGAAAAAAGAGTGACAGCGACGATTATGAGGATGAACGTACCCATGATTTCAGATACAGCTTCATTCTGAGCATTGTGACGACCCGAGGTCCTACCCCGTTTCATTTATACACCCAATAACATTTTAAACGATAACCAGGTGAGCAAGACCATGATGAAGATGTGTTTGATGCTTGAGGAAAATTGTCCGTCTTCAAAGACGCCGGCGACGAGGGCTGACCCGAACGCTTGGACAAGGCATGCGAGGTAAAACATCCCTGATATATCCTTCTGTGATATTCCACCTCCTCCACCGCCCATGAGTCCAGCCATCCCTCGGTTACCTTCACCACCCACCATCGCAGGAATAAAACTCGTGCATAAGATCAATACGATTGCCAGAAACACGAACATACCAACATAGATAACGACCACGTAGGACGCCATATTGGTCCTCCGCTCCGCTTCAAGCATTTTTATCTCACGGGCATCCTTGGCTGCGACATCAAGAACATCAGCGACGTTCCCCCCGCTGTTACTCGCTTCCACAATCAGGGAGATCGTTCTCCTGATAGATTTCGTATTGACTCGCTTGGAGAATGCAATCAATGCCTCAGTAACGCTGCCGCCCCAGGAGACCTGCTGGGAAATCTTCTGGATTTCTGGTGTGAGAATCCCGTAGTTGCCTTTCGATGCGAAGAGGATTGCCTTGGTGAACGTCATGCCAGCACGACGAGACTCTGCGAGATCACGGATGAAGTCAGGAAAAATCGCGTCAATCTTTGCGATTCTTCGGACACGCATCGCTTCATACATCCCATAAAGACCCGCACCTGAGAGCAAGGCAAAGACAAAAAAGTCGACAGGCCCGATGAAGATGTTAATGATGCCAAGCATCGACAGGACCCCAAGGATGAGAAAAAGGGAGACCAGAATACCGGTGACAATGTAGACAATGAGTCTTGTGACCTGCCCGGTGAGAATGAGAGTTTTGACAAAACCGGTTTTTTGGAACTCGACAGTTTTAGCGGTTTTTTCCATCGCTTACGCCTCCTGAGAAAGGATACGAATCACCACAGCAAAACCAATGTGAATAAGGGGGACAACAAGCAAGATGAGGACATACAGGAAAATCGCGTTCCACTGCCCGCTGATAATCATCATGAGAGGAATAACAATGAGAAGAAGGAGGACACCTGCGACCGCAGCAGTGACATAGCTTTCTGCCATAATCCCTAGAGTTTCCAGGAGTTGTTTTTGCGCATTTCGATTTTCCCAGAGGTATTGATCTGCCTTGTGCATGAAATAGGTCTTCAGCGAGCCACCTGAGGTGACGGTCACGACCATGCCTTGGAGGAATTCTTTAAATTTCTGCGAGGGGGTCCGTACGATATTTATTTTAATGGCAGTGAGCACATCAAGGCCGAGCAGACTAATATCACGGTAAACCCATGCTGCTTCTTCCTTTATGGTCCCATAGATTTCTTGTTTCGAGAGGCTTTTAAAGATCTCGGTGGGAGTAACCCCGGCGGAGGCCATCGCAGAGATAAAGTTGATCGCGTAGGCGAGGTTAATATCAATCTTTTTTTTACGGGCTTTCCCCCGGCTTTTGGGCAATGATACCAAAATCATGTAGGTGAGAAGACCAATGAGGAGCGGGATGAGCAGGAAAAAAATCATGAACCCGATTCCTAAGGTGATATGCATCACAGGAAAGAGAACAAAGAGCAGAATTACGAAAAACCCAAAAGTAGCGACCGACACGAGAGCCGTGCTGAGGAGCACGTACGATAGGTACGCACCTGCCCGTATCTCCATGTGGGCAGAGTACAGGTTGTTCTTGAGATGTTCGTTAACCTTTTTTTCACTAAATTGCCCCAACCATTTATAACTCATCCGTTGATATTTTGTGAGTGTCATTCTATTCCTTCCTTTTAAACCTCAATAAACTCTTTTTTTTTAACTCCTGTTCGGGAGATTCCTCTATTGAAGCCGCACTCTCATCAATCGATACGCCTAGGTTTTCCGTAGCTTGAGGCTCTGCTGTCGTTTCTTGTGCGGAGTTTCCTGTCGTCGTGTTTTCTATTGGAGGGACTTCTGTTGCAGGGGCTTCTTGCTGGGCGGCCGCGTCCCTTTTTTCTTTTCTGATTTTCTCCATGAATTCACCGGGGGTCTCTGCATAGGACGCAACGACACGCGCGACGTCCTTAAATGCGCGGATATTATTGTCCTTCATCCATTCGAGAATTTCCACACGCCGTTTGAGCTCCTCCATCATTTGGTCTTTGGTCATGTCATGTTGGCCTCGGATGCGTTCCAACACGTAGCTTTTACCTGAATAGTGGAATTGATCTTCTACAGGGTTCCAGCGGAACACCTCATTTGTCAAAATTTCCTTTGTCATGGGATCGATATCCACAATCTCAACGATCTGCTTACATCGTCGGACGCGTTGGTCCCCAAGCTGGGCCTGCACTTGAACCGTGACAATATCGAGAGCCTGCAACATGACTCGTGGAATCTCAATCGGTTTCCCTTCGAGCCGATGAATGAGCGACTGCGGGGAGTCTGCATGGACCGTTGAATAGGTCGTGTGTCCTGTCGCCATCGCCTGAAACAACACGTACGCCTCCTTCCCACGGATTTCCCCAACGAGAATGTATTCAGGTCGTTGTCGGAGGGCTGCCTTCATAAGGTCGTATAAATCTATTTCACCGGCAAGCTTGTCGTTAATGACTTCCCCAAACCCTGAGCGAACTACACCAGGGATCCAGTTCGGATGCGGCAGATTGATCTCCCTGGTTTCTTCAATGGTAACAATCTTCGATTCACGTGGAATGAATAAACAAAGGGCGTTGAGCGTCGATGTTTTCCCTGCAGCCGTCCCGCCTGCGATAAGGGCGTTGATTCCATTTTCGACAGCAAGCCACATGTACGCGACCATCTCCGCTGACATGGTCTTATAGCCAATCAAATCCGTCGCAGTGATTGGATCAGCGCGGAATTTCCTTATTGTAAATGTCGATCCTTTTGTTGTGACCGCCTTGCTTAACGTCATCTGAATTCGTGAGCCGTCGGGCATCGTTGCATCAAGCATTGGTTCAGCAATTGATATGTGCTTTCCGCATTTTTGCGCTAGCTGTATCACAAACGCGGAGAGTATCGTCTCATCAGGAAATTGTACATTGCTCTTGAGAGATCCGTATTTCCTGTGATATAAAAAAATAGGGAGAGCAGACCCATCACATGATATATCTTCGATATTTGGGTCGCGCATCAGAGGGTCGATTTTACCATACCAAATAAAATCCCGTTTCACGTAGTACAAGATTTTTGCTTTTAGCATCTGATCGACATTCATCTTGTAATCACTAATGATACGGTCAATCCTCTCGATGAGAAACTTTTCAACCTCGCTTTTATCCAGCTCATCCAATCTGACATCGATCAAATTCATCAAGGTTTCTTGGATAAAATGTAAGTTCGCGCGGTCGGAATCGGAGAGATGTGGTTCAATAACCTTATAATATTTATCAAGGGAGATCGCATCTTTCAATATTTTGATGTAGGAAAAAGGCTCCAGGATAGGATAGAAATCGAGTTCTACGAGATTTTTTTCATCAAGGGTTATCTCATGTTCAGCAAACACAACGATGCCTTTCTTCCCACATTGTTGACATTTCACTGCTACTTTTTGACCTGGTGTCCCCTCACAGAGAATTTCTGTATGACATTTTGGACAGACCGCTATTTTTTTCATCATACTTCTATTTTGATCTTCTTGATGACTTCAGCTGGATTATCCACGTATTGGGCGACAACGGTCGCGACTTTCTTGAACTCTCGGATGTTGTTTTTGTTCATCCATTCTAACAGTGCGGCTCGGTTCTTGATTTCACTGATCATCTCCTCGCGACTGATGTCTTTTTCAGCTCTGATCCGTTCTAGGATATAGCTCTTCCCGGAATAGACGAATTTATCCTCTATCGGGTCCCAGCGAAAGACCTCATTCGTAAGAATCTCTTTTGTGGTCGGGTCAATATCGATGATTTCGATAATCTGCTTGCATCGCCTTGCACGCTTATCCTTCACTCGAGAGATGACTTGGATGCATACGATGTCTAATGCCTGCAGCATT
>Ga0315279_10004858_pt1 | contig 17827 bp, 16 predicted proteins | sample YL17G06_20_MG_FD_203694 | JGI IMG/M metagenome (GOLD analysis project Ga0315279, IMG submission 203694) | Sediment microbial communities from Yellowstone Lake, YNP, Wyoming, USA - YL17G06_20 | ecosystem: Environmental > Aquatic > Freshwater > Lake > Sediment | place: USA: Wyoming | collected... | reverse complement strand
CGTTTCGCGCCGGAAGCGGGATTGGACCGGCAGATCGGGAAAGCGGGAATAACGCCCGTCTCCCCGCGGTATCATCATGATTGACCTCAGCAATTACAAAGATTACCTCTCCGAAAAGGCCCACCGGGTTCTGTCTTCGGCGATCCAGGAATCGCAGAAAAGGCAGCATCATTACCTGGGGGTGGAGCATATCTTTCTGGCCATCACCGAGGTGGAGTCCAACCTCTTCGCGGAAATCGCCGAGAAGCTGAACTTCAGCCCCCGGGATGCGGTCCTTTCGCTGCGGGAATACCTGAACTCCTCCAAGCAGGTGTGGGGAGGAGGAATGAAGGTCCCCCCCTCCACCAAGACCATTTTCAAACTGGCCTGGGACTCGGCGATCAATTCCGGCCGGAAGGTGATCGAGACCACCGATCTTCTCAAGGCCATATTCCAGGAAGGACAGAATATCCCCGTGCGCATCCTGCGGGGGATGGGGGTGGAGCCCAACGCGGCCAGCCGGGTGATTTCCCTGGAAACCAAGGTCCTGGACGAGAAGAGCGAAGAGTTCAAAAAGCGTTACGACCTGCCCCCTTACTTGAACAACTTTGGCATGAACCTGAACCGGCTGGCCCGGCAGGGTAAGCTACCTCCCATCATCGGCCGGGATGGGGAAATCCGTCAGATGATGGAAATCCTCTGTCATCGGGACCGGCCCAACTCGGTCATGATCCTGGGAGAGCCGGGGGTGGGAAAGACCGCCCTGGTGGAAGGCCTGGCGGCCAAACTGGAACTGGCCCCCGATACGGTGCCCAAACGGCTGAGGAATTTCCAGGTTGTTAACCTGCAGATGAACACCCTGGTGGCGGGAACCATGTTCCGGGGCATGTTCGAGGACCGCATCGAGAATGTGATCAAGGAGGTCAAGCGCCGCCGCAATATCATCCTCTTCGTCGATGAGGCGCATACCCTGATCGGCGCGGGAACAGCCATGGGCGTGCCCACGGACGCGGCCACGATCTTCAAGTCCTCCCTGGCCCGGGGAGAAGTGCAGATCATCGGGGCGACCACGGCCAGCGAGTACAAGACCCATATCGCCGAGGACGAAGCCCTGGCCCGGCGGTTCCGGATCGTGACCGTCCAGGAACCGAACGTGGACGAAGCCCGGGAAATTCTCCGCGGGATCCGGCCCCGCCTGGAAAAGAACTACTCGGTTCAGATCGCCGACGAGGCCATCGAAACCGCCCTGAACATGTCGGCGCGGTACCAGCACAACCTTCGTCTGCCCGACAAGGCGATCAACTGGCTGGACACCGCTTCCGTCCGGGTGGAAATAGAGGAATTCGGACGGCCGGTGGGGGCGGATGACGTCATTCAGATCATCTCCCAGGAGACCCGGATCCCCCGGGAGATGGTCTTCCGCGATACGACCCACCGCTTCAAGGACATAGAGGCGTCCCTGGGCCAGCGCGTGGTGGGGCAGAAGGAGGCCATCCGGGCGGTGGCCCGGAACCTGCGGCTGAACAAGGGTCCGTTGAAGGAGCGCTTCGAGCGGCCCGACGGGGTCCTCCTTTTCCTGGGGCCGACCGGAGTGGGGAAGACGGAGCTGGCCAAGTCCCTGGCCGAATTTCTGTTCGGCGATGAAAATAAAATGGTTCGCCTGGACATGTCCGAATACCGGGATTCAGCCATCTCGGTGGATAAACTCATCGGCATGCCCCGGGGGATTGTAGGTTCGGAGAGGGGGGGCGTGCTCACCAACCAGATCCGGGACAACCCCTACACGGTGGTGCTGCTGGACGAGGTGGAGAAGGCTCACCCGGATGTGCTCAATCTCTTCCTCCAGGTCTTCGACGAGGGCTTCCTGACCGATGGCCGGGGAAGAAAGGTGTACTTCAGCGACACGGTGCTCATCATGACCTCCAACCTGGGGTCGGATGAGTTCAAGCGGTTCACCAAGCCCATGGGGTTCCTGGTGGATTCCCAGCATCTCCACACCGTGAAACAGGCGGTTCTGCGCGAGGCCGAAAACCATTTCTCCCCCGAGTTTCTCAACCGCGTGGATGACATCGAGGTCTTTTCTCCCCTGACCGAAGAAGAGGTGGAAAAGATCGCCGGGCGTTATCTGGAGGGGATTCAGAAAAACCTCGCCACCTACGATAAATCCCTGGAATACACCGAAGCGGCGCTGAAGACCCTGGCGGAAATCGGTTTCAGTTTGAAGTACGGAGCCCGTTTCCTCAAGCGGCGGATCGATGAGCGGGTCAAAATCCCCCTCACCCTGCACTGGAATGAGGGATCTCGATTCCGCGTCGATGTCCTGGAAGGGGAGCTGACCGTCCGCTGGAATTCCTGAGAGCGGGATTCCGGAGGAAGGGTGGCACGAAGGGGTTGGTTTTTGGTTTTCATCCGGGGGCGGCAAGAAAATAGATTCCCAAAGAGGGGCTGAAGCAATGGAGAAGATCAGGCTGGCGGTTGTGGGCGTGGGCAATTGCGCAAGCTCCCTGATTCAAGGTATCGAATACTACCAGACCCATGAGGGCACGGAGAAGTTGGGGTTGATGCATTACGACTTGGGCGGCTACCAACCGGGAGACCTGGAAGTGGTGGCGGCCTTTGACGTGGACCGGCGGAAGGTGGGAAAACCCCTGGCCGAAGCCATCTACGCCAAACCCAACTGTACCTGGGAGATCACTCCCGGGGTGACCAACTCCAAAACCATCGTCCAGATGGGGCAGGTGCTGGACGGGATTTCTCCGCACATGAAGGAATACCCGGAAGACCAGACCTTCCTCGTGGCGGACGAGAAGCCGTGCGACGTGGAAAAGATCCTGCGGGATGCCCGGGCGGAGATCCTTCTGAACTACCTCCCCGTGGGATCGGAGGAAGCCACCCGCTATTATGCGGACTGCTGCCTGAACACGGGAGTGAGCCTGATCAACTGCATGCCGGTCTTCATCGTCTCCTCCCCGGAATGGGGTCGAAAATTTGCCGAGCGGAAGATTCCGGTGGTGGGGGATGACGTGAAAGCCCAGCTCGGGGCGACCATCCTCCACCGGGCCCTGACCCAGCTCTTCGTGGACCGGGGGGTGCGGGTGGACCGGACGTACCAGTTGAACGTGGGGGGCAACACCGATTTTCTGAATATGCTGAATCACCATCGCCTGCAGTCGAAGAAGATCTCCAAAACCGAGGCCGTCCAATCCATTCTGGATTCTCCCCTGGATGACCGGAATATCCACATCGGCCCGAGCGATTACGTCCCCTGGCAGAAGGACAACAAGGTCTGCTTCCTGCGCCTCGAAGGCCGGGGATTCGGGGGAGTTCCCCTGAACGTGGAGCTCCGCCTCTCGGTGGAGGATTCACCCAACAGCGCGGGAGTGACCATCGATGCCATTCGTTGCTGCCAGGTGGCCCGGAAACGGAAGATCGGGGGACCCCTGATTTCAGTTTCGGCGTACACCATGAAACACCCGCCCCAACAGATTCCGGACCAGGAGGCGCGGCAGAAGCTGGAGGAGTACATCCAGGGCCGGCGCGAGAGGTAGGGACGGCATCCGCCCATGCTCAAGGCACTGATCGGGGACGGTCTCGACCCGGTTCTCCAAGGGACATCTCGTTTGGTTCGGCGGCTGGGTCTTCGGCCCAACACCCTGACGTTCATCGGAATGGGCTTGAACGGACTGTCCGCCTGGGCTCTGGCCGAGGGGGAGTGGCTGACGGGATGCGGCCTGATCGTTCTGGCCGGCTTCTTCGATATTCTGGACGGCGCCGTGGCCCGCAACTGCCAGGAGACCAGCGCCTTCGGTTCCTTCCTGGACTCCGTCCTGGACCGGTACTCCGATCTGAGCCTGCTGGTGGGGCTCCTGATCTTTTACTCTCGTCAGGGCCGGGTTGGGTACCAGGTCCTGCTCGGCCTGGCCATCATGGGCACGGCTCTGGTTCCCTACACCCGGGCCCGGGCAGAGACCCTGATCCCCAGGTGCAACGTGGGGCTGATGGAGCGGCCGGAACGGATTTTGCTGATTTTTCTGGGCGCGGCCATCGAATCGCTCATGCCCATCGTCATCTGGATTCTGGCCGTTTTCACCAACATCACCGTGTTCCAGCGGATCCATTACACCTGGCGGCAGATGAAGGAAAAGGAGAAAGGCTAGTAGGGGCACGCTGTCCCGCGAAACGCGGGATGCCCCTACAGGTCTGTTTGGGGAGGCACCATGGAAAGCGGCGAGGATAAGAAGGGATTTACGATTCGCGATAAAAGAGCCTCCACCCAGGCCGATGAGACAGGAAAAGGAGAAGCCCCGAAGGCGGAGGCCGCCTCCTCCCAGGAGGGAAGAAAAGCGGAGGAAGAAAAGCGGGAAAGGACGCCCGAAATCCCGGAGATTAACTTTTCTTCTTTTATTCTGTCCCTGAGCACGTCTGCCCTGGTTCACCTGGGAGAAGTTCCCGACCCGCTGACCCAGAAGCCGGATCGGCATCTTCCCCTGGCCAAACAGACCATCGACCTGCTGGGGATGCTCAAAGAGAAGACCCAGGGGAACCTGACGGCGGACGAAGAAAAGCTGATAGATCACCTGCTGGCCGACCTGCGATGGAGATATATTCGCGAAGCGAAAGGATAGAACCGCCGCGTGGTCTTATCGTCGTATCGTCTCATCGTCGCAAGATCCCCCTTGACGATTTCGATGTTCTGACGATCAAACCATACAGCTATGCGACTCCTCGACTAAGACGGAGAGATTTTTTTCAGCGGAGAGAGCACTAAGTGCTTCGATTCGCAAATACAGACATGTATTCTCCAGCGGGTCATGGATACAATTGCTCACTCAGCACTAAGTCCAGAGTAAATAAATTCGTTATCGAATTTATGAATCGATGGACTAAGTATTAAGGAGAGAATTATGGCATCCGAGAATGGGCGCACGGGACCGAACCCCCGAAGATTCGGGGTGGTCAGTCTGGTGATGGTGGCCCTCGTGGGGCTGGGGGCGGGGCTCCTGATGGCATCCTTCTTCCCCGCCCGGTCCATGTCCAGCCCGGTGGAGCTCATGGGGACGAAGAAGGTCAGCGTGGCGGCATCGCCCTCCGCTATCTCTCCCCAGATCTTTGTGGAATTGACCCGGCGGGTCAAACCCGGGGTGGTGAACATCAGCACCAAGAAGGTGGTCAAAGGGGGAGGAAGGGTCTTCCGCCAGTTCTCCCCGCCCTCCCGGGAACGGGACCTCTTCAAGGATTTCTTCGGCGAGGAATTCTTCAACCGTTTCTTCGGTGAGAACCCCCAGAGAGATTTGGTCCAGCGGTCCCTGGGTTCGGGGTTCATCATCGATAAGGACGGGCATATCATCACCAACAACCACGTCATCGAAGGGGCCAGTGAGATCCGCGTCCGCCTTTCCACGGAAAAGGAATTTGACGCCGAGATCATCGGCCGGGACCCCAAGACCGACCTGGCCCTGATCAAAATCAAGTCCTGGAACGATCTACCCGTGGTGGAATTGGGAGACTCGGACAAAGTGGAAATCGGGGAATGGGTCATGGCCATCGGGAACCCCTTCGGCCTGTCCCACACGGTGACCGTGGGAATCGTGAGCGCCAAAGGCCGGGCGATCGGCTCCGGGCCCTACGATGATTTCATCCAGACCGACGCCTCCATCAACCCCGGCAACAGCGGAGGGCCGCTCTTCAACATCAACGGGGAAGTGGTGGGGATCAACACCGCCATCGTGGCCTCGGGGCAGGGAATCGGGTTTGCCATTCCCATCAACGTGGCCCGGGAGATCATTCCCCAGCTGAAAAAGAAGGGGAAGGTGACCCGCGGCGGAATCGGCGTGTATGTGCAGAAGATGACTCCGGAGCTGGCCAAATCCTTCGGCCTGGAGAAGGGCGAGGGGGCGCTGGTGGCCGATGTCATTGCCGGAGGGGCGGCGGAAACGGCGGGGATCAAGCGGGGGGACGTCATCCTCCGGTTCGACGGGAAAGAAGTTCACGAGATGAATGAACTGCCCCGCATCGTGGCCGCGACCCCCGTGGGGAAAGATGTGGAAATGGAAATCCTGCGGGAAGGGAAGCCGCTGAAGCTGAAGCTGAAGGTGGGCGAGCTGAAGGAGGAGGCGCCGGCTCCCACGGAAGAGAAGGCCCAGGTGGACCTGGGAATGAGCGTCCAGGAAATCACCCCGGAGCTGGCCCGGCAGTTGCGGCTGAAAGAGCCCGGAGGAGTGATCGTCACCCAGGTGGAATCCGGGTCCCCGGCGGATGAAGCGGGCCTCCAGCGGGGGGACATCATCCAGGAGATCAACGGGCAGGCCATCCGCAAGCTCGGCGATTATCAGGCCGCCATCGGCAAGGTAAAAAAGGACGAAGTGGTCCGCCTCCTGGTCAAGCGGGGGGAGCGGAACATCTACCTGGCTTTTCGGTCGAACCGTTAGGAATGCGATTCCTTTCCCCGGCAAAAATCAACCTTCATCTGGAGGTGCTGGAAAAGCGGCCGGATGGATACCACGAGATCCAGACCCTCCTGCAGAGGGTCGATCTCTCCGATGAGATGGAAATTCACCCGGGCGGGCAGGGAATCCGGCTGATCCCCGAGGGGGAAGCAGTTCCCCAGGGGATGGACAACCTGGCCTGGCGGGCCGCCCAGCTCTTCTGCCGGGAAACCGGGATTCCCGAAGGCCTGGAGATCAGGATCAGGAAGAGGATTCCGGTGGCCGCCGGATTGGGCGGGGGAAGCGGCAACGCCGCCGCCGTGCTGGCGGCCCTGAACGATCTTTTCCGGACTGGGCTGAACTCGGATGCCCTCATGGGGCTGGCGGCCAGGCTGGGAGCGGATATCCCCTTCTTCATCTTTCAAAAGCCGGCCCTGGCCCGGGGAAAAGGGGAAAGATTGAGTGCCGTGAGCATGCCGGAGGGCCTGGGATTCCTGCTGCTGGTTCCTCCTTTCCGCATTTCCACTCCCTGGTCCTACGAAACCTTCGACCGGCTGACGGGCGGGAAGCAGAAGGCAGGGACGCCCTTGGGGGCTTCGTATCCAACCCTGGCGGACCTTTTACCGGTCTTAAAAAATGATCTGGAAATTCCGGCACTTTCCAGGTATCCTAAAATTGGGGGGATGAAAGAGGAATTGCTCCGCCGGGGGGCTTGGGGAGCGCTCATGTCCGGTAGCGGCCCGGTGACCTTCGGCCTCTTCCCTTCGAGAGAGGAAGCCGATAAGGCCAGTAAGAAACTCGAGCTCCCCAAAGGCTGGAAGGCCATCACCGCCCAGGGAATATAAGAAAATGACGGGACGCAGATAAACGCAGGTTTTCAGGATTTTAATGAAAGAAAAAAATTTCTGCGTTTGTCTGCGGAAATCTTCGTGCCATAGAGTTATTCCAGTTTTTAACTTTAGGCCCTTTAGTGCATTTTAGGCATTTTTTTACTGGGGCGTCGTCAAGCGGTAAGACACGGGTCTTTGGAACCCGCATTCGGAGGTTCGAATCCTCCCGCCCCAGCCACTATTCTAAGAAGGGATCCCGGTAGAGGGAGGGAGAGCAGTGGATCATATGAGGATTTTTTCGGGAAATTCCAACCTTCCCCTGACCCAGGAGATCTGCGAAATTCTGGAAAGCCCCATGGGCGCGGCCGACGTCAAGACCTTCAGCGACGGGGAAATCCTGGTGGACATTCATGAGAGCGTCCGGGGAATGGACATATTCGTCGTTCAGTCCACCTGCACCCCGGTCAACACGAACCTGATGGAACTCCTGATCATGATCGACGCCCTGAAACGAGCCTCGGCCAACCGGGTCACCGCCGTTCTCCCCTACTATGGGTACGCCCGTCAGGACCGGAAGGTATCCCCGCGGGCGCCCATCACCGCCAAGCTGGTCGCGGATCTGATCACCGCCGCCGGGGCCAACCGGGTTCTCACCATGGACTTGCACGCCGGGCAGATTCAGGGGTTCTTCAACATCCCGGTGGACCATCTGTTTGCCGCCCCGGTTCTCCTGGAATACATGCGGACGAAGTTTTCGGGGGACATGGTGATTGTGTCTCCCGACGCGGGCGGAGTGGAGCGGGCCCGGGCCTTCGCCAAGAGGATGAAAGCCTCCCTGGCGATCATCGACAAGCGTCGGGATGTCCCCAACGAAGCCAAGTTCATGAACCTCATCGGAGAGGTCAAGGGCCTGCACGCCATCATCCTGGATGATATCGTGGATACGGCCGGCACCCTGGTGGAGGCGGCCTCCGCTCTGGCCACCAAGGGGGCCGCGGGGGTATATGCCTGCTGTGTGCATCCGGTGCTTTCGGGCCCGGCGATCGAGCGGCTGAATAAATCGATCATCCAGGAAATGACCATCACCAACACCATTCCCCTCAGCCCGCAGGCCGCATCGAGCCCGAAGTTCAAAGTTTTATCCGTAGCCAAGATGCTGGCGGATGCCATTCAGAGGATTCACTGCAACGATTCGGTGAGTTCTCTATTCGTTTAAGGGAGGAGTCATGGAACAGAGAGAATTAGAAGTCGTCTTGCGTATGAGTAGAGGAAAGGAGGCCGCCCGGCGCATTCGCCGGGAAGGGAAAATCCCGGCGGTCCTCTATGGGCGCAAGACCCAGACCTTTCACCTGGCCGTCAGGCCCGAGGAGTTAAAGAAGATCCTGACCAGCGGGGCCAAGGAAAACACCCTGATCGGGCTGAAGGTCAGCGGCCCGGGAAGCGACAAGGTGGGCAGCCCGGTGGTCATGCTGAAAGACCTGCAGGTTCATCCCCTCGATCGATCCTACCTCCATGCCGATTTTTATGCCGTGGCCATGGATGAGAAGATCGAGGTCGATATCCCCGTCCGCCTGGTGGGCAAGGCCGAAGGGGTGAAGGTGGGTGGAATCCAGCAGCAGACCATGCGCGAAATCCGGGTCCGCTGCCTGCCCACGGAAATCCCCGAGTTCCTCGAAGTGGATGTGAGCGCCCTGAAAATCGGGGATTCCCTCCATGTGCGGGACCTGGCCCCTCCGGAGAAGTTCGACCTGGTGACCGACAAAAACTTCACCCTGGCCAGCGTGGTTCCGCCCATCTCCGAGGCGAAGTACGAAGAGCTCATGGCCACGCCGGAAGCGGAACGGGAGATTGCTCAGCCCGAGCGGATTGGCGAGAAGAAGGAAGAGCCCGAGGTGGCCGAGCCGGGCAAAGCGGGCAAGGAGCCCCGCGAAGCGAAAGAGGCCAAAGCAGGGAAAGAGCCCCGAGAAGCGAAAGAGGGCAAAGAGGCCAAAGAACCCAAAGAGAAAGAGCCCAAGAAGTAGCTGGTTTTTAAGGAGGTGGAGTGAAGCTCATCCTGGGCCTGGGAAATCCGGGGCGCGGTTATCACTGGACAAGGCACAACGTGGGCTTCCTTCTCCTCGACGGTCTGGCCGAAAAACACCGGATCGAAGTCACCCGCCGGGGAATGAAATCCCTCTATGGCCGGGGAAGGATCGGGCCCGAAGAAGTCATCCTGGCCAAACCCCAAACCTTCATGAACCTCTCCGGAGAAGCCGCCCAGCGGCTTCTCCAGTTCTTTAAGATCCAGCCGGAAAATCTGGTGGTCCTCCACGATGACCTGGACCTGCCTCCGGGGAAGCTGCGCGTCCGGATCAGCGGAAGCCACGGGGGTCATAAGGGCATCCAGTCGATCATCGAAGCCCTGGGAAACGACGGCTTTGTCCGTTTCAAAATGGGGATCGGCCGGCCCGGGAGACCCGGGCAGGACCCCGCGGATTTTGTACTGGAGCCTCTTGCCGAAGGGGAAAGAGAAGAGTTCAAAAAGATGATCGAGGGATACGTGGAAGCCCTCGAAGTTCTAATCCTCCAAGGCTCCCAGGCGGCGATGAACCGATTCCATAAAGACAGCGAAGAGCAGAGAGCGGGGAGCAGAGAGGACTAAAGGGAGGGCTCTAAGCTCTCCGCTCTCCGCTCTTTGCTCTTTTTTTGGCTTCGTTCCACAACCCATCCATCTCTTCCAGGGTCGAATCCTGGGGTCGTTTCCCCTTCCTGCGCAGCCCTTCCTCCACCTGAAAGAACCTCCGGGCAAAACGCCGGTTGGCCTTGCGTAGCGCCTGTTCCGCCGAAATTCCCCGGAAACGGCCCCAGTTCACCAGGGTGAAGAGAAGGTCTCCGAGTTCTTCTTCCACTGCTTTCCGGGAAGTCTCTTTTCCCGCCTGTTTCAGCTCCTCCAATTCTTCCTGGACTTTTTTCCAGACCTCGCGAATATGGGGCCAGTCAAAGCCCACCCGGGAAACCCTTTCCGACATGCGCCGGGCGCGTTCCAGGGCCGGAAGGGCCAGGGGGATTCCATCCAGGAGGGAATTCCTCTTGGCGTATTTGCCCTCCATTTCCTTGACCGAACCCCAGACCTTCAAAACCTCTCCCGCGCTCTTGGGAGTGGGGCGGGGCCGGTCCGGCGGAGGGAAGACGTGAGGATGGCGCCGGACGAGTTTCTCCGCTAATTCATTCACGATGCCCGGAAAATTGAAATCTCCCTTTTCCTCGGCGATCCGGGAAATAAAGACGATCTGCAGGAGGAGGTCGGCCAGCTCTTCCCGCAATTCCCCGGGGGTTCCGGATTCGATGGCCTCGAGGACCTCGTAGGATTCCTCGATCAAATATTTTTTCAGGGAATTCTCGGTCTGCTCCCGGTCCCAGGGACATCCCGAGGGGCTGCGCAGTCTGGCCATGATCTTCAAGAGATCATCAACCGTATATTTCTTTTTCCCAACTTTTTTCCGCCCCACGGCAGCCTGGGCTTTTTTCCGTTTCGTCTCCATGATCAATTTCTGCTTTCCCTACTCACAACTTACACTCACCCTGGCACTAGTTTTTTATTTTAGATATTTTAGGCATTTCGAATTTTAGGCATTAAGGGGTATTGCCCCTGTCTTCATCCATCTTATGGCACCGCTGCGGCGGTTTCAAGAAAATTGTTGTAGAACAAGGTGTTTTGTGATAGTTTTGAATGGTGTTGACGGTTGAGTCCACAATCCAAATCCTCTGAACCCTAGATGCCCTCGTCGAAGGAGGGCATTTTGTTTTGGGGAAGGCTATCGGGAGAGGTACCGCAACCCCCTATTAACCCCAGGAGACCAGCCAGCGTTGAAAGAAAAAACCGAAGACCATCCAGGGCGGGTTCAGTTCGATGACCCGGGCACGGTGAAGCTCCTCTTCGGGGAGAATGACAGTCATCTGAAACTCATTGAAAAGAGCGTGGGGGTCAAGATTCATGCCCGGGGAAATACCCTGTCCATTGCGGGAGACCCGATCGACGTTCAATTGACGGAAAAACTCCTGACCGAGCTTTACGATATTATTCACCGGGGGCATCCCCTGTATCCCAACGATATCGTCTCCGCGGTCCGGATCCTCTCCGCGGATCATGCCGCCAAGCTGAAAGATATCTTCCTGGATACCGTCTACATCTCTGCCCGGCGGCGGTTAATCACCCCGAAAAGCCTGGCCCAGAAGCGCTACATCGATGCCATCCGGACCCATGACATCGTCTTCAGCATCGGGCCGGCGGGAACGGGAAAAACCTACCTGGCCATGGCCATGGGGGTCGCCTCGCTGACCAAAAAGGAAGTCGACCGAATCATATTGGCTCGTCCTGCCGTAGAGGCCGGGGAAAGGCTGGGGTTCCTCCCCGGGGATTTGCAGGAAAAGGTGAACCCCTATCTTCGCCCCCTGTACGATGCCTTGCATGACATGATGGATTTTGAAAACGTTTCCCGCCTTCTGGAAAAAGGAGTGATCGAAGTGGCTCCCCTGGCTTTCATGCGGGGACGGACGCTGAATGATGCTTTCGTCATCCTGGATGAAGCCCAGAACACGACCTCCGAGCAGATGAAAATGTTCTTGACCCGCCTGGGCTACGGTTCCAAGGCGGTGATCACCGGGGACATTACCCAGATCGATCTGCCCACCGGGAAGATGTCGGGGTTGATCGAGGCCCGGAATCTCCTGCAGGGGATCGAAGGGATCAACTTCAGCTACTTCACCGAGATTGACGTGGTCCGCCATCCCCTCGTCCAGGATATCATCCGCGCCTATGAGAGCCAGGCGGCGAAAAAAAATGCGGCTTCCTTTTCCCTCCCCCTGTATGGAGGAGAAGGCAAAGAGGAGGGGGGCGATTAACCGCCATTGTCCTCCAAGGTTTCGGTCCTCAATCGCCAAGACCGGGTTTCCGTCGACCGACGAAAGATCGGGGCGGCGGCCCGCCGGATTCTGAAGACCCTGGGGTATGAAGGATATGAGCTCACCGTAGTCCTGGCCGACGACCGGGAGATCACCCGCCTGAACCGCCAGTACTTCCGCCGCAACCGCTCCACCAACGTCATTTCTTTCCCGATGATGGACGGATCTCCCCTCTCCCTCCGCGCCAGGATGCTGGGAGAGGTAGTCATTTCCGCTGAAACCGCGGAGCGAGATGCCGAAGAGGCCGGCAAGAAAGGGGAGGAGGAGATTCTCTTCCTCCTGATCCACGGCATCCTGCACCTGGCCGGCTATGATCATGAAGGAACGAAAGTAGAGCGGCTGCCCATGGAAGCGAAAGAGAGGGAAATTTTCTCGTTGCTAAAACATCCGCCGTCTCGGAAATCCTCTGGTAGGTAGGAGCGCGCTGCGGCGCGCCCTCCAATCCGCCCTGCACTACATTGAGTGCAGGGCTGCCCTGAACCACGTCGGATTCAGGGCATGGCCCTGAACCTTAAATGGTTCAGGGCGCATTCCGCAATCCGAAATCCGCATTCCGCAATCAGTAGTTTTCCGCCAGCACTTCAAAGAACGCCTGGGGATGGTCGCAGACCGGGCATTTCTCCGGAGCTTCCTTTCCTTCGGGCACGTAGCCGCAGTTCCGGCAGTGCCATTTGATCGGCGAGTCCTTCTTGAAGACCTTTCCTCCCTGGACATTCTTCAAAAGCGCCCGGTACCGGGCCTCATGGAATTTTTCCACCTTGGCGACCTGGGTGAATGCCTGGCAAGCATCCGTGAACCCTTCCTGCTTGGCCACTTCGGCAAAATTCACGTAGAGGGTAGCCCACTCAAATTTTTCCCCTTCCGCGGAGGCTTTCAGGTTCGCGGCAACATCTCCGATCACGCCCGCGGGGTACCCGGCGGTGATGGTTACCTCTCCCCCCTTGAGCAGCTTGAAGAACAACTTGGCGTGTTCCTTTTCGTTGTCCGCCGTCTCCAGGAAGGTGGCGGCGATCTGCTCGTATCCGGCCTTCCTGGCTTCGCTGGCAAAGAAGGTGTACCGGTTGCGGGCCTGCGATTCGCCGGCAAAAGCAGCCAGCAAATTTTTCTCCGTCTTGCTTCCCTTGAATTCCATGATTCCTCCTCTGTGGTTTAATTACTCTTAGAATTCTATTCCTTTTATTTTAAACCGCCACATGATTTCCCGCATATCCCTTTCTTCGTTCGGGTAGGGGGCGACCGGAAGGAGCACCCCCCCCTGTTCGTCTCTCCCGTAGGGGCGGTTCGCGAACCGCCCCTACTTTCCGATTCCCTTTCTTTCCTTCGTCCGGGTAGGGGCGCCCTAAAGATTTTTCTTGACAACTCATCAAATGATGAGTATCATAATCAAAAAGAAAGCACGAAGCACAAAATCCGAATAAATTCTGGCCAGAGATAGTTAAATTTCTTTATTGATTCTCTCCCCCTTGGAAAGACTGTGTCATAATTCGTCATGCCCGCGGAGGCGGGCATCCAGTCAGATGTAGAGATCAACAATTTCAAAGACCTGGATTCCCGCTTTCGCGGGAATGACGGCGTTTTTCCCATTACGACGCAGTCTCTGGAGGGGGGAGGGCTTCGTCGTGAGCTCAGCCGAACGGTTAGGGTGGGGGTGAAAAAGGAGAAAAAGATGAATCTGACTTCCAGGCAAAGAGAGATTCTGGACTTCATCCAGGCCTTTACGGCAAAAGAGGGGTATCCGCCCACCGTGCGGGAAATCGCCGGACATTTTCGGATTGACTACCGGGCGGCCATCGACCACCTGCGGGCCCTGGAAAGAAAGGGAAGCCTGACCCGTTCCTCCAAGTCCCGGGGGATCCAGATCTTCCGGCCCTTTTCCTCGGTGCGGCAGATCCCGGTGGTCGGGAAGGTGGCCGCCGGGCCCCCCCTGGAAGCGGTGGAGAACATCGAAGGAACGATCCCCGTCCCGGAAGAGTGGGCCAAGGGGTCCGGTCTCTTCATGGTCCGGGTGGACCGGGAAGGGATGAGCATGACGCCCACCATCCTGCCCCAGGATTACCTCCTGGTCAAACAGGCCGATTCGGCCGACGACGGCACCATCGTCCTGGCCATGATCGACGGAGAGGTTACGGTGAAGAGAGTCTTCCGGGAGAAGGACTCCGCCGTGCTGAAGTCGGACAACCCGGCCATGCCCCCCATTCAGGTGAAAAAAGGAAGCAAAAATTTCCGCATCCTGGGAAAAGTGGTCGGAGTGGCGTACCGGAAACTGTAAAAACGTTTGAATCGCAGAGCACGCAGAGAACGCCGAGAAAAATATAATAAAGGAACAATGGAATGATGGAATACTGGAATGATGGTTAATGCCGTTGATAGCATATTTTTTAAATTGCGACATTCAATCCTCAATATCCACCGTTCCAATATTCCAGTATTTTTGTTTCGCGGCTTTGCCGCTCTGTGTCCTCTGTACTACTAATGGGCAGACTCTTTGAATTCTGTGAAGAAAATTTTCTTTGGGCAACAATCCTCTGAAATCCCCCCAACCCCCCTTTTTCAAAGGGGGGCAAGGGGGGATTTCTGGAATTGCCCGGCTGTAAAAATCAACTCTTGGGGATGGAGTGCTGCCGAGTTAGGTTACCATCTTTCAGTTGCTGATATTTTTTCTCTGGAAGTTATCCATGTTTATCCGCGTTCATCCGCGTCCCATCAAAATTCTTTGGTTGCGGCTTTGCCGCGCCGTGATCTCTGTGGCTAAAATCTGTTATGGAAAAAAGTATTGAAAAAGCGAAGGGGGATTTTTTCCCTCTTCTGGACATTCCCGGGTTCCCCTCCGGCAAGCCGGTGAAAAAAGCGCTCATCGTGGGGGAACGGCCGGCGGACCTTGCCGTGTACCTGGCGGCCTTTGCCGCATCCCTGGGATTCCGGGTCCTGGTGGCTGACGGGGCCAATTCCTTCAACCCCTACGTGGTCTCCAAGTTCGCCCGGAAAGAGGGTTTCCCGCTGGCCGAGCTGTTGAAGAAGATCTCCGTGGCCCGGGCGTTCACCTGTCACCAGCTGGCCACGCTCATCCGGAAACGCCTGGAACCGTTCATCCCTCCCGGGGTTCCGGCCCTGGTTGTTTTTCTGGGTCCCTGCACCGTCTTCTTCGACGAAGACGTGCCCGGGGAAGAGGCCGCGCTTCTCTTCCGGAGAACGATGGCCAAGGTGGAGGAGATGAGCCGGAAGGGAGTTTTCTTTCTCATGAGCCAGTCCTTCTCCGGGTTCAACAAACGCCGGAGCTTCCTCCTGAAGGATCTGGCGCGTTTTTCCGACGCGGTCCTGAAGCTGAAATCCTCCGCCGGCGCTCTCCAGGTCATCCTGGACAAACCGCCCCTGACCCTGCAGCGTCCCTGGGAGGTTTTTGAAGATTTTAAAAAATTAGCCGCCGGCGACCAGCATTCAACTTTCGGCTATTAGTGTTCAGCGTGTAGGGGCAATCACGCGAAGCGCGTGATGGTTGCCCTTGAGTAGGGGCGGTCATCCGCGTTTGTCCGTGTTCATCCGCGTCCAAATTGGATGTCTTTGTTTTTTTATCTGTGTTCATCTGTGTCCCGATAAGAATTTTCTGGTGTAGGGGCGCGCTGCCGCGCGCCCGTGGTCGTTGTTTCTGGTTCTTATATTCCGCATTCCGAATTCCGCAATCCGCATTTGATAGCTGTTTTTGGAGGTCCCATGGGCCGCACCGTTTTACCCTTCAGCCAGGTTTTGGAGCGGGAGTACGAAGAGTGGAAGAAGTTCCGCCGGGCCCTGCGCAAGGAGGACCAGGAGGCCTTCGACCGCCTCTTCGACCGGGCCAAGCTGCATGTCCAGGCCGCGGCCTACACCTCCCACCCCTGGCCCCTGGAATCGATCCTCCTCTCCATCTGCCTGGAACACGAAAAACTCCTGGCAGAAATCTTGAGCAAGCTGAAAGAAAGAGACGGAGACGGCGGAAACGGACCTGGAAATCCCAAATCCCAAGCACCAAATCCCAAATAAACTCCAAACCCCAATGGCCTAAACTCAAAGCCCGAATATTTGGGGTTTCGAAAATTGGATATTTGGAATTGTTTGGAATTTGGAGTTTCACTTAGAGGGCTCGTTTCCCTCATTTAGATTGTAGGGGCGCGCTGCCGCGCGCCCTCTGGACTTTCGGAATCCCGATACGTTTAGACACTTAATTTATCCGTGTTCATCCGTGTCCAAATTGGATGTTTTTGTTTTTTTTATCTGTGTTCATCTGTGTTTATCTGTGTCCCGGTAAGAATTTTCTGTTGTAGGGGCGCGCTGCTGCACGCCCTGCCGAAAACTCTTTGCTCCCTGCTCTTCGCTCCGAGCTTTTATGGAAGTTACCGGCTGGCTCTTGGACGTCTACCCCCTCCACGACCGCATGATCCTTTGGGTGCGCACGAAGGAGGGAAAACTCCTCCGCTTCGAGGACCCCTTCCGCTTCCCCATCTATGCCGCGGGGAAGAGGAGGGTCCTGGAGAAGCTGGCCGAAGGCGCGGTGCAGAAAGGCTTTGCCGCCGGCTCTTTCTGGGACCGGAAGGTGGAATTCTGGAGCGGTCAGGAGATCGAGGTACTCGCTCTGGAGGTCTCCGACTACGGCCGCCTCCCTGCTCTCCTGCGCAAGCTTCCCTCCCTTGAAGAGACGGTATCCTTCTTCAACTGCGACATCCCCCTGGCCCAGTATTACCTGTACAGCCGGGGTCTCTTTCCCCTGGGGCTCTGCGGGGTGGAGTGCGAGGGAGACCGGGTGCGGAACATCCATCCCCTGGAATCCCCCTGGGACCTGGAGTATGCGGTCCCAGACCTGTCCGTCATGGAAATCTCTTTGGAGGGAAGCCACCTCCTGCCCCTGGGCAAAGGGAACACGCTCGCGGTTCGCTGCGACGGGAAGACGCTGGTCTTTGAGCCGGGATCGCAGGAAGACCTGCTCCGGGAGATGAGCCGCCTTCTCCAGCGCCACGACCCGGACCTCATCCTCACCGATCACGGAGACTCCTTCATCATTCCTTCTCTTCTCCGGCTCTCCCACAAATGGCGCATCCCCTTGCCCCTCGACCGGGAGCCCACGCCCATCCACCGGACCATTGTGACCCAGGGGCGCTCTTACTTCACCTACGGGAAGATCGTCTACAACGGGCCGGACTATCCCTTCTTCGGCAGGCTGCACATCGACCGGGAGAATTCTTTCTTCTACTCGGTCACCGGATTTGAAGGAATCATCGAAGCGGCCCGGCTCTCCAAAATCCCCATCCAGCGCTTGGCCCGGCGCGGCTCGGGCACGGCCATCAGCTCCATGCAGCTCGACCGCGCCCTCCAGGACCGGATCCTCGTTCCCTGGCGCAAGGGCGAGCCGGAGAAATTCAAGACCGCCTGGGACCTCCTGGTGGCGGACAAGGGGGGACTCACCTTCCAGCCGGTGATGGGCATGCACGACGGCGTGGCCGAGATCGACTACTCTTCCATGTACCCCACCATCATGGTTCGGCACAACATCTCCGCCGAAACCATCCTGTGCAACTGCTGCCCCCGGCCCAAGGTTCCCGAGGCGGGCTACAACATCTGCGAGAAGAGGGAAGGGCTGATCCCCCGGACCCTGCGGCCCATCCTGGAGCGGCGGAGGTATTTCCG
>Ga0315279_10004857_pt1 | contig 17828 bp, 17 predicted proteins | sample YL17G06_20_MG_FD_203694 | JGI IMG/M metagenome (GOLD analysis project Ga0315279, IMG submission 203694) | Sediment microbial communities from Yellowstone Lake, YNP, Wyoming, USA - YL17G06_20 | ecosystem: Environmental > Aquatic > Freshwater > Lake > Sediment | place: USA: Wyoming | collected... | reverse complement strand
GACGGTGTGGCCTTTCTCGACGCATTTAATCCTGATTTCGTTTATCGGCTCCAGCACTTCCATGTCCATGGCGTACTTGCAGGAGATATCACAGGCGCCGCACATCTGGCAGTTATAAACCACCTCAAGAAACTTGTCATCATATTCGAGTTCCTTCTCCAGCATGGCTACGCCCATGCCCATTCTGCCGCCGCCGGCATAGGTATGGAAGTTATATCTAGCTATGCTGGGGCAAACATAGGAATGCTGATTTTCCTTTAGCTTCTCCAGCGGGACAAATTTGCAAATCGAGCAGCGGCAGCACATTTCCATATCACTTCTATAATCTTCCAGCGCCATTTCTTTCCCTCCTTGTTGGTCAGTTGTCAGTTATCAGTGGGTTATAATACTTTTTGCCGTAAACTGAAAACTGACAACTCCTTTTAAAAGCACAGTTTCCCCGGATTCATAATATTGCCGGGGTCTAATACGGACTTGACCTTTTTTAAGGCAGCCACGGTAGCAGCGTCTCTATTAATAATCGTCCTGGCGCTGGTACCATAAGGCCTTGAAAAGAATGCTCCTTTAGCCATCAAGCTCGTGACGACCCGGTCAGATAGCTCCTTAACCCGGTCAGACTCGCCCTGGTTTTCCGGGTCATAAAACAGGTTGAATTCGCAGTGGCAGTTGGTCCCCTGTACTATCGGCTGGAGGTAAATACCCATCTCTGAAGTCGGGTAGCCTATCTGATGAGCCTCATCATACATGATGTCGACCAAACCGGGGAGATGGTCATAGATAGTCAAGAAAAATATATCGTGGCAGGCCCCTTTATGGCGGAGCTTCCAGTAGGGCTCCCCGGAGGGACGCTGGACTATATCCAACAACTCGGAGGCCGAGATTTTACCAATAGCCTGTACCGGTTCCAGGCCCACCCGCTGGGCTATCTCCCTCATATCTTTTATCTGGCCGCTCACCCTCTCTTCCGGCAGATATTCGTAACCGGCGATATTGAAGAAAAGTACCCAGGAAGGCAGAGTGTCCTTAAGCTCCCGGTAATCATCGGGCAATTTCTTCGCCATGATAGTTGCCAGATTGGAATTATTGAGGATAAAGCACTCATTTGCCAGTCTCAGCCTTATCAGCCAGTGAACCATCTCCAGTATCTTATCGAGTGTTGAAGAGCCAACCAGGAAGGGCTCTTCAAGTCCGGGAATGAGTTCGCATCTCACCGATGCCCACGTTACAATACCCATCGTTCCCTGGGCTCCCTGAATAACTCTATACAGGGAAAAGGCAGACGGCCCCGCCGCCTCCTTCTGAGCACCTCCGGCATCCCACTGCTCTTCCAGCGTGCCTGGCCCGGCGGCGGCTCCTGTCCGGAACATATCACCGGTGCCGAAAATTACCTCAACGCAAGCCAATGGGTCTCCTATGTCCCAGTGATACTTGGGCATCACGACGGGCTCTCTCTCGAGCAGGCTGCCGGTAACAGATTTTGACCTGCGTGGCAGCAAAGGCAAATTGAGCCTGAGCCCTTCCCTGGCTACCGCCGGTATCAGTTCTTCAAATGTTACACCCGGCTCGAACATGGCCACTCTGTTCGTTCGGTCGACCTTGATAATTTTTTTCATGCCGCTCAAGTCTACAATGACAGCGCCTCCGACGCCGGGAATAGTATCGCCCCGGAAGTGTGGCGGTCCTGAGCTTACCGGCACCAGCGGCGTTAGAGTCTCATTAGCCAGTTTAACTATCTTCTCTATTTCCTCTCTATTTCCTGGCTTGACGACGCATGCCGGCTTTACCGCATTAACGAAACTCATGTCTCTGGAATATTCTTTTAGAGTCGCCTGCTCGCGGATTACCCTGCCAGCGCCGACTATTTTTACCAGCTTGTCTTCTACAATCATTGTTACCTCCTTTTCCGTTCTACTAAAATTAAATAACTCTTCATGATTAATCAATCTTTCTTCTTATTCTTAAATATCATCAATACCGTGTCGTGGCTATTATGTATTTTTATTATCGGGCTGTCAATTATTTTCAGGCATCGCACTTGACAATATTGAAGCAGCAATATGATTTTCCACATTGGCTGAGAAATACCTGACATTAATAATACACAGGAAGGAGAAAAACATATCATCAACAAGACCACAGTTGTCTATATCCCGGCGGGTTTACTTCATTGTCCGCTGAACTTTAAAAGAGTCGATAAACCTATTATCTTCATGGATATTTATCCTGCTGCCGAATATCAAAGAATACCGGTTTCCAGATAGCTTTAATCCCGCTAGAGCTAGCGTAGTATCTGATAAGTGAAGCCTGTAATTCGTTGCAGAGGATGGGACACTTTGTGCCTTGAGCATCTGATTATCGATATACACCGTATTCCCTGGTGAAATCAATCATTGCTTTGAGGTTTTCGGGCTTGACCTCATCTATGGCGCTCCTCGGGGCCATAATGAAACCTCCCCCTTTGCCAACAACGTCAATAAGCTTTTTACAATAATCCTTTACATTCTGGGGGCTGCCTGTCTGTAACAATGAGCACGGAACATTGCCCATGATGCACAGGTGGTTGCCCAGTATCTCCTTTACTCGTATGATGTCCGAAGTGTCAAAGTAGCCGAGGGCCTTGCCTCTGGGTAGCTCAAGAAGATAATTCAGGCGTGAGGTATAGTCCCCTTCAAAGAAGGGACAGGGTGTTAACCCGGCATCTATTAAACCCAGCAATAGCCGCTTCAGGGTGGGCCAGTAAAAGGTCTCGAACTGCTTTAAGGACATGAACCCCTCGGCACCCCTGTGCAGAGGTATAAAAACCCTAGGATTTCCGCTCATCTTCGCTGTGGCAACAGCCATCCCGAGCAAAATGGGTAGCAATTTTTCGCAAGCTTTAATGAGCCTGTCAGGTTGTCGAAACATATCCAGCATAGACCCGCGCATGCCTCTTAAGCGGTCCGAAACGACATCAAAGGGTGTGAACGTAGCTGCTTGGCTGAATGTGGGGAAACCCAGCTGTTTCAGTTCCTCTCCCAGCGAGCCTATTTCAGCGTTCCGTTTTAACACTTGCTGCCTGGCTTTTGATAAGGACTCGATGGCCTTTTCGAATCCAGGCATACCGAGTAAAGCAGTGGGGGAAAATAACAGGATACTTAGATGAGGGAGTCTCTGGAAAGACTCCAGGTTGCCACAGGTGCGCGGTAAATAGTTCCGTATAATAAAGCCGGTAGGGTCTTCTAAAAACGCTTCGTATTCATCGGCTTTCATGTATTCCCCTTCGACGAACTGATGGGTATGGTGCGGCGATGTCCCGTGGCCAGGCCACACCATTTGCTTGAAGTCAAGCGCTTCAAGGGCGCCTCCCGAGTCAGGTCCCGTAGCCAGGCATGTATCCGGCTCAAAATCGATGACGGTTTTTTTAGCTGCCTCTTTCCATTTCCCCGGGTTGTAAAATGCGTCCGCACAGGTTATCCCGGTATACTTTGCTGGGAAATAGCCGACACTAAATATAACTGGAACTCTATCCGGTATTTTCAACTGGATAGCGTCTTCTACCCTCTTGACTCTTTCCTCATATAGCTGTTCGGGTGTTTTGCTCATTGTTACTTGCCTCCTGTCCACTCTTTGGCAAGAGATTAATATGCGATGATATTATACTCTCTATAGAAAAGGCTCCGGAGGCATAATATCCTCCGAAGCCTTTCTCTTAAGCTAACAGCCTGAAAACTTATGATAGCCTTGAAGCTTATTACCTCTATTTTAGGGTGAGCCAGGCAGATTATACTGTTTCCAATACTTCGCCCTGATTGCCAGCCATTGATCAAGGATTTTCTGGCAGGTCGCTTCACTTACGCCCACTGATTTAGCGTCTGCTTTCCACTTAGGAATAACAATCGAATAGACAGTGTCTTTCCACGCCTGTAAATCAGAGGCGGTAGGAATAGTAAGTGTCTTACCGGCATCTGCAAGTGTTTTCCGGGCTACTATATACTGTGACTCTTGAAAGTCCCAGAGAGGTCTTAGCATATCTTGCCGCGTTTTCGCGAATATTGCCTTGTCCTCTGCTGACATAGAATTATAAAAATCTTTGTTCATCAAAACAAACATATTGCCGCAGCCGAAGTCCATCATAAAGTAGTAATCGGCTAAGGTAGAGATTTTCCAATCGGTGGCCATGACCAAACTCATGAAGCCGCCATCGATAACCCCTTTCGACATGTTCTCGTAATTGTCAGGACCCACGATGGGCACAGCCGCGCCCCCGCCCGAGGTAACCACGTCCGATAGGCCACCAGTTACGCTGACTTTATGGCCTTTGAAATCAGCCGGAACGTGCACTTGTGCTGATTTCATCACCAGGTTAGACCCGGCGAGTACATCATTCGTGAGGTATATAAAGCCATTGTTCACCTCGGCAGCTATTTCCGGGACTTTGGAGAATTCATCCCAGGCTGCATTCGATGCCTGGTACATTGCCTCATCGGCGCCGGGCCATCCCATCAATGGGGTCATGGAAAGCATCGATAATGGGAAATCTTTAGCAAACATGGCTGAAGAGGTCAAACCTATCTGGCATATACCCGATCTAACCGAATCCAGGACGGCGTTTATCGGTACCAGGGTGGACATTCCATATACTTCAACCTTGTAACGCCCATTTGTCCGCTTCTCGAATTCCGGCCCGAACCACTCTTCACCGGAAGAGTAACCTTTCCCTTTCGGGCAAGAATAGGAAATTTTCATCGTCTTGACTGCTACTGGTGCCGGTGCCGGTGCTGGAGCTGGGGCCGGTGCCGGCGCTGGGGCTGGGGCTGGGGTTACCTTTTCCTTGGCACAGGCAGGCAATAGAAGTGCCGCCAGTAGTATCAGAGTGAGTACTGCAATCATCCAGTATCTTTTTTTCATTTTTTCTCCTTTATTGTTACACTTTTCCTGAAATAGCTGTGTATTTAGCTATAAACCTATACTTCATCACCTCCTTTTTTTAAATTAATTAATATATCAATATGTAAAATTAATTCACACTGTATATTTTTTTCCTGTTTCTGTCAACCCCCCCTCAAGCTCTGTTTTAGATGGTGTGGGAAAAATTTTCAAAAAAGATTAAAAACATTGGTCGCGAGAACACCTGAGCCATGCAGTAATGTGACTGGGCCTTATGGCAGACATGATAACAAAGCTTTTATTTTTCAGTAAAATGGTGTAATATGTCGCTAAAAGTTTGTACAAATTTACCAACACGTTATATAATTCCGTCAATGCCATAGATTAAATGGTATATATCGAAAGTTCTATATTACTATATAACAAGTTTAAGTAAAAAGAAAGGAGGTGATCATAAGGGTATTTACCTGCTGTTGGAAAGCATCTAACCGGCAATAATAACAGTCGTCATTGATTGTTAAGGAAATATTAAGTCACTATGCTGCAATTTTCTGTTTCTACCTTTAAGAAAGAGGGGATTACGGTAAAGGAGGTTAAATGACTTCGGACGTAACCCTGGAAACTAAACCTGAAGATAAGCGAGAGTTGACAGGTTTTCATCCTGTCATTGTGTGGACTTGCCGGACGATGACAGCGCTCGGCGCCATCGTTCTGGCAATAATGATGTTCCTTTCCGTTGCCGATATCTGCGGCCGCTTTTTCTTTAAGAAACCCATTACAGGCACTTACGAGATAGTCTCACTTATGGTAGTTTTAGTTGGCTGCCTCGGGCTGGGCTATTGCCAGCTTGTTAAAGGGAATATCATGATTGATATTATTATCAAACGTTTCAGCCCGAGAGGCCAGGCTGTGATGAATATCATCTCGTATTTAATATCTATCGGCGTGTGCGCCATCGTGGCCTGGCAAGTTTCTTTGAGGATGTGGCATTATCTACACAACCAACTAGGCGGCAGAACCATTCAACTGGGTATCATATACTGGCCCTTTTTGTTAATAATGGCTTTATGTTTCGCCTGGGTAACCGTGATATTTTGTATAGACTTTTACCACACCATTAAAGAGGTATTCAAGCGATGAGTCAAACAGTAATAGGCCTTTTAGGTATTGGCATTCTGTCAGCTATGCTCATGATAGGGCTGGATGTCGGTTTCTCTATGCTTGTCACCGGTTTTATCGGTTTCGCCATGATAGGCGGCTGGGGTGCGGCCCTGGCCAATATGGCGATACTGCCGTTCGATACATTAAATAATTACTTCTTTGCAGTACTGCCTCTTTTCATACTTATGGGGTCATTTTGTGCCGAAGGCCAGATAGGTAGAGACGCGTATGAAATGGCCCGTACCTGGTTCGGGTCGGCCAGAGGCGGCCTGGCGATAGCCACGATAGGCGCCTGCGGTCTGTTCGCCGCCATAACCGGCACCACCCTGGCCGGTTCGCTGGTCATGGGCAAGGTGGCTTATCCGGAGATGAGAAAGGCGGGGTATAAAATGCCGCTGGCTGCCGGCGTTGTCTCGGTCGGCGGTACTCTTGGTATCCTGATACCGCCCAGCATGGGATTTATTCTTATCGGGATGATGACGGACTTGAATGTCGGTGAGCTATTCATGGCGGGATTAGTTCCCGGTATCATTGTCGTTATCTTTTACATGGGTACCATTACGGTATGGAGCAAGATTGATCCCAATTTAGCTCCTCTCACGCCGAAATCAACCTGGAAGCAGAAATTCACATCAGTAAGGCTGACCTGGCCGGTGGTGCTTTTGTTTCTTGTCATCATGGGGAGTATTTACACAGGTGTATGTACCGCAACTGAGGCAGGCGCTATCGGCGCCTTCGGTGCTCTGATTATCCCGCTGGCAAGGAGACAGATGAGCCGCAAGGCTTTCTGGAATTCCCTCATGGACTGCGCCAGGATGACCGCCATGATTATTATCCTGATGGTGGGCGCCTATACGTTCAATGCGTTTATGGCGATAACCCAGATTCCGACCACCTTCGGTGATTTTTTGGTCGGTCTGTCTATACCAAGATGGGGTATCATGTTTTTTATTCTGGCATTCTATCTCATCGCCGGTACGTTTTTTGACCCTATTTCTATATTGATTCTCACCATATCCATTTTCTACCCCGCGGTACAAGCGCTGGGATTCAACCTTATCTGGTACAGCGTTGTAATGGTCAGATTGATAGAAATAGGGCAGATATCTCCGCCGGCCGGCATCAACCTGTTCGGTCTGAAAGGTGTTATCGATGCTCCAATGAGTGCTATTTTTAAAGGGGTATTGCCGTTTCTTGCCACTGATGTTTTAAACCTACTTTTACTTTGCTTTTTCCCTGTTATATGCACTTTCTTACCTAACTTGATGAATTATTGATCTGTTTATGAGACACGCGGGAAAATCGAATTAGAAAATACATTAGCGGGAGATAGTGAAACTCATAATTGAGCTAAATTGCATTAGTAAAACTGCTTTAGTATAATATAAATCACTTTTCATATCTTGATACGAGTCCATAGTATCCAGAAAGACACTGGCACTACGGTTTAGCGACCACCAGGTAATGGTAAGGTCCGCTCTCTTTGACTGTTTCTACAGTGAAGCCAGCTGTCTGAATCAGGTGAACTGCCATGTCTTCACTGAATCTAATCTTCAAAGGAGGACCTAAATCCATTGGCTCTTTCTTCCAGTCCAGATTGACCAACTTACCAGCGGACTTGACCATCCTCCTGGCATTTTCCAGAACTCTGGCCGGGTCTTGAAAGTCGTGAAGTGCTATCCCAAAGAAGACGATATCAGCGCATTGCTCGCATATGACTAATTCTTCCGCTTGACCTACTGTCAGGTTCAGGTTTTTTAGCCCTTCCTTGGCGGCTAGCTCTTTCAAGCTGGTTATTGACCGATTATCCACATCCAGGCCGTACACTTTTCCCCTCCGGCCAACCATCCTGGCCGCCGGTAGAGTGAAAAAACCACCACCACAACCTACGTCAATGAAGGTGAAGCCAGGTTTTAAGCCAATATCCGCTAGAATGGCTTCAGGATTCTGCCACTTTCTTCTCTCATGGTCAATAGCGGGTCTGTACATATTCGCAGATGATTAAATTAATAATTAATTAGTAGCCAAACTTGAAAAGACGACTGATAATAATATCAATTTAGCTTTAAAATAGGTGACAAAAAGGATATTGGTAGCGCATACGGGATTCGAACCCGTGATCTCGTCCTTGAGAGGGACGCGTCCTGGGCCGCTAGACGAATGCGCCGTTATATAAATCTGGCTGGGGAGGAAGGAGTCGAACCTTCGCTCACGGATCCAGAGTCCGCTGTCCTACCACTAGACGACTCCCCAATGACACGTAAATTATAGCATGAAGCTTCGTCAGAGACAATCGTTATCCGCCAATTTGACACCATAGTGACGACGGGTTATTGTTATTACTTGAAAGGGGGATTTCCCCGTGCCCGATATTGATGCCTTGCAGAAGATACTGGGGGTCACTTTTAACAGGCCGTCCCTGCTGGAACAGGCCCTGGTCCACAGTTCCTATATTAATGAGAATCCCACCTATACTTCCGGCCATAATGAAAGGCTCGAATTTTTCGGTGATGCTGTGCTGGACTTTATCGTCGCCGAGAAGCTATATCAGGAATTTCCCGACCTCAGTGAGGGCAAAATGACCAAGCTACGGGCATCGCTGGTGCGCCGGGATACGCTGGCCCGTGTGGCCCGCGATATAAAGCTTGGCGATTATCTATATATGGGGAAGGGAGAAGAGTCCAGTGGAGGGCGGAACAAGACGCCTAACCTGGCGGGGGCTCTGGAAGCCATAATTGCCGCTGTTTATCTTGACCAGGGCATGGCCGCCGCCGGAAATATGGTTATGGAACTGCTCGTTGAAGAATGGAAAAAGATATCTCGCCAGAATATTTATGTTGACTATAAATCGAAGTTACAGGAACTGGTACAGTCCCGATTTCAGATGACGCCTGCCTATCGTCTGGTGTCCGAGGAAGGTCCGGACCATGATAAAAGTTTTGTAGTTGAGGTTATGGTGTATGCGAAGGTTCTTGGCAGTGGCACCGGCAAGAGCAAAAAGCTGGCCGAGACAGAAGCCGCGCGTCTGGCATTGGAGCGTCTCGGTGCCGACTTTACGGAATAGACACTATTTGCTAAACTGCACTTAAGAGTACCTCAGGTACCTTAGCGAGGTGTTATTATGGGTAAACGAGATTACAAGCAGAGAGAGCAAAAAAAGGCAAAAAAGGATGCCAAGAAAATCCCCCCGGTCACTATTGTGACGACACCGGTAGAGGTAGAGGTAATTAAAAGGGGGAAGAAGAAGCGCGACGAGGAAGAGGAGGGATAGTCCTTCCGCAGAAGGACCGGGAGAGTCAGGAAGTGGTGGTGAATGGCTGATATGGCGTCGCTTCAGGCGATGGTTCGTGGTCGAGTGCATGGCGTCTTCTTCCGGGCCTTTGTTGAAGAATGGGCTGCGGGACTGAATCTGACCGGTTACGTACGCAACCGGCCTGACGGCACTGTAGAGGTCAGGGCGGAGGGCGAAAGGCAACGACTGGAGAAACTGGTCGGTTATCTTAAGGTAGGGCCGCCTGCCGCCAGAGTTGACGAGGTGATAACCGTTTGGACGGCATATTCCGGTGCTTTCTCAGGCTTTCGTGTCAGGTATTAGTCCGGCCTATTTGGATTGTCTAGCTATAATTTGGTGTCATTCCAGCCCCGATAAATCGGGGTAAACTCCGGCTGGAATCCAGTGGAGGAGGGGTGGCCTGGTTTCCCGGGTCTAGCCTTCAGACTGAAGGCCGAGAATGACATTGTTAAATAATCAAGCCTATATTTCTTTTACTTCCTGGAGTCCGTAGTACCCATCTTTTTTAAGGATGCGGTACAGGGCCTCGGGTGAGGTGCGGTATATGTCACCGCCGCGTAACTGGCCAAGCTCATGGCCGAGTTCTTCCAGGCTGATGTCGCTGTTGCCGTTGCTCAGGAAAAGACGGAAGATACCCTCCATGATGGGTAACCGGTCATTTATGAAGTCATTTTTCTTCGAGCAGCACTTGTGAATAGTCAAAATAAGAGCTTCCGGCGATGGTTGTTTTCCTTTGCCGCTTATTTTTTTGGTACATTCGGGGCATAGATAGTCCTTGATGAGAACCGAAATAGAACGGTTATTTTGCGGAAACCAGTCCAGGGAAATGGCCCAGCGCGACTTTGCCAGCTCGATACTCTTTTCTTCTTTGTCCATAGCGTCATCACCCATATGTACCGGACTAAGCCTGAAGCTCTACCTTGGCCGACCTTATCAGGTCGAGGTAACCGACTTTTAATCCCAGCTCGTCAGCGACTTCACGGTCAGCCTCATAAGGTTCTCCGATAAATACCTTATCATATTCCTCGACTTCGCCTTCGCTCGGGTCCTGTCTGACAGCGAACTTCTGTCTGGCTTCGACGATGCCCAGGTCGAAGGGGAGAGTGAAATAGAGGTCGGCCAGTACCTTGTCTATTCCCAGGCTGTAGAGGTTCTCCCAGCCCAATGAAGTATCCCCGTGATACTTGCTGCTCGGCAGCAGCGAAAGCAGGTTCATAATGGAAAAACTGCCCGTGCCGTTATATGTCTTTAGCGGCGCTACCGTTATCAGGTAGTCGCTGGATAGTATGACATTGGGCACCCAGAATGTTGGTATGGCGAACGGTTTGGGCAGCGGATTATCCACCTCAACGAAGATACAGTCCTTGACATCCAGCGTGAGTACGCGCGGGAAATTATAACCGAGCGCCTGATATATCGGCCGGGTGGGTATGCCGCCGGGAGTGCCTTCCAGTAAAAGGATATCGGCGTCGCTCACCCGCCGGATACTGGAGATGATGGCGGCCAGCATATTGGCACTGGTGGTAACCGGGTAGGGCAGCGGATAGGAGGCATTGGGCTTAATCAGGACGCGCCTGGCCCTGGCTACCACGGACGGCACCTTAAAGACAAAATCAGCGGCTTCGAATATCAATGCTTCCTCCTCAGGGAAATATGCAGGCTTTTAACTTCGCCATTGCCTTGAGGATTGGGTATCATGGCAACCAGTGTGCGTGTCAACAGGTCTTTAAGGGACGGGCTGATGGAGGTAGGGGCGCCGTTAATAACCAGTTCCAGGTCGTTTTCCCCGTTGTGGGTTATTATCATTTTTTCAATAATGTCGGCTATTCCTGGGACGTTATCCCGCGAGAGCTGCGGAACATCTATATCCAGCGGCTCGTCCGTGATGACCGCCAGTAAATTCTTCGGGTCGGTCAGCAATTCCTTACCCTGTTCCCTGCGGTGGACCTCGATTTTGGGGTAGTTGCTGCCCTTGAATCCTTCGGTCAGGATGATATCGTAGTCCCAGAGGACAAAGCTGGATATTTCCCGGGGGTCGAAGTAGTTATCGATGCGCCGGTAGATAGCCAGATGGTCCAGAGAATTAATGGCCGATATCTCGCTGCCGGCCCTGGTAAAGCGCCAGGTGTCCTTGGCGGCGGTGTCGATGTCGTCCTTGTGGTGCGAATGCTTGACAATGGCTACTTTATAGCCGCGCTGCTTGAGCTCGACGATGAGTTTTTCCAGTAGCGTTGTCTTACCGGCACTCGATTTGCCGACGATAGATATAATTGAACGCATATAATTTTCTGATTACCCTGTCCAGTTAAAGATTTACTTCTTCATTCCAGTCCAGCATTAACGCCTGGACAGTATCGCCTTTATTTACTTTAGTTATTTCTTCAGGGATGAGCACCAGCCCGTTCGCCAGGCTCATGGAGGTAAGGATTCCCGAGCCCTGCGGGCCGGTCAGTCTGGCGTAGTAGTGGCCGTCGCGTTTTTCTATGATTGCCCGGTCATAGATGCGGCGTCCGGCGTCGTTCTTTATGCTATCTTCCATGATTACTTCAACGGTGGGCTTGGTTAAGTTCTTTTTCCCCATCATCTTCAAGAGCGCCGGCCGGACGAATAGCTCGAAACTCACCATGCAGCTGGCGGCATTGCCGGGTAAACCCAGATGTGGTATACTCTTCGACTTGCCGTTTTTATCTTTGCCTTTTATTTTACCAAAGGCCAGCGGCTTCCCCGGCTTGACGCGGACCTGCCAGAAGAGCATTTCTCCGTCTCTGGCCAGGATATCCTTCACCATATCGTAATCGCCCATGGAAACGCCGCCGGTGGTCAGTAGCATATCGGCATCCTGTGCCTGTTTTAGCTTGCTGACCAGTTCTGCCTCGTCATCACGGGCTATCCCCAGTAGTTTAGGGATACCGCCGTAGCGCTTGACCAGGCTGGCGATGCTGTAGGCGTTGCTGTCATATATCTTGCCCTCGGGGAGGGATTGACTGACCTCTACCAGCTCGTTCCCGGTAGATAGCACCGCCACTATGGGGCGGCGGATGACCTTGACCCGGCTGTACCCGAGGGAAGCCATCAGGCCGATTTCAGCCGACCTGACGACGATGCCTTTCTTCAACGCGATAGTGCCGCGGGCGATATCTTCCCCCGCCAGTCTGATGTTCAGGCCGGGTCTGGCTTCTGATAAAATGCCTACACGGGTAATCTTCTCGGCGGGGGTATTTTTATTTTTTTGTTCGTCGGTATCTTCAAACTGCACGACGCTATCGGCTCCCCGCGGAATGGGCGCTCCGGTCATGATACGGACCGTCGTACCCGGCACGACCTCCTGCCGGGAGATGGAGCCTGCCAGTACTATATCAATCACCTGCAGGAATCTGGGCGTTTTTTCAGAGGCCCCCTTAGTATCCTGCGACCGCACGGCATAACCATCCATGGCGGAATTATCCAGCGGTGGCACGTTAATATCGGATTTTATATCCTCGGCAAGGACCTGCCCCAGCGATTCCAGGATGGGGACAGATTCTGCCTCAAGGACGTTTGCCTCATTAAGAATCTTTTGAAGTGCCTCTTCAACGCTAAGCATTACTCGTCAGCTCCTCCGGCAATCTTTTTCGCCAGTTCCAAATCTTCTCTGGTATTGATGTTGAAAAAACTCATATGACGCGGGTCGAACCTTTCGACCTCCCCGGCTTCAACGTACCTTACTTTAACGTATTTAAAAAGCTCGATAATAACCTTCTTGCCCTGTTCGAATATCGATTTGATGGGGGCAATGCAGTTTTTGGAATATATAGCATGCAGCGGTTCGTACATATTGTTGATTCGTGGCAGTACGAAGTCGAAACCATCCGAAACTTTTATCATATAGCGTAGTAAAGGCTCGTTTAAAAAAGGCATATCCGCAGCAACAACAAGGTTATAAAATGAATCTGATTTTACTAATCCGGTGTAAATACCACCCAGAGAACCTTGCCCGGGGAAAATATCGGATGCTATTTTGATTTTTGGGTGGTTTGCCAACCGTGCGAAGCTTCTCTCTTTCGCCGTAACAATAATAATATCTTTACTGAGTGAATCTACCTGGGATATTACCTGTTCGAGTAGGCTTGTGTTGCCAATCTTTTCTAAAACCTTGTCATGCCCGAAACGTATGCTTTTGCCACCAGCCAGGATAATACAGCTTATATCCAACTTATCTGCCTGTTTTTTATGCGACTTTACCCCCTATATATTATTCTACCACAGGGAGTCAATAGTGAATAGGGGTTAGGAAAGGATTTATGAGGATTTTATAACTAAAAAAAGTGTTACACAACAGATTATTTAAGGTTGCTTTATCGCATTACGATTCTATTCTTCGGGTTTGATATGGGGTTGCTCCCAATCGGTATTATCGATGACCATATCGGCCACCTGGCGGGAGGGATATTCTTGCAGATACTTTGCCTGGGCCGGCAGGTATTTACTCTCGTATTTGTTAAAAATTTCTTCGGAGTCGCGGGCACCGGCCCGTTTCAGGCTTTCCTCGAAAGGGATATCGAGGAAGATTTTGTAATCGATATAGGGGGAAAGCTCTTTCCGGAACAGGAAAACACCCTCAAAAATCACTATTGTGTTGTGATTAAAGGAATATTCTTTCTCGATAGAGTACTTATCGGTAGGCAGGTCAAGCACCGTTAGCCTGGTGGAAAAGGCGCTATTTCGACGAAGGGGCGCCAATAATTTTTCAATAATGAGACTAATATTGAAGCTTCTATTGTAGTAGTTTTCAACCTGATTCTCTCCGGCATATCTTAAAGCCCTGGGATTGTGAAAATCATCGAGGTGGATTGCCTGTGTTTTGTAATTCCGTGAAATCAGGAATTTTTCAAGGGACTCGGCGAATTTCGTTTTTCCAGCGCCGTCAATCCCGTTTATCCCGATGACGAAGGCTTTATTTTTAAGTTTTTTCCTATTGATATCGTTCAGGATTCTCTCGAATATCGGCAGTCTCCTGTCGAAGATAGACAGAAGCTCATCGAATTTATTGATGGTCAGGTTAGCTTCCTCCGGTTCCTGCCCGCCGTAGCCGAAAAGGACGCCGACGGATAGGGAATCAGTGTCTTGGGCGGCCTCGATATCATGGCATCTGTCACCGACCACGGCAGCGGTCGGGCCGCCGAATTTCTCCCTGATTTTCCTCACCAGTTCAATCTTGGTCAGGTTATTTTCCTGGATACATTCGATGTAATCAAAATACTCTCTAATACCCAGGGTTGACATAATGATATTCAGATAAACCGTAGACGCATTGGTATACTGAGCTAACTTGTATCCCCTTTGCCTGAGTGTCTTCAGGGTTTCTTTTACTCCCGGATAAGGTTGTGCCATCTCCTGGAAAGATTCCTCGTATTCTTCGCGTACTTTTTCTCTGACCTCTGGAATTGATAAATGACTATCATGTGGTGTGATAAACTCATAGAGTCCGCCCTTGGTAGATGCTGCCGATACCCCGAAGAATTTATTAATTTCCTCCGCGCTGAAAGTGACCGGCCAGCCCAGCTTAGCGAAAGCCCTCCTTATCGACTCGTAGACAGCGGGCAGGGAGTGGATAATCGTCCCGTCCATGTCGAAAATGATGAGGTTTACGTCATTTGGGTTTATCATGTGGTACTATAACGATGGCTTCAGCACCATAATCTGGGCGCTGGCGGGCAGCTTTCCTGCCTTTAGTTCGATTTCAATGCTGTTCACACGGGTTACATTGCTTTTGCCCTTGATGAATTCATCCACGCCGGAAATGGGGAAGCTGATTTTTTCGGTCTTGAAATGCATGGGTATGATTACCTTGGGCTTGAGCTGGTCGCCGACTTTAGCAGCGGTCTTGGCGTCTATGGTAAAGAAACCGCCCACCGGAATCATCAGCACGTCCACTTTGCCGATTGCCTTCACCTGTTCGGTGGTAAGCACATGGCCGAGGTCGCCGGCATGGCAAATATTAACATTATCTACCTCGAAGCAGAAAACGGTGTTTTTGCCCCGCTGGCTTCCCCCTTTATCATCATGGGCGGTGGGGACAGCCTTGATTTTTAAGCCTTTGACCTCGCTTGTTCCCCTGACTACCTTCGGATTGCCCTGCACCGCGGATACATTATTGTGGTCGCCGTGGTCATGGCTCACGGTAACGATATCCGCCGTTTCTTTTATCACGTCGTGCTTTAAGGCGTCCGAGGTCTCATAGGGGTCGGTAACGATTCTGGTGCCGGCATCCGAGGTGATTAAAAAGGCAGCATGGGCCAGATATTTAATCTTCATATGTCCTCCCTGAATTAATTTTTTCTTCCCCCTTGATGGGGGAAGGCTGGGATGAGGGTGAGTCCCCCTCACCACATTCACTGCGTTCAGTGCAGGCTTAATCCTCTCCTTCAGAATGAGTCCTTCAGGATGAATCCCACATGGGGGAGAGGAGAAGCGTATTTACCTTACTGTTTCGCCATTGTCAGAATCAGGTTAATCAACGTTCTTACCGGCACGCCGGTAGCCCCTTTGACCAGGTAGCCCTTTTCCTTGTCGGTTTCATAGGTGCCGGCGATATCCAGGTGGACCCAGGGAATCTTATCGATAAACTCCTCCAGGAATTTGCCGCCGGTAATGGCGCCTCCCCATCTACTGCCGATGTTCTTGATATCGGCGACATCGCTTTTCAACTGCTCTTTATATTCATCGTACATCGGTAACTGCCACATCAGCTCTCCGGTCTCATTGCCGGCGGCGATTACCTTATCGGCAAGCTCCTGGTTATTGGTGAAGGCACCGCTGCAAACACTGCCCAGGGCCACATGGCAGGCGCCGGTGAGGGTCGCTACGTCAACGATGGCTTTAGCGCCGAGCTTTTTGGCGTAGCTCAGGGCATCGGATAGAATCAGGCGTCCTTCGGCATCCGTATTAATGACCTCGATAGTCTTGCCATTCAGGGCGGTAATAATATCGCCTGGTTTCATCGCCGTGCCGCTGGGCATGTTTTCCGTGGCCGGGACGAGGGCAGTAACATTAATCTTCGGTTTGAGCTGAGCTAATGCCATGAGGGTCGCCATGACCGAAGCGCCCCCTGCCATGTCCCCTTTCATGTCTTCCATGCTGTCCGATGGCTTGATATCGATGCCGCCGGAATCGAAGGTGATACCTTTACCTACCAGGGCTATATCGATGTCATCGGAATCGCTGCCTTTATAGCTGAGGATGATAAACCGGGGCGGCTGCTGGCTACCCTGGGATACGCCGAGCAAGCCTCCCATGCCTAACTCTTTCATTTTCTCTTTCTCGAACACTTCCACTTTAAGTCCATACTTCTTGGCTAGCTGACGAGCGGCCTCGGCCATATTACTCGGCGTCATGAAATTGGACGGCTCATTGACCATATCCCGGGCCCATTTGGCGGCTTCAGCAAGTATTTTTCCTCTTTCAATGGCTTTTTCTATCAGCCTCTTTTCCCTGCCGACTATTGTGAACTCTTTAATCTCGCCGAAGTTATTTTCCTTTTTTGTGATGTGTCGCCGGAAGGCATAGAGTCCGAGCAGGGCGCCTTCGGTCACCGCCTGGACGGCGTCATTGTTTTTTATCTCATTAGTCCCGCCTCCCTGTACGATGGTGGCTACGCTGGTCACGCCTTTTCCCCGCAGGTAGCGGCAGGTCTCGGCTACGGCGCCGCGCACCTTGTTAGTGGTAAGCTCCTTTTTCTTGCCCAGGCCGGTAACGACGATGCGGCTCGCCGGCAGCCTGCCCATACTGTGCAGGAGGGTAATCTCGTTGAGCTTGCCTTTAATATCTCCCTGTTTAATCAACTCTGATATAGCGCCATCCAGGGCTTTGTCAACGGCGGCGGTGTCTCCTTCGGGGCGTTTCACCCCCTCGAAATGATTCACCACTATAGCCCCGGCTTTAATTTTAGAAATGTCGCCGGTTGCGGCTTTAATCTCCATAATAAAACTCCTTTCATCGGTTGATTTCTCTCACGATTTTATCCAGAGAAGGCGTGATATCTCTGGAAGTGTCCACGGTAAAGTGATTGCGGTTGATTTTTTGTACCGTAGTCTGCATCTTCTGGTAAACCGTCCAGTCGGCGTCCGAATTATCTTCTTTTTTCGATTTTTCCATCCTGGACTTGAGTCGCTTCTGTACCAGTTCCGGCGGCGCCTCGACACGCACCAGGATTAGCCTGGCGCTCAGGCGTTCGGCGATATTATAGATGCGCTCGCGGTGTCGTTCCGAAAGGTTGGTGGCATCCAGAATAACGGGTATTCCTTTTTTGATCAATTCTTCAATCAGGTAGTAAATGGTGCGGAAAAGGTGGGCGCTCTCGGATGCTGAATACGTCGGCACCGGGAAGAGTTGTTTGCGCAGGGCATCGCTTTCCAGGATGAGGAAGGGCAAGCGCTCTGCCAGGCGACGGCAGAAGTAAGATTTCCCGGTCCCGGGCAGGCCGCTGACAACAATAATGGCTGGCTGTGCTTCCGCCTGGGGGAGCGGGTTA
>Ga0315279_10004855_pt1 | contig 17834 bp, 12 predicted proteins | sample YL17G06_20_MG_FD_203694 | JGI IMG/M metagenome (GOLD analysis project Ga0315279, IMG submission 203694) | Sediment microbial communities from Yellowstone Lake, YNP, Wyoming, USA - YL17G06_20 | ecosystem: Environmental > Aquatic > Freshwater > Lake > Sediment | place: USA: Wyoming | collected... | reverse complement strand
GCATATGCAACATAGCTCGCTCTGCAAGTTGGATATTGACATGCTATGACAACCAGAAAGACCCAGCAAGCTTCCACAACATCGGGAACGAAGAAACATTACCTCAAGCACCAATCATTTCAGCTCCACATCCGCTGAATGGGACAACAAGGTTACCACTATCCATTGACCAACTGAGCTTTAGCCTAGTAGACTATCAAGAAGACATGATGAACTATACTGTGATTACCTATCCAGATGCGGGATCAGGCTTTGAACTGAACACACTAGATGGAAGATACGCTGTTACTCTCAATAACCTTTTGCCATCCACAACGTATACATGGGTTGTGAGCGTTACCGACGGTACACATTGGACCAACCAGACATATACTTTCACGACATATCCAGGCGCACCTCCAAGTCACAACAACCCCCTTTTGATCTCAAGCTTGGGCACCAATAGAACAAGCGAGTATCTAACTTGCTACAATCAAACGTCCTACGACCTAGACAAAGATAGAATTACAAACATATTCAATTGGTACAGAAACAATACGTCTATTACAAACTTGCTGTTGCCCTTTGAAACAAACAGCTCAATAGTTACGAAGGATTACTCAACCTATGGGCATGATGGAGTTATAGTGAGAAATGTTACTTGGGTGCAGAATGGAAAAGTTGGAGGCGCTTACAAGTTCGAAAGAGGCTATATTGGAATTCCTGGCAAAGACACCTTGGATGGAGGAGGACAATGGTCTGAAATCACAGTGGAACATTGGATATACATAACGGCATATCCAGTTGCTGCAAGAACAATAGCTAAAATACCCAGCTTCGAAATAGGTCTAAGCTGGAACGAAATCTTCGCTGGAATCTGGGTGGACAGAGATATGAATAATGTTAGCGGGTACAACCGGATCACCTACGGCACACCCCTAGGAAAGAACTCTTGGTATCACATCGTACTCACTTACAAAAGCGGAGTAGGGCTAACATTGTACGTCAATGGTTTAGCTGTGGCCACCGAGCCAGCTTCAGGAAACATACAAGCCAGCGGAACAGAACCCCTCTACCTAGGATGGTTCGACTACTTTAGTGGCATGATAGACGAAGTGCGCATTTACCCGAAAAGCCTATCACCACAACAAATCTACCAACGATACCTCGAAACCAAAGACGGCCTAAGCAACAGCTCTGCAATAGTCGGAGAAGAGACCGAAGTCGGCGATGTGTGGAAATGCCAAGTAACCCCAAATGACGCCTACCAAGACGGCGTAGCCAAGTTTTCAAACGCCATAACCATAGTCGAAAACAACCCACCCACAGCATACAACCTAACAATAACGCCCTCAACACCCTACACTAATGACAGCTTGGAAGCCAATTACACTTACTTTGACCCAGATGGCGACCCGGAATCTGGCACAGAGATCAGATGGTATAGAAACGGCATACTACAACCAGAACTAGACGACACACTGATTGTTACATACAACTTGACAACAAAAGGTGACAGTTGGTACTTCACAGTCAGGCCCAGCGACGGAAAAGAATATGGAACGATGCAAAACTCTCAGCCGGTAGTGATCCAAAACAGCCCTCCAATCATCGACTCATTCACTCCAGAAAACACAACGCTAGAGATCAACGAAGGAGAAACTATACAATTCACACACACTTCCTCAGACTTGGACGACGACACATTAACGTACTCGTGGCTGCTAGACGGAATAGAACAATCAGCAGCCCAAAACTGGACTTGCCAAGCCACTACCACCGGAACATTCAACATAACTCTAGTCGTTTCCGACGGTGAGCTGTTGGTTACGCAACAATGGAACGTAACCGTCAACGCACCCCCAAACATAACGTCATATTACCCATCAGATGACCCAACGATTTTCGAAGGGCAGTCCCAAGAATTCAACGTTACCTACTTCGACCCAGATGGAGATACCCTAACAATCCAATGGTATGTAAACGGATCGTTGGTAGAACCTTCGCCTGGTGATTCCTACACCTACGAAGCAGACGTAGCTGGCATATATATTATTACTGTCATCGTATCAGACGGCTTAGCTCAAACGTCGCACCAATGGACACTTGCAGTAAAACAGCCCGAAACCTAAGCCCGCCAGAATCTCAAAAATCTGCGCGTGCGCAAGCGAGGTCCACAATGAAATCCTCAGCACGTATATTGATTTGGTCGTAAAGAACCAGGTTGAGACATCAAAGGAGTACATACCTGTTATGAAGATGCTTCAGAGGGGCAAAACACCACATTGATCGCTACGCAGATGTACTGGCGCGCGCCACTGGTCCTAGGGGGCGCTAACGACGATTTGACGAGAGACGAGCAAATAGCAAATTGTATTCCTGTTGTACTAACACGTCGAATTGTTTATTTAATAGCAAAACGAAATGAACATCGGTAAAATGGTGAGCAGAAGCACAAACTAGGCACGTGTTGGTGGTCGCTTGAACCTTTCTACTTCAAAACGCCTACTAGGAATCACTTTCTCACTTATGATTCTAATCGGTTCCGTTTTTTATGCCAGTTCCAGTTTGCAATCTGCCTTGGTCATACCAACTAGTGGCTCGATTATTCCTAATAAAGTCTTTTTCAAAGACGATTTTGAGTCCGGAGACTTCAGTGCTTGGTCAGGTCTCACCTTGACCTCCGGAGACGATGCCACAGTTGCAGTCACACTTCCATACTCTGGTATATACAGTGCAGAGTTTCAAACCGGCGCTGCCGTTTCTGGAATAAGAAGAGCCTGCGCATACAAAAATATTGGCCAGAGCCCCGTAATCTATGCGCGTGGCTATTTCTACATTGCCGAAGGCTTGCCACTTATTGATTCCGACGACCGCTTCGCATTCATCCAATTTGTCGGATTAGACGGAAACATAATCAGCAACTTGCAGGTTAGGAGAGTTCAAGGCGAAGACAGGTTTTCGATACTTGCCTCTACAGGCGCTATGCAGACCACAACAGAAGTCTATCCTAAGAACAATACATGGTATTGCCTAGAGCTTTTCACTCGGATACACGCCACAGAAGGGGCCATCAAAGCATACATCAACGGCGTAGAAAGGCTAGCTATAACCCAAATAAACACAACAACAGATGGCAACATAAACACAATCCGTTTCGGCCTGGCAAACAGCGTCAACATACAACATAGAGTAATGGTTTACAGTGACTTGGCCGCAATAAGCACCAGCTACATCGGACCGGAAGAGCCCCAAGAACTAGAAGGCACGTGGGCAGTAATAGGCCCTAAAGACGAAATCCCCCAAATGGAAAATATTTTCTGGCTTTTCGGCAACCAAAGCATATCCTACGTGCACCTATACAATTACGAGCTCACCACCTACGAAACAATCAAAAACTACTCGGGGCTCGTGACCTGGACAAACTTCAATAACGTCTACAACTTCTCGGCAGTACAACTATTCGCCAAAACAAGACCCGTGATATCGCATATCTTCGACTTCTGTTACTACCTCTATCCAACACTCAACAACAGCATGCAAACCTCATCACTAAGCAAAGTCACATACACTACGGATTGGGGAAACTTCCGCGCCGGCGATGAACCCGAAATGCACAATGGGACAAACTATCTGACGACTGTGAAAACATCTGATCTAGCTGGTTTCGCAAGTGTCACAACCATAGCAAAATTCGGCACAGCACAAAGTGCAATATTCCATATGGAAGGCACCAGGCCAAACGCGGGCTTCTACGTGATGGATCTTTACGCCACGCGTCCCAACAGCTACGAAGCCGGAAACTGGCATCTTTTCCCTGCGATATCCGAAGCTGCTCTAATCAAAGCGGGGCGTTACAGTCGTTGGATGACAGATGGCTTTTCATGGCGTTCCCTAGACTGGATAAACGATTGGATGACCAACTTCTCTGAGGCAAACAACGATATTGTCACTATGCAAAGCATAGGAAAAACGGTTCAAGGAAGACCCATCAATGCCCTTTTCATTGGTAACGGCACACGCAACTTCATAGCAGACGCAGCCATCCACGGCAATGAGAAGGCAGGAACTCATGGCATAGTAAGATTTGCTGAGCTTCTGATAGAGTGGTATCGCGCCTACCCAGACTGGCAGCGCAAGCTAACCCAATACAAAATGATCCTTGTCCCAGTTTTGAATCCAGATGGCTACGTAAACAATACACGTGACAATGCCAACGGTAAGGACCTAAACCGCCAGTTTCCACCAGGCGCAACCACCACTGAACCTGAAGCTTGGGCGCTAAGATGGCTTATGGGAAACTACACACCTACCCAGTATGTAACTTTCCATTCCGGCGGAGAACTCTACCCGCTCCACGTGTTCTACGCAGGCTCGTCAGTTGACCCCTACAGAACGTACGCAAAATGGGCAGTTAACGAAGGCAACCTTAGATTTCAAGACCTAGAGCATTGGGGAACGGTCTACAACACGACGTGGGTGGGCAAATACACGTACATTGGCCCAAGCGGTTATGACAGCATGAGTAACGAATACGCCTACTATGAGCACGAAGCCACGTCCATCTTAGCTGAACATTGGGGCTCAGCAAAAGCCAATCTCCACAGCCAAGAATTCTTCATAACGACTATGCTGGCACTGATATTGCACCATGACAGAACCGACGGATTTATGCTTCACTCCAACACCTTCATAACAGAAACAACGTACACCACCACGACAGGCTTAAGAATATACGTCAACGCAACATACGTAGCCGCCAATCGAACAAGTGAAACCAAAATCTTCGACTTCAACAATCGCGGGAAGCCTGAGCTTGTATACATCGACGGCATCCGAAAGACTGAAGGTGATGGCTGGTCATGGAATAGCTCTGCCAACACAACAACCGTGACAGGCGCCAACGAGTCCATTTTCTTAGATTGGTCGGCTGCCTAGAGCGCACGTTTTGATTCATATGCACGCACGTATTCCAGAGCCAGAAAGACATGGCGCCCGTCAGTTTTCTGGTTTGGTTTCTTGGGCAAAGTCTCATCCTACGCTATTCATACGCTATTATGCTGCAAAGGTCTTACGCGTGTGCCTCTTCTGAGCGCTTGTGCTATAGCACAATTGTGGCACAAGGCTTGGCACAAGCCTCGAGAACAAGTGTTCTTTCATAGTTCCTCCATAGTTGCTAGCCTATAATTTCTGTTCTTTGTGCCTCAGTTCTACTTGTTCGCAGACGGTGAGCGGAAAAGAGCAAGTTTTTTGAACAGAAAAAAAAGCTTTTAAGGCGTAAACCGCGACCGAGATCGCGCGCCTCTAAATTCTAGCGGACGCGAAAAGCGTTTGATTCAAAAATCATAGGGACTGAAAAACTCCGGTTTGTGGTTGAAAAAGAAAAAAGGGATTAAGGTTCGCACGCGTCTTCGGGCTATTCTACCATCTGTACTTGAAGTAGACTTCTGATTCTCCGTTTCTGTAGTCTGACCACACCACGTAGACGTCAGCCCAGTCGGCGCCTCCAACTGCGATCGACGGCCACTGCGAAGTGGAGCCGGTTGCGCTCAGTCTCCGGTCCAATGTCCAGTACAATCCTCGGTTCGGGCTTTCCTTGAAGTAGATTTCCCATGTTCCAGTTCTGTTGCTTTCCCAAACGACGTAGACTGACTTGCCGATCGCTGCTACGACTGGAAGAACGTCCAGATAAGTAGCGGAGGTAAGTCTTGTTTCAGTCATCCAGCTTGCACCGCTGTTAAGGCTTCTGCGCTCAAAGATTTCAGTGTTGTTTGTTCCGTATCTGTAGTCTTCCCAAACAACGTGGACGTCGTAACCCCAGGCTGCGATGGACGGGTTCCTCTGGCTTGTTGTGCTAGTTGTCAGGCGTGTGTCTACGCTCCAAGTGGCTCCGTTGTTTGTGCTTCGTTTGAAGAAAATGTCCCAGTTGCCGTATCTGAAGTCCTCCCAAACAACATACACGTTGCTTCCGTATGCAGCGACATTCGGGAACTGTGAGATTGAGGCGTTGACAGTGAGTCTTGTGTCTGCTCCCCAAGTCAAACCGTTGTCTAGGCTTCGTTTGAAGTATATTTCCGCGTTGCCGTCTCTAGAGTCGTACCACACAACGTAGACGTTTCTGCCGTAGACCGCCACTGATGGGCGATACGAGGTTGCGGTGTTAACAGTCAGTCTTTGATCAGCATACCAGCCAGCTCCCCCCATGCCGGAGTTCCAGTTACGTTTGAGGTAGATTTCCCAGTTTCCGTTTCTGAATTCCTGCCATACAACGTATACGTAAGTGCCATAGGCAGCGATGGATGGATACCACGAATTGTTCCCTTCAACAGTCAGTCTTTGATCTGCTTCCCATGTACTGCCCCAGTTTGCGCTTCGTTTGAGGTAGATTTCCCAGTTTCCGTCTCTAGTGTCATCCCAAGTAGCATATACGTAGCTACCGGATGTGGCGATTGCTTTATGTCCATAGTTTACGTCTGATGAGCCCGCAGCCGTGGTTAGTCTTCTGTCTGCGGCCCATGTCTTGTACCAAACATAGACATTGTAGGACCAGCCTTCCAGGTCAGAGCCCAGCACTATCACGCCGAAACTGCCATACTCATATTGTCCGCCGACGCCGAGGCTTGCCTTCAAATACACGCGCCCCTGAGTATAGTTGTAGAATAGAACTAGAACCCGCTCGTAAGGTATGTAGGCGTCAAAGCCAACCTTTCTCCTGCCCTCTATGAGGAAGTAGTCGTTGCCGTATGGTACTTTTATGACCGATATAGCGGCCGTTGGGTCTTCCAGAGGATCAAGCCTCAAATACTGTCCTGCGTAGGAATTCACCGTAAAGATCTGTCCGCTCATGATCCAGCCTTGCTGCATCTTGCACCACGAAATGAATCCAGCCGGAGTGTTGCCTAGATTGTTCCAAGAGCCGCGGTCCATCAGGTCATACTGTAGTACGTTGCTGGGGTACGTGTAAAGGTCTGGCAGTCCAAGCTCGTGGGCGTACTCGTGAGCGTGAACTCCAAGCACACCGTACGGGCTTTTTTCAATGTCTGGAACTATCATCCCATGAGTGATCGTGACGCCGTCACCCGTAGCGATGTTAAGGCCTGACCATCTAGCTGACCATATGTCAGCTGCGACGTCAGACGTTTCCTCATTGGGCCCAGCACAGACAAAGATGAATTTTGAGTATCCTGCGAAGTTCACTGCAGCGTCTACTTTTGCAACAGCGTCCCTGATGAAGAACCAGCTGGGATTGTCTTGGCCATAATATTTCACCGTCTGTCCTAACATTTGCCATGGATACCAGCCGTTCGTGTTCCCTACTCCCGTCACATACACCCAGTCGTAAGAGACTTCCGTGTAGTAGCCGTTCATGTCATTGAATATCATTCTGTGAACATCGCCATAGGACTTGGTGTTTACTCTATCAGTGAAGTAAGCCATGATGACTATCGTGTTCTGCGGCCCCGAAACAAACTGAGCTTCAGGAGCCTTCTCTAATGGCGTCACCTCGTCCGTTACGTGTATTTCTTTGCTGTCAGCACTGAAAACACCAGTAACTGCTATCTTGCTGTATTTAGAAAGATCAACGTTCTTAGAGAGCTTCAGTGCAATCATGTTGTCCGATTCATCTCTCAAATAGTACTGAGTAGGCTTGTCGAAAATCTGCTGGCTAACTACGAAACCCTGCAACGTAACCATTCTGTCATTGAATGCTTCTGGATTCTTCGCGAGATCTTTTACAGAGGCTTGAAGAGTGACTTCACTAGCGTTTACATTGCAAATCAGTAGAGCTAAGAAAACCAATGCGACGAATATAGCTGCGATTATAGCTTTTTTCATATTCCTTTCTCCTTATTTCCCATTTAGAACATATGCAGAACTATTCTGCATTGCCCTTACCGTTTCGTCTGAGTACCCTTATAACATTTCTGATGAAATCTTCTACCTCGCACATAATCAGTCTTTATCATTCACAAACGCGAGCGTTACTTCCCTCAATCCCCCGCAGTTGTGGCTATTTCCGTCTGTGGGAGCAATACTTAAGATTCGGATTCACCTTGGCATCGATTAGACATCAACTAACCATGTTTGCAATAAGCAGAACATGAAAGCGGAAGAACCATGATGTGGAAAAAGCTTCATATACGTCCAACTGAAACGGGCATAGCCCTGGGTTTGAAAACTGCGACATTGATAGTGGTCACGCTAGCACTGTTCGGCCAAGACCTAACAATAGTATTCAGTGATGCCCTGCAAAGCGAGACAACAAGCTACATACTTGCCATACCATTCCTATTTTCCTATCTGATCTACCGCAAAAGAAAAATGCTAAGAGCAGTGATCCCGCTTGAACACAAAAACCAGCCAAAAGAAACAAGACACATACCAACAATCGCGGGGATACTGCTCACAATCGTCGCAATACTGCTCTATTGGTACGGCTCCTACACCTTCACCCCACTCGAATACCACATGCTTACACTACCAGTGTTTGTGGCTGGCGTTTCCCTGATCTTCTTCAATACGCAAACTGTGTGGCAACTGGCATTTCCAACAGCCTTCCTACTGTTCCTAGTACCTCCACCCTCCGAAATCTTATACACGATTGGTGCAACACTCTCTGTCGCAAGTTCAGAAGCCTCTAATGCAATAGTAAACGCGCTGGGAATCCCCTCAGTTCTAACAAGCGAGTATAACAACCCAACGCTGACTATCACAAGACCTGACGGCACGCCGCTAGCATTCGCCGTGGACATAGCTTGCTCAGGCATATACAGCCTAATCGGCTTCTTCCTCTTCGCTGCATTCATAGCCTACATAATCCGAGACAAACCATGGAAAAAGGCAGCAATACTGGTAACTGGTCTTCCACTCATCTACTTGCTCAACATCGTGAGAATCACAACCATACTCCTAATAGGCTTCCAATACGGCGAAGAACTAGCCCTGCAAGTATTCCACCTGCTAGGCGGCTGGATACTCGTGTTCCTTGGGACGCTCCTGTTACTCTTGATGTCAGAAAAGGTGCTTAAGACGCAGATTTATAGCAATCCGGCTGAAAAATGCTTACAGTGCAATCCTGAATCCCAATCGGCACAAGCTTTTTGCTTGTCTTGCGGGAGAATAATCAAGCCACCAGACATCACAATCAACAGAAGAGATCTGGCAAAGCTCACAGCCATAGCTCTAACCATCATCTTACTGACGTCGATTCAAGCACCGGTCTTCACAATCGCACAGGGCCCTCCAATAGTCATGATCAGCACTCCCTCCGGACAACAAGTCTCCACGGAGATACTACCACAAATCGCGGGCTACGACCTGTCTTTTTGGTACCGCGACACAGATTTCGAAGCAAGGGCCCAACAAGACATGTCACTACTCTACTTGTACTCATCAGTCAACGACTCAGAGGACTTGGTGTTTGTCGGAATCGAGATAGCTTCCACTCTCTCACGGCTTCACCCATGGGAAACATGCCTCGTGTCAGTGCCAGAGAGCAGGGGGTGGCAACCTCGTGTAACACAGATCGAGCTGAAAGAAGTGCAACTCGCGCAAAACCCGCCACTAATAGGTCGCTTCTTCGTCTTTACCTACGTAGCCACCGATGAAACGCAAGCAGTCCTCTACTGGCGTGAAACAGCAAGGTTCGCAACAAGCTTAACTTCAGAACAGAAGTACGTCAAGCTCAGCCTCATAGTATACCCTGAGAACGCTGAGGACTTGCCAAGCATCGAAAACCGACTGACAAGTATGGCAACTGCAATCACAAACTATTGGCAGCCAATAATAACATGGTCCCAAATAACCCTGCTAATCTCCCAGCATGGCGCGAGCCTCGCTGCGATAACAAGCATACTGCTTGCCGTAATCGCGACGTTCTACATCCTTGAGGCAAAAAGGGGAAAAGAAGCAAATGCAGACGCTTACCGAAAACTCTCCAAAACCAACAAACAAGTGGTCGACATAATCAGACAAACGGAGAAAGAAACAATGCCAACACTGAACAACATAGAAACAACATACCAGAAAGCCACCGGGCGACCTATCGAAGAACAGAAGCTTCTCCAGAAACTCTCTGCCCTGGAAAAGACAGGAACAGTAGAAAGCGCCATAGCCAACCAGCGAGATGAACCGATACAGATATGGAAAACGCAAGTGACATTGAAGCAGGAAGGATTTAAGCTCGAAGAGAGTACTCAGAAAAGGGAACCCAATGCAAAAACCCCGGAAGACCTCGCCTGAGCAGCGATCAAAACGCAAGCCAAACCTAGCAAAGCCCACGGGCTGGACACTAGTTGGCATCGGCATAGCCATTTTAGTCTTATCCATCATTTATGCATCCTCAATCTCGGCTTTCATAGGCCTTGCTCTGCTCTTCTGGGGCGTCATACTAACATACATCCAAACAGAGGAGTATGCGAGACAGATCCTTCTAGACGCAACAACATTGTCAACGCTCTCAACGCTAAATCAAATAATGCAGAAACTAGACTGCAAGGGCAAGGCGATATATTTACCTCCGAAGTACTTCACCGACCCGGAAATGGTCAAAGCATACATTCCCAAACAGAACAACGGAAAACCCCCAACGCCTGAACAAATTCAAAAACAAGAAACCCAACTCTTCCTGGATGATCCTGAGGGCATTCTGCTGGAGCCTCCCAGCACTCAGCTACTAGGACTTCTGGAAAAGACGCTCGGCACCAGCTTCGTAAGAATCAATCTCAAATATCTACAGCAAAACCTGCCAAAAACCTTTATCGAAGACCTGGAAATCTCCAGAAACCTCCAAATCGAAAGCGAAAACAACAAAATCCGGGTCACAATAGAAGACTCCATCTACTACAACCTGCACAGGGAAACTCGGAAACTACCGGACGTCTACAACGCGCTGGGATGTCCACTGAGCAGCGCCCTCGCATGCGCCCTAGCCAAGGCCACAGGCAAACCAATAACCATAGAAAACCAGCAAATAGACGAAGAGACCAAGAGCATCATCACAGAATACCGCGTAGTAGAAGAGGGGCAGGCAGAACAATGACATTCCCATTAAGCTTCTGGGACGTAAGTCTCTTGATAGCGATAACTGCCATAATACTATTAATCACCTCAGAACTGCTTTCACCATACTACGGCAAAATAACAATACCAATCAACAGAAAAAGGCTCAAGAATGCCGCAATGACTTTTTCAATTCTATTTCTCGCTACGGTAGCAATAAGAATATTCAGCCTAGTCTTTAATCCATAAAAAACAAACTGCGTGCAACGGCAAAACCGAAGACACCCTCTATGACAACTCCCAACAAAGTCACACCTAAACCGTCCCTACTAGTAGAGGAAACCTCTAGAAGATTCCGCTAAAATTTCTAGACAATGACTACTCTCACACTTATTAGGTAGAACCGACACAAAATTGCTGTTGATCAAAATGAGAAGGCTAAGTTTGGTAGCGGGTGTGTTGATTCTTGTAGCGCTAACTGGCATAACTGCAGCGACATTGAACCGTGGGCCCGAGGCTGTATATAGCGCGAGCGCCTGCGGAAGTCCTGCCCTAATAAGAATTGTACCTCATGGTAGCTACTATCCGGCGCCCATCATGCTGTCTACCCCTGCGACCTTCAACATAACAGTTGAGGGTCAAGGCACAGCTTATCATCCGAACATTTTGCTGGTAATGACCAATTCTTGCTACCAAGGCCTGACAGATCCTGTTCTGGTAAACTGGACAGGCGGGTCAACAAGCTTTCCAAAAGCAAGTTTCGTATCAATCCATGATAATAATGCCTACATACCTCCGACCGGCACGACCCAAGGCACCAGGTACAGAGTTTCAGGTCTGAAGGACCATATTGGAGTGAACGATACAGCAGATGACACATTATATTACGCATACGGGCCATTCCTATCAGGACCCATAAACCAAACCATCCAGTCATTCAAAATTACCCTACCTTCAAACAACCCAAGAATGCTTGTCTACGCACTCGGCAAGTCCGCTTGTTCAAACCTCTTCAACATGAGAGTGCCGCCAACGAAAGCTGGGTTTGTTGTCCCTGACCTCGCCCCGGCATTGATGGCTTCCGCGTCATTCGGCGCATTCGGACTATATGCCGTCAAACGCAGAAAAAAGTAGGGTAACACACGAGCGCTAATGCCAGCTACTGTTTTCTTTTTCCCAACAGCTTTCTCAATCGACGTCTTTTCTTTTCCAATAAAGCGTCCTGCTTCGCCATCAAGTCAGTGAGCTTCTTGAACTCCTTGTCCTCCGAGCATTTCTTGTCTAACCAGATGTGTGTCCAGCCAACCAAACCGCCCCATTGATCTGAAGGAGCTAGGCTGCCCATAGCGCACGCCACACACTGGTGCGATCACCTGGTCTTCCTGCTTCGCGCGCTTTTGCCAAGCATGTGATTGGTCATGTAGGCTTTTTCAAATTCCGAAACTATTCTTATATAACAGCTGAATGACCATCAGTTAGAGGCTTAGCCAATTGGGAACCGACTTGAGAGTCGAAGAAATAGCACAAACAATAATCCAAATAACAAAGGAAAACAGACCAAAAACCGTGGAACAGCTAGTAGTCCAGGTCAGAGATAGGCTACAGATTCCGGAGCAGAAAATAATCGAATCCATCTTGAAGCTGCAAAGCGAAGGAAAAATACGACTGTCAGGGCAACCTCCATTGACGGTGCAGAAATTGACTGGGTACGTCAAGACGGAACAGGCCCTTTGGTATTGGGCAACCGTCGCAATAGCGACATTCACAGCCGCCGTTGTCTTCACAATCTCAGAAGACTTTTACCCATGGGTTTACCTAAGATATGTCCTGGGCGCAGTATTCGTACTATTTCTGCCTGGCTACGCCTTCATAAAAGCACTCTTCCCGACGCAGGTCCCAATTAAACTGCCAACGGAAAACTTGGACACAATAGAACGAATAGCCCTGAGCCTCGGCATGAGCCTAGCCCTCGTCCCAATAGCGGGCCTGCTCCTAAACTATACGCCATGGGGCATACGCCTGACTCCAATCGTACTAAGTCTACTCGCGCTAACCGTAGTTTTCTCTACAGCCGCAATAGTAAGAGAACACGAAGACAAGATCAGAGCAGAAACGCAACCGCCCAAAAGAGAATGAGCCTATGGCAGACGAACTAATGAAAGTCGCAGAAGACTCGGCGCGGGGCGGCTTTTTCCTGATCTCAGGAACAGCCCTAGCTACTGTCATCATGGCAATCGCGTCAATCCTAATCGCAAGATTCCTAGGTCCTGAGCTATATGGGCAATACACTCTAGCGCTCGTCGTCCCGCAGCTTCTTTTCCTATTTACAGACCTAGGCATAAACCAAGGCCTGATCAAATTCACAGCAAGCCTCCGATCCAGAGGCGAAACCTACCGCCTAGCAAAAATAGTGAAGTACGGATTGTTACTCAGAGCACTTACAGGAATAGCCATATTCATCATCGACTACGCTTTCGCAGAATTTTTTGCCTCATTTTTCCTTCAGAGACCTGACCTATCCTTCTACATTAGAATAGCATCCACGTCAGTACTCTTTCAAGTAATCTTCACAACTGCAACTTCAGGGTTTGTAGGCCTAGACAAAGCAGAATACAACGCACTCACAACAAACATACAAGCAATTACCAAGACCATAGTGTCAATAACGCTTGTCCTCTTAGGATTCAGCGTCGCAGGCGCCATAATAGGCGTCGTGGCAAGCTATGTTGTTGGAGCATTTGCAGGCATAGCCATCCTTCTTCTCCTGATACGCGAAAAGCAAGGCGTCAAAAACACCCATAACATTTCCGATGATCTGAGAACTCTGGTGCGTTATGGAGCACCACTCTACATATCTTTGCTGCTGATAGGCTTCGTACCGGTTTACCAAAACGTTATGCTTGCCCTTTTCACTACAGATGCTGATGTCGGAAACTACAAGGCAGCCTCAAACTTCTTCGCGCTCATGGCCGTTGTGTCAGTCCCAATTACAACCGCGTTGCTTCCAGCGTTCTCAAAACTTGATTCCTCCGCAAACGAAAAAATAAAGACTTTCTTCAAGCTCGCAAACAAGTATACGACCATGGTCGTAATTCCAATCACGTTTCTGATCATAATGTTCTCCGAGGAAATAGTCAAGATAGTATATGGCTCAACATACCAGACCGCGCCACTGTTTTTGGCAACGCACTTCCTACTATACTTCCTCGTAGGACTTGGTTACTTGACCCTCACAAGCCTCTACAATGGCCTAGGCGAAACGAAAACAACTCTACGAATAGGCCTAATAACATTCCTCGCCGTCGCGGTCTTGTCCCCACTCTTAACAAAAACCTACGGTGTCCAAGGCTTGATCACCGCCTTTCTAATTGCGAGCACTGCAGGGACAATCTACAGTTTGTATATTGCAAAGAGAAAATTCCAAATCGAATTCGACGCCCGTATACTATTCAGGATTTACTTAATCTCAGCAGCATCCAGCATTCTACCCCTAATAATGCTTCGCTTCACACAATTGCCCAGACTCTTCAACGTCACAATCGGAGGGCTTCTATATGTCTTCACATACGCAACGCTAGCACCCTTAACAGGAATAGTAACCACCTCCGAGCTTCAAACCGTCACAAATATCACACAAAAAATCAGACCGCTGGCCCTTATTGCCAAACCAGTACTGACCTACCAACAGAAACTCCTAAGGATAAGTGCGAAAACGTAGCAACTGCGTGTTGCCAACCATAAAGGAATGTTCTGTAGCCAGATTATTCCGCGCATGCCTTCATCGTCCACAGCGCGCACGCCATCTGGCGGTTCTCGGAGGTCCATTAGCAGCTTTAAGGTTCACAAGCGCCCCAGTAACTGGTCTTGGGATTTTCGCGGTGTTGAAGAAAAGAAGCGGAAAATCGATTCTGATAGAATCGCAGTCGCTAGAGTCAGGTTCGTCTTCTGACTCAGAAGACGCACAAAGGCTTTTGAACATGCCTGAGAGGAGTCGCTAAGAAGGAAGCCAAAGATGCAGATGCGCAGAATTGCCATAATGCTGTTTCCCGCGGTTGTGTTCTTTTGGCTGATTGGATGGGGTCTTTTCTTCTTCGGCTCTAGACAGCAGAACAAGTCAAGTGAGACTAGGGCAGTTGCAGACATGGACATTGAAGTCGCAGTGCCATTGCTCAGAGAGGCGCATTCCGACCCTTAGTGCGAAATTGCCCGTATATCGTGGTTCACTCTCCCTCAAGCAGTCAGTGATTCGAGAATCTTCGGTTGACAGGGCGCGCAGGTTTTTGAATACTGGCGGAAAGTACATATTCTAGTTTTCTGATTAGTCAGATATACGAATGAGAAGGCACGGGAGAAGGATCAGTGCACAACAGATCGTTCTTGTTCTTGGTGCTGGCGTTGATTGTAGCAATCAACATTGTTGCGTCCTTCCACTCGAGAGAATTTGTGCGTAATGTTTCAGCACTTGAGACTGAAGGAAACATCGGGGTCTATTGGGACAAGGGTTGCATCGGAAGAGTATCTACGATAGATTGGGGGGTCCTGTCCCCAGGGCAAACCAAGAACGTTATTGTCTATGTTCGGAACGAAGGAAATGAGACGATCCTTTTAGTGGAGACATTGACCAATTGGAATCCGGCCAATGCGTCGCAGTATTTAAGCTTCTCATGGCACTGTCAAGACGAAAAGCTTGAAGCAGGCAAAACTGCAGAGGTCACGCAAACGCTTCTTGTCTCTCCGAGCACGCAAGGCATTTCAACATTCAGTTTCGACATAAATCTAGAAGGAAGGCAATATTTCCAGGGAGATGTGAACGGAGACGGGGTCGTAAACTTGTTTGACGCGGTAATCGTCCTGAGCGTCTACGGAACGACTCTGCGCAGTCCAGAGTGGAATTCTGACGCGGACGTGAACGGTGACGGAAAGGTAGACTTGTTTGATTTCGTAATAGTTGCTAGAGAATACGGTAAGCCATAGCCGTGACGGCAAAAACAGTGCAAACCGTTCTACTTGTGCAAGAGCGGGCGTCGCTGGTATCAATGCAGCGCGCGCCAGCACTTAGCGCCAAACTAATCTACAACTATTGAGTCCTGTAAAAGAAGGTGAAAGCAAGGTGGAAGCAATAGTTCTATGTGGTGGAACCGCGTGGAGACTGAAGCCACATATTTGGGTTCCGAAGCCAAAACTGAGAATAAACGAGGAAACATTGATTTCATATCAAGTGAAATGGCTCAAAGAGCATGGGATGAGCAAAATAGTGCTTGCAACGAACGTCACTAACCTTATCGACGACACGTCCGTAACCTATTCGATAGAGAAGAAGAAACTCGGCACAGGCGGCGCGGTGAAAAAAGCCGCAGAGCAAGTTGGAGACGAGAGAGTGTACGTGATGAATGTGGACGACATAGTCTTCTACGACCCTGGGAAACTGTATGAATATGCCAATAGCGGCGCGGCAATACTAGTGGCAAAACCTGCCTTGCCATTCGGAAGAGTCCTAGCCGAAGATACCTATGTAACGGAATTCGCACAAAAGCCGCAGCTGGACTTCTATGTCTCTACTGGGCATTATGTTTTTGAAACATCTACAATAAGGCGATACTTCCCAGACGAGGGGGATATGGAATTGAAGACGCTCCCAAAACTTGCAGACGAACGTATGATCAGAGCCTACGAGTATGAGGGCGAGTGGCTGACAATAAACACAATGAAAGAACTGCTAAATGTAAGAGAACGTCTCAGGAAACACAACTCAAAAAAGCAGTAGCGCGCACTCGAAGCCAATAGAAGAAACGGCAAGTAAAGAAGCGGGAAAAGAGAAGGCATCAGACAAGAAAAGAGAAAGGTGACGACCAGTTCCCCCTAAGTGCCATGACGTAGCTCATGTGCCATGACTGAGGCTCCAGAACTCTCCGATACACGCGCAAAAAGCAACTGTGCCGCCAGCAATTCACCCAAAGCAAAATCCTGGGTCGGCTCGCGAGCACGTAGCATTTGCTATGATGTCTGAAGACAACAAGCTTAATAGCCGAATGAAGCACCGTTCTTGCTTAAAACGGAGGAAAAGAAGTCGTTTCGCAGTGGGGCACCTTGCTCTGGGCTACATCTTGGGCGCGGGATCAGCGAAGCTTTTCAAGACAAGCTTCAACATCCCTGTAGCATTAGTGCTCACCATTATTCCTGACGCTGACATACTGCTCCCTTTTCTTGGGCACAGAGGACCGATGCATTCAGTCCTAGTGATGCTCATAGCATTCGCGCCCTTTTTCGCAGTATATCAGAAGAAAGCAGTACCATACTTCTTCGCCCTAGTTCAACATGCGCTGATAGGCGACTTCATTGCTGGCGGCGGAGTTCAATTGCTCTGGCCTCTGACAACGCAGTCTTACGGAGCTGGTATAGCTATCAGAAGCCAAACAAACGTGGGGATAGAATGGATAGCGTTTCTTGCAGCCGTGATCATAATGATCAAGACACGAGACATAACCAAGTTCTTCCAGACGCACAAATCCAACCTACTCCTATCAATACCGACATTTACAACGCTACTGCCAACATTGGCGAGTTTCCCTTTGGGCGTGCCCTTTTGGCTTGTGCCACCGCACATATTGTACACAGTCATTTTTTCAATAGCTATAATACTTGCTGCACCGACGCTTTCTCGCTGCTTGAGCGCCCGCTAGTGTGCTTTTAAATAGTCTCACTTGCCAATACAGTTTCATGCCAATCAAACAGGTAGAGTTTTCAGAGCTTCAAAAGAGGGTTTCAAAAGAACACAAGCCTGCACTGGACTGTTTGGCTTCTGAGATTGGCAAGGTCTACGTTGTCTCTATTACCAGAGACGGCTGCCCAGCCTG
>Ga0315279_10004854_pt1 | contig 17835 bp, 10 predicted proteins | sample YL17G06_20_MG_FD_203694 | JGI IMG/M metagenome (GOLD analysis project Ga0315279, IMG submission 203694) | Sediment microbial communities from Yellowstone Lake, YNP, Wyoming, USA - YL17G06_20 | ecosystem: Environmental > Aquatic > Freshwater > Lake > Sediment | place: USA: Wyoming | collected... | reverse complement strand
ATGATGATCTTCGCAGATATCTCGTGATAGCCCTCCTCGTTGCATGCTGGTATGCTGAGCGATTTGTCCAGGCTGCCCGAACCTTTCAGGAACACGGAAAAGTCCTTGTATATCCGGCCTTGGCTGGCGCAGTCCATCGATATCGCGACCTTCACCTCCGTGCCGCTGATGCCCATGTTCTTCATGCTCAGCAAAAGCGGTATCTCGTAGCCCGGCCTTATTGTGCGCGACAGCACGTCCAGCTGCAAGTCGAACGGCCCTATGTCGCTGACGACCTCCACGTCCAAAGTCTTCTCGTTGTAGAGCACGGTCTTGTCTTTGTTGAATAGCTTTGCAACGACCGTGTATGTCCCGATTTTCGTAGGCAAGAACTCGAGCGTCATCGACATCCCCCTGTTGGCAGCCAGGTCTAAGCCGAACTCGTTCTCCTCGAGTACCTGGCCGTCCTTCGACACGAAGGTCCTGAGCACGAAGTCGTTCTGGCGGTTCTGGAGGTTGCGCAAAGAGATGGTGGCTACTACTGTATCCAGCACCTTCGGATTCGCCGGCTCCACGGACACGTTGGCTACATCGCCTTCGAGCGAGTTGTTGCCGTACCTTGAGTAATATTCGTAAGAGAAACCGTTCGGCGCAATCGCTAAAAAGAAAAGCGCGGACGCCAGTGCAAAAACGAAAAGCGGTCCGCATCCCCGCATGGCAGCGTGCCCGCTTTCCGTCCTGATTGTTCCCATCATATACCACTTCGCTTTCCAGATGCTTTAATTTTCAGTCCCGTCTCCGGCAGTTCGTCATGGCTTGTTTTTCCTTTTGATGATATTCTTCAGCCTCTCCAGCGCGTCTTCCGCCCTTGCCGGGCTTCGTGCGCGCACGATTGCCGATTCGATGTCCGCCTTCAGCTTCTTCACCGCCAGCAGTTCCGATTCCATCCTCGCCCGTTCCGGCGTCATGGGCCTCGCGCCGGCTATCGCGTCCTTCATGCTTCTCAGCTTCTTGTTCAGCACGTACTCGTCCCTGGCCACGGCCCTGCCCCGGCCGGCCGTGTGGTAATAGTAGTAAACGCCGACCGCTAGGATGGATACGGCCATCCCTATAATCAGCCACGGCGCTTCGAACGCTGGCACCTCGGCAACGTACTCCCTCACGACGTATGTCCCGTCCCATCCGAAAGCTGTCCTGGCCATGTACCTGCCGGCCGTCGCGTCAGCCGCTGGCGTGACAATCATCTTGAATTCCTTCTCCTCACCCGGTCCTATAGTCTCCTTTATCATTTCGGGCTCCATCTTCCAGCCAACTGGAAGCTCCATTTCGAGCGTGAAATTATGTTGCGCAGTGTCCATGTTCTTGACCTTGAAGCTGATTGCAGAACTCGTGCCGGCCGTGAAGTACGGGAGCGTGAACCCGGTGAGCTTGAGGCTGCTGGGCGCGACCGGCGAGATGATGTTGAGCTGCCTGAGCGGCCAGTATATGTACGGCGTGAACTCGTCGAGCACCTTTTGCACCGAGTACGATATGGTGCGCGTGTCTCCGACAGCCATGCCGGTTATGCTCCACATGACTATCGGGTCCTTCCTCACAACCTCGTTCGGCTTCGTGACGAAGTCCACGTATTCGGTGGAGTTTGCGAGCTCCTTGGGTATGCTTTCTACGACATCGATGCGCTCGAACTCCATGTACGGATTGCTGACTACTATGTCCACGTTAGTCTTCCCGTTCTCCGTGTCTATGTCGACCTGCCTGGACACGATGGGCTTGTCGTAGTCGGCGGGCACGTGCCTGACTCTGACGACGAAGAAGTTCTCTGCTTCGATGTTAGCGTTCTTCAGCTTGAGCGTGACCTTGTAGTCGCCCGGCTCCGCGCCAGCAGGCGGCGTCACTACGATGTTGAAGCCTTTCGTTTCGGACGACTGCATACTGACGCTGCTCACGCTTGCGTATATCCAGCTCTCCGGCACGCCCGAGACAGCCAAAACCATGTCCTTCTGCGCCGCCGTGCCCTCGTTCTTGACTTCCACGCCCACTACAACCGTCTGGCCTGGCACCACTTCCCTGAGCACGGCTATCTTCATGTACTTCACGGCCGACTCCGCAGGCGGTGTTATCGATATCGCGCCGCCCCCTCCGCCGCCAGGCGATACGGGCGCAGGCGTAGGCGCGGCGCAACTGCTCTGGCACGTGCCGGAGCAGCACGCGCTCGAGTAGCACTCTGCCGATGCCGAGCAAGCGTGGCCGTTGACGTACAGCCCGCCCAGCGCATACAGACTCATGTTCGTCTTGTTGACCCAGCCGTAATTTTCTCCGGTGTTCACGCCCGTGGCGAAAATGCCGGCGCTGCTGTTCGTGATCTGGATCCAGCGGCCGAGCGTGACGTTGTACATGTACAAGGACAGAGTGCTTTCGACCAGGCCATTCGCGGAGAGCTCGGAATCCGTGTAGTTCAGCATTATCATAACCCATTTCAGCGTCGTCGCGTTCAGCGTGCTGTTGGCTGTGACATTGAAGTACATCAGGCTGTGCATGTCCGTGTCGTCCGCGAGCGTGGTCGCGACGGGCGTGTCGTCGTAGGACCACGTCTCGAAGGCGATGTTGTTGAGCGTGGTGTTCGACAAAAGCGCTATCGACACGTTCGTGCCGGTCGCATTGACCTGAAGCTGCTGGTACGCGTTGACGTCGGCGTATGTGACGTTGTGCCGCACGTCGCACGACAGCGTCGTGCACGATCCCGAGCACCAGTTGTACCCGGCCGCTGTGCACGACGCCTGCGTGTAGTAAAACCATGCCGGGAACCTGAAAAGCCAGCCGAACAGCACGGATAACGCTGTGATTATGTTCCTGTAGAAGGCTGCGGTTCTCGAAGCCATGACGTTCGCGCTGAGCGTTTGGCCGACCGCCCTTGTAAACGCCTCGAGCCTCGACGAAAAGTCAACGAACGCGAAGGCTCCTGTTGAGGTTCTTCCAACCAGCATTATCCTTCCAATCGCGTCTGAAAGCGATATGAATACCGAAGCGAACTTGTTGAACACTGAATACGGAAGCATGGCCAGATTCTGGGCAGATAACGACTGCGACGCTATCCTAGAAATCGAAGCCAGCTTTGAGACTACGTTGCTGAAGGCGAAGCTCAGCGAGGCCGTCCTGGAGACTATGAAAGATGCGATGTTTGCGGACGCCGAGGACAGCGATTGGGCGGCAGCCCTCATCGCAGTTCCGAACCTGGCTGCGGCCGGCGACAACCCCAGCTGGCCGCTTGCTGCTCTGATACCGGAAAACACCCTGACGACGGCGAGGTTGCTTGCAAGCGATTGCATTATCCGGCTGAAGGCGGAGAGCATCCTGCCTACGCTCCCTGTTATGCGAAGCACAGCGGTCGCCACCGCCTCGTACGCCCTGGCAGGGACGATTGACTGCGAAAGGGCCGACATTCCCTGCGCGACCTGCCTAGCCAGCGCCTGCATCCTTCCAGCAACCTGCTGGAGGCCGAGGGTCTGCATCGCAGGCCTCAACGCGGCAAGGCTCTTGCCGACTGAGTCCGCGAATGCGAAGTACGCGGTCACGAACCTGCTGTACGCCATTTCGGTCGAGTATCTTGCAAAGTCGGATACGCCGAACCACTGGGACAGCGCCCTTCCGATGGTTCCTATCCTGGACGCAAGCGCGTTCGCGCCGACAGACTGCGTTGCGGCGCGCACCAGCGATTCAATCCTCGAAACGACGTCATTGCCCGTGAAACCCTGCGCTATCGCCCTCAGCATCGAAGCCGCCCTGGCTGCCATGCTGTTCGCGTTGATCGCCTGCGCAAGTAGTCTAAGCGCTTGCCTGACTCCGCCTGCGACGTTGTTTTCGATCGCGGACTGCGCGACTGCCCTGAGCATGCTTGCAAGTCTGCCGACCACGTCGGTCGCTGCGATGTTCTGCCCGAGCGCTCTCACGACATTCCCCAGTCTAGCAACGTTGGCCGTAAAGCTCATGGCCGAAGTCACGATTCTGCCTAACGTCATGCGCGTGTCGTAGGCAACGCTGCTTGCTGCGCTCAGGCTCTGCGTCAGCGTTTTGATCATGAGCCCGATCCTGGACGCGAGCGTGTTCGCGCTAAGCGTCTGCGCTGCCGCGCGCACCAACGACACTATCCTTGAAACAACCGCATTGCCCGTCAAGTTTTGCGTTATCGACCTCAGCATCGAGGCTGCCCTTACAGCCACATCGTTCGCACTCATCGCCTGCATAAGCTGTATGAGCACTTGCTTGATTCCGCCTACAACGTTGTTCCCAACCGCTGCCTGCATGACTGCCCTGAGCATGCTTGCAATCCTGCCGACCACGTCGGTCGCTGCCACACTCTGCGTGAGCGCTCTTGCGACCTCCCCCAACCTCTGCGCGATGTCCGTTGCAGATATGCCTTGCGTCATCACTCTTAACAATTCTGCCATCCTCTGCGCGCTCTGTGCGACCGAAAGTTGCGCTGTAAGCATCCTCAAAACCGAACCGACTCTCGATGCAATCGAGCTTGCAGACATGCTCTGCGCCAGCGTCCTGTAAGCGTCAAGCAGCCTTCCAGAGAAGCTCGATGTATTCAGAACCTGTGCAATCATCCTCCCCAGCTGGCCGAGCCTGGTGACGCTGTCCGCAAAAGCTACGGCCGAAGTCACGATTCTGTTTAACGTCATGAACGTGTCAAAGGCAACGCTGCTTGCTGCGCTCAGGCTCTGCGTCAGCGTTTTGATCATAAGCCCGATCCTGGACGCGAGCGTGTTCGCGCTAAGCGTCTGCGCTGCCGCGCGCACCAAAAATAATATCCTCGAAGCGATAACATTGCCCGTCAAGTTTTGCGTTATCGACCTCAACCTCGAAGCTGCCCTTACAGCCACATCGTTCGCACTCATCGCCTGCATAAGCTGTATGAGCACTTGCCTGACCCCGCCCACCAAGCTGTTCCCAACCGCTGCCTGCGCGACTGCCCTGAGCATGCTTGCAAGTCTGCCGACCACGTTCGTTGTGGCCACGTTCTGCGTGAGCGTTCTCGTAACTTCCCTCAACCTCTGCGTGATGCTTGCGGCAGACAGGCTTTGCGTCAGCGACCTTAGAATCTCTATAAACCTTCCAGGAATGTCCGATATCGTGGCCGACTGGCTTAATGCCCGGCTGGCGCCGAATATCCTGCCAACGATGTCGCTGCCAGCCATCGATTGCAACAGCATCCTTATCGAATACGCGTACCTGGCCGCTGCACCAGTCAAAGCAACCACATCCGCGGTCATCCTGTTGTACATGCCCAGCATTCCGGCGAATTGCGACGCCTGCAGCGATTGCACAAGCATCCTGTACGCGTAAAGGAACCTGTCTGGGATTGTTGCAGCCGCGAGGCTTTGAGTCAGCGTCCTGTAAGCGTCAAGCAACCTTCCAGTCAAATTCGCTGCGTCCAAAGTATGTGCAATCATCCTCCCCAGCTGGCCGAGCCTGGTGACGCTGTCCGCAAAAGCTACGGCCGAAGTCACGATTCTGTTTAACGTCATGAACGTGTCAAAGGCAACCATGGTTGCCGCTGACAGGCTCTGAGTCAGCGTTTTGATCATAAGCCCGATCCTGGAGGCCGCGTCGGCGATGTTCGCCGACTGCACGATGGCACGCACAAATGAAGATGCTCTAGCTATCAAGTCGTTTGCTGTGACAATCTGAACGGACGCCCGCAGCGCATCCACGATTCTTTGCGCAACAGCGTTCGATGTTATTGGTTGCAATAACGTTCTGCTAGTGCCGAATATCCTGCTGACGATGCCGCTGCCGACGAAGCTTTGCGTAAGTGTCCTGTAAACGTAAGCAAGCTTCCCAGCTATGTTCGCGGCGCTAATGCTCTCTATAAGCGTCCTTCCCAGCTGGCCGAGCCTGGCAACGTTGGCCGTCAAGCTTACGGCCGAAGTTATGATTTTTTCGTATGTCCTGAAGAGGTTGATGGCAACGCTGTCCGCTGCAAACAGGCTTTGCGCAAGCGTTTTGAGTATGCCAGCAATCCTGGAAGTTACATCATTGACATTCGCCGACTGTACTATGGCACGTACAAATGAAGATGCTCTAGCTATCAAGTCGCTTGCTGTGACACTCTGTGCGGCAGAGCGCAACATAACCAGTATCCTCGACGCAGCAGTATTCGCTGTCATAGACTGCAACAACGCTCTGTACAAGTAACCTGCCCGTTGGGCTATGCTCGCCAACGACAGCTGGCCAGTGACCGTCCTGATGGCGTCCGAAATCCTTGACGCGGACAAGTTGCTTGCCAAGGTCTGGGCTATAAACCTAAGCATCGAAACTGTCCTAGCGACTATGTCATTTGCACTTATTGCCTGAGTCAACTGCCTTGGTACCAACCTTATCCTTTCGACTAGGTTGTTGCCGACCGCTGCCTGCGCGACCGTCCTTAGCACGCTGGCAAGCCTGCCGATTATGTCGGTCGCTGCTATGTTCTGCGCGATGGTCCTCGCGACTCCTCTCAGCACTTGAGCAACACTCGACGTGCCAGCAGACTGGAGGACCGCCCTGAGCGCGTACGATATCCTTGCCGCCACGGAGTCAGCGCCAGCAGCTTGCGAAACGCTTCTGATTGTGGACATTATCCTAGAGGCAGCGTCGAGTGGTGAAAGAGCCTGCGCGAACAGCCTGACGAACGCCGCAGTCCTTGACACCAGCGAGCTTGCCGTAAACGATTGCACGAGTGCGCGCAACGCACTGCCGAAGCGCAACGCCATGCTGCTTGCGCCGAATTGCTGCGTCAGCGCCCTGTAGAATGTCGATATCCTGCCTGCTATGTCCGTTGCCGCTAGGCTTTGCACCAGCGGTCTGAAGACGTCCCTGACCCTTGCTGCAACCAGGTTGGTGCCAGCGCTCTGCGTCAGTAGCCTCAGCACAGACGACAGCCTGCCTGAGGCGCCGTTCACCGAAGCTGCCTGCGCCAGCGTTCTCAGAATCACTTGTACTCTGGACGCGAGGCTGCTTGCTGTGAAGCTCTGCGAAAGCGTTCTCAACAGCGTTCCTATCCTCAACACCGCTGGCTGCAAGAGCAGCGACTGCGTTATTGCTCTTGCCGACGACACCAGCCTCGCCATAGCCTGCGACACGCCGACCGCGAGTTGTGCAACGACCATGTTTAACTGCCCGCCCGCCTTCAGTCCCTGAGTTGCCCACGAGAGTATCTGGCTCAGTGACATTACAACGGTCTTGAATCTGTCTGATATGCCATTGGAGGCCATGGCCTGCGCGGCCGAGCGCACGAGGGTCTGTATGCTAAAGCCGTTCAGGACAACGTTGAACGCCTGCGACAGCTGCCTGGCAATGCTTGCTATTCTCGACGCGGAGCCTGTCAACGAGGACGCCTGCAAAATAAATCTAGCGGACAGCGCTGTCCGTTGTGCTGCGTTAGGCAACGAAAGCTGGCCCACAGCGTTCCTTACACCGGTCAATATCCTGCCGACCGCCGAGTTCAAAGACAAGCTCTGCGCAATTGTCCTGATTTTTATACCTATAGATGCGGCCACGTTCTGCGGGGAGAACGCCTGGCTCACGGATTTGAAGACCGTTGCAATTCGTGCGGCAAGCGAGCTGCTCGCAATGCTCTGCGCAACGGACCTTATCGCCTGCGACATCCTTGCTACGATGCTATTCGTGCTTAATGATTGCGATATGCCTCTGAGCATCGACTGCAATCTGCCGACCGTCCCGTCGACTCCAACGTTCTGCGTGAGCGACCTTGCGACAGATTTCAAACTCGCCATGACGTTTGCGGCAGACAGACCCTGCGTCAGCGACCTGAAGACGTTCCCAACCCTCGCTGCAACTAGGTTGACGTTAGCGCTCTGCGTCAGCAGCCTCAGCGCATACGACAGCCTGTCAGCGAGGGTGCTCGATGACAGCACCTGGCTTATGCTTCTTACAAAGGCGGATACGGTGCTGGTGTTGGCAGTGGCGGACAGCAGCTGCGTCAACGGCCTCAGGAAATGCGCGACGCGCTGCGTCGCCGCGGACCATCCAAGTGCCTCCGAAGCCGCCCTGATGCTATCGAAAATCCTTGCGATGCCACTCGCCGCAGACAGAGTTTGCGCGTACGCCCTACTTGCTTGCAGGAGCCTTGCCACGTTGCCAGTTATAGACAGTGCCGCGCTCACCATCTTGTCGTACGTCTTCAGGATGTTCGTTTCGATTTGCGTTATCGCCAGCAGCGCTTGGCTGAGCGTCCTGAAAGACTGCCCGACTCTTGCAGTTAGCAGGTTGACGTTAGCGCTCTGCGTCAGCAGCCTCAGCGCATACGACAGCCTGTCAGTGATGCCATTCGCCGAAACTGCCTGCGTCAGCATCCTCAGGATTACTGGCGCCCTGGATGCGAGGCTGCTGGCTGTGAACGACTGCGACAGCGTCCTGTACAAATACCGCATCACGGCGGTTGCTGTGTTTTCGCTGAAAGCTTGGGCCATGGCTCTGATAAACACTGCTGTTCTCTGCGCCACGCCCGACAGCGAGAGCTGGCCAACAACGTTCCTTACACCGGTCAAGAATCTACCGACCGCAGAGTCCGCGGACAGGCCCTGCGTAATCGTTTTCATCAACGCTTTAATGGCATCAGGCACGCTCTGGACAGCGAAGGACTGGCTCAGCGACTTGAAGAAGGTCGCGACCTTTAAGGCAAGCGAGTTGCTCGCAATGTTCTGCGCCACTGACCTTATCGCCTGCGACATCCTCGCCACGATGTTGCCTGCGCTTAAGGATTGCAGTGCAAGCCTAACCCTCGAATACGATGTATCTAACGCCGCGGGCATGCTCAAAGCCTGCTGTAGCATTGTAAGCATCACTTTGGCTCTGTCGTATAGGTTGTTCAAAACGAACGACTGCGCTGCCGTCCTTATCACATCTTGCACCCGTCTGCTCGACGCGGCCGCGGTTAAGGATTGGCTCTTGGTCCTGATTAGGCTGGAGGTCCTTTGGGTGTTGGGCGACATCGACAGAGTATCTGTGACGTTCATTCTATTGACCGTAACTTGTGCCACGAATGTAAGATTCTGGATGTCGGTAACGTTCCACTTGTTATAGCTGTTGTTGGCGTAAACACTCCAGAAGAAATTCCCAGCCGAAGCCGAAGTGTTGGTTTCGTTGCTCCACGTGCCTCCGGCAAAGCTTGCCCACGTCTTGTTGCAACCGGTGGGGGTTTGGCAGCCTGTCGACTCGTTGTTCCAGAAGACGTAGCCGCTCAAACTCCCGCTTTGGGCAGTCCAGTTCACAGAATGCAGTACCCAATTGTTACGCGCAGGTGCAGTAACATTCGTTTGATTGAGGGCCCATCGCGGCGAATATGCGTCGCATTTGCTGGTGGCGTTGCAGTAAAGGCCGTTCGCGCACATGGCAGTGCAAGAGCATGCCGTTCCAATAACGCTTGGAACGACGCAGTAGCCCGCGCCTGTTCCTTGGCCGGTGCATACGCTCCCGGCTGCGCAGTCGTAGCCGGTGGAACCGCAAGACTGTGTATTGCATGTGTCCGCACCGCCCGCGCAGTTGCCGCAGATGGCGCAATAACCAGTACCGCAAGAGGCTGTCGATGTGGCTGTGCAAGTGGCTGGCGCAGAAGCCACCTGGTTGGCGTTGCAGAAATCAGTAGGCGAACCGCAAGTACCTTTGACTCCAGCATAATAGCCGCATTTATTTGGACCGATCATCCTGTATTGGGTGTCCGCCACTATCACGAACCACGGTACGCTTTGTGTGCCCGCGAACTCCGAGAAGAAGTCGTACTTCGTTGGCGGAATGGTGAGAGGCGGGCTGATGACGATATACGACCTGGAAACGGAGTCAGCCACATAACCGATTTGCCATGCTACCTTGCTGTGGGTCAGGTTTACGTTGCTGACAGTCCCGTTGTTCGCGTCCAGCACAATCCATCCTACCGGATAATAGTCGGCAAGCACGGCCTCCTCAACCGGGCTCGAAACCGTTGCTGTTATCGTCATGTTAACGTTTGTTAGCGGCGGGGCCTTGTGCTCTCCGCATCCGTGGCAGTCCACGCTTCTGTCGAACCATGCAGTAGTCGAAGTGTACAAGCGCGCATCGACTTGGTCGTTCACAGCCACCTGCTGCGAAAGCGGCGTCCGAGATGCCCCGCCTTCGGCCGTGTTCGGAGCCACGAAACCAACAAGGAAAACGGCGAGCAGCGAGGCCACTATGATAGCCGCGGAAACAGCCGCCAACGACTTCCTTCCCATGCTCAGCTCCCCGCTGCCGAGACGTAACAGTAGTGCCATAACTACGATCCCTCCCCGGACTTCTCGCCTGCCGCGGCCTCGTCCTTCATCCTCCTCATCAGTTCGCCGGCCTTCACTTCCTCCTCCAACCGCTCCTTCAGGTAGCAGAGCTTCGCGCGTCCGACCTCCCGCTGGTAGATGTCGCCCGCGCCGATCAGTTGGTACACGTACTTCGTGACCGTGTGCCTGTGCATGCCGACAAGTTCGGCTAACCTGAGTATAGTCAGCCCTTCGGGATGCTTTCGGAGGGTTTCTGCTACCTTTGCCATGACGTCGGGCTTGTCTTGCATGAACGGCCGCCGGTTTCACTATGCTTGGACACTGGTGTACAACACCAGTGTATAATATAATTTGGGGAATTTTGCACTTAAACTTTAAAGCGGGGTTTTTAGAAAATTTCCTTTAAAAGCAGCTGGCGCGGATAGAGAAACGGCTCGAAAGAAAACGCTTGACGATCCGCCAGGCTGGAAATGGACTAAAAACCTAAGAAAAATTAAAAAAATATTTAAAAATATAAAAAATCCTGGTTTTGGGACCTTAGAAGCCTTTCTGGCACCACCGATCCCAAATCCTCAAACTGCTTACGTTATCCACACGTACCAAGTCACGTTAAGCTGGTCGTTCGCCTGCAGGAACACGTTCGTGAAAGTGTTGGCCGCGAAAGTACTGGTCGTCAGACCGATCATGGTTTGGTTGACTTCCTCGCCAGTGCCAGAGCCGCAGTTGGCCGTCCACTTGTAGTTGGCCGACACGTTTCCGCTCGCATCTATGTAACCGGATGTCGCGTTCGGGATGTTTATCCACGCCAGTGTGTTGCTCGGTGCCAGGTTGCAGTCAGCTATGCCACCGAAGTTCGCCGCAGACCAGATTTGCGCTGGTGGAACGGTGCCGTTGCCAACCGAGATGTTCGCTATCGGCGTGGCTGCTGCTGCGCTCGGAGCGTCAAACAGCTGCGACGTCGTGAAGTTCTTTCCTACCAGGAAGAGGATGTTGTGGTCACAGAACTGCGGTTCCTCCGTGCCATCCGCACGTATGACCTGTTTGCAGACCATGCCCGTGTAGCCGACGTCCTGCGGAGCACCGCCTGTTGTGGTGCTCACATACATTTGGTTGTTCAGGAGTGCGTAGGACGTGCCCAGGAGGGCGACCGTTAGTAATGCTATAACGTACTTGCTTGTCTTCATATTCATTTATGAAACCTCTTGTGAATTATTACGTTTAGGTAATATATAAGTTTTCTGGGGGAAATTCGACGCGAGCGTTCGCTCGGTTTACGCTGCCGATGCGCCGGAATTGATTCATATCGAAGGAAACAAACTATTTTTATGCCGAAACGCAAAAAGCGGCCGTACAGCGCGTTCGAAAATGCGATCGATTCTTTTGCAGGAGTGGCGGAACGTGTCCTGTCGCCTTTTGGAAAGAAGACCGGCTGGCCGAATCTGGCGAAGAACTGGCTGGCGTTCCTCGTCGTTGCCGCGGCGGTGCTGACGGCTGTGCAGAGCTATGCGAACTACAACATGGCCGAAGCCGACCAGCTGACGTCCGTGACGGGCGTGGGCTGCGACATGTTCGCTATGCTGGCCGTATTGGCCATGCCGCCAGTGGAAGAGCTGCTGTTCAGGATCGGGCCGCACAAGCTGTGGGGCAAGCGCGCGGCCTTCGTTGGCAGCATGGTGTGGGCTATGCTGCATCTGGCTGGCAGGAACTTCGCCGTGGCCGGCTTCCAGCTGGTCATGTCCATGTTCTACTTCAAGTTGGTCGCCGGCGGAAGGTACAAGGAGTGCGTAATATTCCACGAAGCCTTCAACCTATTGCCGTTGCTGACGTGCTTTCTTTTCTAGCGCGTGCGCGCTTTCCGATCAGCACGACCTGAACTTGTATTCAAGGTACATGACGAGCAGCATCAGCGCGGTTGTCGCCCCGGTGTCGCCGAGTATGACCGACACGAACCACGCAACCACCCCGAACGCTATGCCGATGCCTATTGCTTTGAGCATGGCCATGGCGTTGAAGCCGCCCAGACCTGTTTTTGCCATCTTCATTCCCTCCAAATTGTAACTTTGTTTGTAGCCGAATCTTCCGTATCCGATTCCATATCCGCTTTCCCCGGTCACGGAATTCCTCCATTCGATAAAGACGAACGCGGCGGTTAGCAGTCCTAGGAACCAAAAGAACGCCTCGTGGTAGATGCCGATGTTCCCTAGGCCGCTGGTGTATACGGGCAGCATTATCAGTCCGAAGAAGTACGGCCGCGTCACAACCGCGCTTATGGCCTCGCCTACGCCTATGGGCTGTATGCCCCCGCCGCCCGAAGGAGCGGCCTCGGTGCCCGTTGTTGAGAGGGGACTGTAACTTAACAGAATGTCCACTACGAAGAACAGGTAGAAGAAAAGCAGCGCGGGTATCAGCAGGAACTTCTTGTACTTCATGTAATCAATATTTTAAAATCTGTTTCTGAAGTATTAAATCTTAAACAAAGAAAGCGTATAGAATAAAAGACGGCCGCGTGGTGAAAATAGATGGCGTTGAAGGAGAAACTGAAGGAAGTGAGGCAGGACGTGTGGGAACTGCCCGCAAGCGCGAAGCAGGGAATGCGCGTGCCGGCGAGGCTGTTCTTGTCGAAGAAGCTGCTCGGCGATGTGGAAGAGGGCGCGCTTGAACAGGTTGCGAACGTTGCTTTCCTTCCAGGCATACAAAAGTACAGCATCGCGCTCCCCGATATGCATTTTGGATATGGTTTTCCAATCGGCGGAGTGGCTGCGCTTGACTTTGAAACAGGCGGACTTTCACCTGGCGGTATAGGTTTTGACATCAACTGCGGCGTACGTCTGCTGCGGTCTAACTTCCAAGCCGATGAAATACGGCCGAAGCTGCCGCAGCTGCTTGATGCGATTTTCCACAACGTTCCATCGGGCGTGGGCGTGGGCGGGAAGATCAAGCTTACTACTGCGCAGCTGCGCGACGTGCTCGAACGCGGAGCAGCATGGGCAGCGGAAAACGGCTACGGCACGAAGCGCGACATCGAGCACTTGGAGGAACGCGGATGCCTGAAGGGCGCGGACGCCGGCAAGGTTTCGGACAAGGCGCTGAAGCGCGGGGCGCCGCAGCTGGGCAGCCTGGGCGCTGGTAATCATTTTCTGGAAGTGCAGCGCGTCGAGCGCATCTTTCTGCCGGACGTGGCGAAGGCGTTCGGCATAACAGGCGAAGGCCAGGTTACTTTCATGATACACTCCGGCTCGCGCGGGCTCGGCCACCAGGTGTGCACGGACTACCTACAGACTCTCGAGAACAGGTTCCGCGACGAGATACGCAGCCTTCCGGACCGCGAGCTCATATACGCGCCCGCGGGCACGAAGGAGTGCGACGCGTATTTTGCTGCGATGGCGTGCGGCGCTAACTTCGCATGGACGAACAGGCAGATGATAATGCACTGGGTCCGCGAAAGCATACAGAAAACGCTCAACGCCAGCGAAACGGACGCGGGCATAGAGGTTGTGTATGACGTCGCGCACAACATCGGCAAGATCGAAGAGCACGAGATCGATGGCAAACGCCGCAAGGTGTATGTGCACCGCAAGGGCGCTACGCGCGCTTTCCCAGCAGGCAATCCGGACGTACCGGCGGACTACCGCAGCATCGGGCAGCCGGTGCTTATTCCAGGGAGCATGGGTACTGCGTCGTACGTTCTAGTCGGCACGGAAACGGCAAAGGAGACTTTCTATTCCACGGCGCACGGTGCAGGCCGCGCCGCTTCGCGCACGAAAATGTTGCGGGGCATGCGCGGGCAGGACGTCGCGAAGAAGCTGCTGGACGCTGGAATATTGTCGAAAGCCGCGAGCTGGCAGGTGATGGCCGAGGAGGCGCCCGAAGCGTACAAGGACGTGGACGAGGTCGTGGCCGTGTGCGAGGCGACGGGGATCGCTAAAATAGTCTGCCGTTTGTTGCCTATGGCAGTAGCGAAAGGATGAGTTCTGAGTTCAAACGTCGAATATCACTTGCACGCGGTAATACTCGCCTTCCTTGCGTATCTCCATCTTGTGGTACGTTACTGCTTTTACCTCGCCGCGCATGTCGTGCTTCTTCGCGTCCAGCTTCTCGCCCCAGCACGTTGCCTTCAGCGCCATCGTCCGTTCGTCTATGTCCACGCGGAACTTGGAGAAGAGCATGCCGCCGGTCGTCGAAACGTACAAAACCTCGTTCAGCCAGTTGAACAGGAGCGCCTTCGGGTCGTGCCCGAGCACCTCGAGCCGCTGTTCCTTTGTCTCTCTGACTTTGCGCGTGTCCGTAATGATTTCCATGAGCGCGAGCGCCGCGTTCGCGTACGCCTCGTTCAGCGTGCGGCCGTACGCCGCGGCCGCCACGTCGGCCGTGCTCATGTCCAGGAATTCGAACTTCCTCATACTACAATTTATGCGGTGGGAAAAGAAATAAGCTTAAATATGTCTTTGAACAAATATATTTCCTTAAAGGTTGATGACTCTTTCTAGGAAACCTGCATGTATTTAAAAGGTTTTAAGAAGTATAGTAGTAGGAAATAAATGCACCGGTATGAGAATATGAGAGGGCCATTAGGAGGGGCTTCAGAAAATTATTCACTCCAAAATATCCTTTTAGAAAAGGAGTTTGTGCTCTATGGAGGCCTGCCAAAATACAGAAGGGACGATATAGGTTCTAGTCTTTTGTCGAGTTTGCAAAATTCTTGGAGAAATTTTCTAAAAGGTTACTCTGGGGATAGGGGATTCGATGCTTTATCAGAACCGGAAACTGGTACTCTCGCACTCTTTGAGCAATATTTTCAGATGGTTAGTGATATAACCCCACAATTAACAGCCAGAATTAAATCTTTAGAACCTGAAGAAGAAATCCTCAAGAATGTAATCAGTAAACTTTTTAATCCCTCTAAAAAATTGATTAACAATATCCAAAAAGATTGTGAGAGTGGTAGAAGGGAGACGCCTGTCCTTTACGCCAGTAAAGACGACAGCCCCTATGAAGTAGATGAATTTGTGTCTGTAACGAATAACCTTTCTAGGTGTTACGATGAGTTATTTCGGAGATACGATTCAAGTAGGATGAGGTACAGGCTGCTTGTACAAAACAGACGGCTCGGAGATTTTATTCGCAAAGACACACTCCCTTACCTTGACTTATTCTTAGATACTTGGGACAGCAGTTTTCCTGATACAAGACCAACAATATATGCTAGAATTCTCGGATGTGTGATAGACGCGTACCAACCGCCAGAAGAGCGAGTTTTTACTAATCTTAGAAAAAGAATTGAAGAGAAGAAAAAATTAGGGAAATACCACGACCAAATATTTCGTGAAGAGCTTCTAAAAGTGCCTGTAGAAGGAGTAAAAAGAGTGATTTTATTTGAAGATTTGAGTGATTTACAAAAGCTCGAGGGAGAATTATCAACACTTGCCGAACCAACTCAGCCGGATTTGCTGAAAGTTAGGGCAGATAAAGAAAGAATAGAAAAGTATACAAAACAATTGGAAGAGAGCGTAGCAAAAAGAAAGGTGGGATTGAATTGTAACCCCCATTTGCTAAAGATGAGAATTAACCGCGATGATGTTAAAACCTATAGGGATGAACTTGCAGATTTATACCTACACACTCCTAATTACGTCTCTTAAATAGACATCATTCAGAAAAATTTTAAATATATCTAAGAGGGTTGTGATCTAAGGCACAAGCGAGTTCTAGAGATAGAGGATGTATGTCTTTATAACCTCTTTCAAGATCACGCACGTATGCCTGATATGGGGAACCCAGCCTCATCATTTCGAACTGTGTCAATAGATGTGTTTTATACGTGTCTACCCCAACCCTTTGTATTTCTTCTCCAAGCTCGTCGTACATTATTTGCAACTCTTCGATTGGGAGTCTTCTAAGAAGTTTGCTCGACAATGGACGTTCTATTAACGCTGACCTAAGAGGAATTGTTTTTATCAAAAAGTTTTTGTAAGCTTTTTGGTTAGGGTATAACTCTCCTTCAGATTCGAGAATAGCCAATTTCATCAAATCAATAAGTTCTTTGTCATCCGTCTCTCTTGTGCGTGGCTCCCTTTTCCCAGACAAGTAGAAGATTCCTTTAGGATTGCGACCCCATTTAATTTCTATTCCTTCTACATCCTCCGGACCCAAGCCCAATTTGGATACTTCTCTTTTAAGTTCTCCTATTGCGGACACAACCTCACCAAAATAAATTTTCTCCGCAAAGGATATAAACCTTTCAAACCGCGCTCAGAAGCCATGTCCCAAGCTTTCGAATGCCTTCTTCATCCGCAGCGCGTCCTGCTCGAGCACGGGCGACTCGCAGACGATCGTTATGCCCAGCTTGCGCTTCACAATCTCCTGCGCTAGCGGTTTGAACGCCGGATGGCCGTCGAGCACCAGGTGGTTGCGCTCGCCCTTCGCCGTGTATTCGATGTTCGAGAAATGCGAATGCACGTGCACAAGCTTCAGCGGGTTTAACGCATCTAGAACTTTTTCATAATCGATTTTCCCGACCTGCCGAGCGTAGATGTGCGCGAAATCCACGACCGGCACGCAGCCGTGCGTGCTTTTGCATACTTCAACGACTTCATCGAGCGTTCCGAAAGCTCCGCTCTTGCCCGTGGTTTCGATTCCGAGCTTTACATCCGTCGGCGTGTTGTCCGCCAGCTCCGTGCACGCCGCAGCCACGCGGTCGAACGCTTCCGCCTTCTCGAGCTTTCCGTAGAAGCCAGGATGGAAAACGACGATGTCCGCCGCCATCGCTTCGGCACGCTCAACGCTTTCCATTATGCGCTTCTTCGAAGCCGCCAGCTTCTCGCGGTCGTCGCTGCAGAGGTTTATGTAGTACGGCGCATGTACGCTCAGCCGAACGGCCGCTCCCTTCGCAACCGTTCCGACTTCCTTCGCCATCTGCATGCCCATTCGCACGCCGTAGACGAACTCGACTTCCATCGCGTTCAGTCCAAGTTCGGCCACGCGCCGCACGCCCTCGACCGCGCCGCTTCCCTTGGCGGACGCTGGTATGCCTGCCGGGCCGATGAAGATGGGATGCTGCATTCGTGCTCACTGCCTCGAGAACGCGCGCACGTAGTCGTCGCCGTACGCGGCTATTATTCTGCTGCCGTCCGCGGACGTGTACGTGCACATCACAGCGCGCTGCGAGCTCTCGCTGGACGAGGTGCCTATCGTCGCCCACTTGCCGTCGAGTATCGGGTCGGTATTCGCGGCCTCGGTTACGTCGAACACCGTGCTTCCGTGCTCGTTGTATACAATCAGCCTGTTGTCCGGGCCGTAGCCTACGGCAACGTACTTGCCGTCCGCGCTTATGGATACGCCGTTGTGCCCGGTGCTCTCTATCTCCCCGCCCTTCGGGTGCGCGCGCCATAGTATGCGTCCGTCCGCGCCGTCGATGTAGTACACCCATCCGCCGACCGTGCCGACGGCCACGCGCGAGCCGTCCGGCGTTATCATGCCCGTGCCTGCGGTGTGGTCTGGCATGCGCAGGCGCCACCTCGTCCTGCCCGCGGGGTCGAATGAGAAGAGCGTCCTGCCCTTTCCTGTTGCG
>Ga0315279_10004852_pt1 | contig 17843 bp, 14 predicted proteins | sample YL17G06_20_MG_FD_203694 | JGI IMG/M metagenome (GOLD analysis project Ga0315279, IMG submission 203694) | Sediment microbial communities from Yellowstone Lake, YNP, Wyoming, USA - YL17G06_20 | ecosystem: Environmental > Aquatic > Freshwater > Lake > Sediment | place: USA: Wyoming | collected... | reverse complement strand
TCGCGACCGGCATCGCGTCGGAATCACTGACCGGGATCAAATCGGAATCAGTGACCACCTTCATCGGAATCAGCACTCTCCAGAGGCCTTACGGACTCGGCGTGAAATCGCTTTCTTGAGACGCGTTGCGGCGTCTCTGGAATTGTGAAGGTAAGGCCATGAGGAGAGCATCAACCGCGCGCCCCGATCCGTCGGTAAGAGGGTTCGTGCCGTGAGCCCAGAGGCGGCCGAGGATGTCCGGCCGCACGCCAAGGCGAGCGCCGATGTATCGGGGTGCGCAGTCGCGCCGCGGCGGGTCGCTCCCTTTATCGACGGATCGGGGCACGCGATTGCATTAACGGCACAAAGACCGTAGTATTTGCAGGTCAAGGCGGTTGAACACCGAAGGTGCGGCGGAGGTTATGCCCGTACTTACGGAATTTCAAGGCATCCAAATGGAGGGAAATGAATCATGGCAGTCATCAGCGAGCTAAGAGTGCACGAACCGCTTAAGCGATTGCGCGGTCTTCTTCCCAAGATTGGCATCCGCCCCACCATTGATGGGCGGCGGAAGGGCGTCAGAGAATCCCTCGAAGCGCAGACGATGGCCATGGCCAAGTCTGCCGCCGGATTCCTGTCGGAGAATCTGCGGCACTCGAATGGGCTGCCGGTGGAGTGTGTCATCGCGGACACCTGCATTGGCGGGGTGGCCGAGGCGGCACAGACTGCCGAGAAATTTGCGCGTGAGGGGGTCGGTGTTTCCCTGACCGTCACTCCTTGCTGGTGCTACGGGTCCGAGACTATGGATATGGACCCGCTTATCCCCAAAGCAATTTGGGGCTTTAACGGTACGGAACGTCCCGGAGCGGTCTATCTGGCGGCGGTGCTGGCGGGTCACAATCAGAAGGGGCTGCCCGCATTCGGCATTTATGGGAAAGACGTTCAGGATGCCTCCGACACTTCCATTCCCGAAGATGTGAAGGAGAAATTACGGCAATTCGCCAAGGCAGGTCTGGCCGTGGCCGAGATGAAGGGCAAATCCTACTTGTCCATCGGCTCCGTATCTATGGGCATTGTGGGTTCGGTGGTGGACGCGGATTTCTTCCAGAACTACCTGGGCATGCGCAATGAGTACGTGGATATGTCGGAGTTCGTTCGGCGCATCGATGAAGAGATTTATGACAAGGCGGAATTCGCGCGGGCCTTCGGGTGGGTCAAGGCAAATTGCGCTGAAGGTAAAGACTACAATCCTCCGCACATTCAGGCCTCCCGGGAAAAGAAGGACGCCGACTGGCTAACCGTGGTGAAGATGACCATGATTGCCCGGGACTTGATGATGGGTAATTCTCGGCTGGCTGAGCTGGGATTTGGCGAAGAGGCGCTTGGCCACAATGCTATCGCTGGGGGATTCCAGGGGCAGCGGCAATGGACTGACCATTTCCCCAACGGGGATTTCATGGAGGCCATCCTGAATTCCTCCTTCGACTGGAACGGCATTCGGGAGCCTTTTGTGTTCGCCACCGAGAACGACAGCCTCAACGGTGCTGCGATGTTATTTGGCCATCTGTTGGCCGACACCGCTCAGGTCTTCGCGGACGTTCGGACCTACTGGAGTCCTGAGGCGGTGAGACGCGTGACGGGGAAAAGCCCAACAGGCAAGGCCAGCCAGGGAATAATCCACCTTATTAATTCCGGCTCGGCAACACTTGACGGCACCGGGCAACAAACTGCGAATGGCCGGCCGGTCATGAAACCTTTTTGGGAAATCACTCCGGAAGAGGTTGGCCGATGCCTTGCGGCCACCCGGTGGTGTCCGGCCATGGTGGAGTATTTCCGGGGCGGCGGCTTCTCTTCGCAGTTCTTGACCGTAGGCGAAATGCCTGTGACTATGTCCAGAATTAACCTGGTCCAGGGGGTCGGCCCGGTCCTGCAATTAGCCGAGGGTTACGTAGTGGATCTGCCGCCAGACGTTCACGAAATAATCAACCTGCGCACTGACCCTGGTTGGCCCACAACGTGGTTTGCTCCCATCCTTTCCGGGGAAGGTCCCTTTCGTGACGTGTATTCCGTAATGTCTAACTGGGGAGCCAACCATGGGGCGATCAGCTACGGACACATTGGCCACAGCTTGATCACCCTGGCGTCCCTGCTCCGTGTTCCGGTCTCCATGCACAACGTTGCTCCGGAACGCATTTTCCGGCCCAGCGCTTGGAGCGCCTTTGGAGCCATGGACCCGCAGGGCGCGGATTATAGAGCTTGCGCTAACTTCGGTCCCCTGTACGGGAGGAAGTAACCAGGAGACATTTCAGCGAGGGCAAGCTTTACGGCTTTCCCTCCTGGCTTTCAGCCTCATCCGTAACGTGCGAACTGGAGCAAGGATGATGGCTCCCGCAGAGAATGCGTGCAGGAGAGAGCCGGGCGTAGGGAGCAGCAACAGGCACGCTGCTTGCGCCGTTCCAACTTGATGACCCAAGGCTCGCCGTCGGGCTCACCGAATGTAGCCCGAATTAGTTGGAACGGCACTTGTCGCTCTTCAAGCTGCCCCGATGAGATTCTCCAGAAAGAGCTTTTCTTTCCTGACGTCCTCGATTTGCTGAGGACCGGAAGTCTCCCGCTCGATGGTAAGCGCCCCGGTGTATCCAAGTTCCTTGAGACGCCGGATCAGTTTGGGGAAGCCAACCTTGCCCTTACCGATGGGGACTTCCTCGCCCAACTTCTTGGGGTCCGTGGGGAAGAACCCGTCCTTGGCATGGATGCCTCGGACGAGCGTGCCGAGGACGTCGAGGGCATCAAGTGGATGACCTTTCCCGTAGAGAATCAGGTTGGCGGTGTCCAGGTTGACGAACTGGTTGTCGCGGGCGACGTCCGTGATGGCACGAAGCATGGTGATCGGGGTCTCCTGCCCGGTCTCGTAAAGCATCATCTGGCCGTTCGCCTTGAGGTGGCTGGCCACTTCCCGCAGGGCTTCCACGGTTCCCTGGTATAGAGGGTCGTTGGGGTTCTCAGGGATGAACCCGTAGTGAGTGTGGAAGGCGGGGACGTCCAGTCTCTTGGCGAAGTCGGAGGCGCGCTTAAAGTTGTCAATCCTTTGGCGGCGATATTTTGGCGGCACGACGCCGATGGTCAGAGGGCCCTGGTAGAAGTCATACACATTGGGTCCGCCGCCGGAAGTATTGATAGCCGTTATTTCGATGCCGTACTTTTCCGCGGCGCGCTTGAGGCTGGTGAACGTCGCGTCTGAAAAGTCGTCCGTCGAGACCTGAGCCGTCGGAAGCCCAAGGTCATGGACTTTCTTGAGCGCGCTATCCGCATCCTTGCCGATCCCGACAAACAGCCCCAGGCGCATACGCTGCCCGGCAGCCCTGGCGGGAAGGCCAGCCGCCAGCACAGTCGCACCGCCGGCTGCGGAAACTTGGAGAAAACGACGTCGGTTCAATGTACTCATGGTCAGCTCCCCCTCTAAATAAGAGTAGTCGGTCGTTGCCTGGCAGGCAGATTCCCCACCAGGCAACTCATTGACAACCTTTCCAGGTCAAGCATAGTATCCAATTTTAGAAAGAATTTCTCGTGGGCGGCTCTGAACTCCTGTGACTGAGGCAATCCAGGCGCTGCGCCGGACGCTCAGGGAGGCCGATTTCATTGTGGCGTTGACGGGCGCGGGGATTTCTGCGGAGAGCGGCATTCCCACTTTTCGGGGCGCGGGTGGCCTCTGGCGAAACTTTTCTCCCGAGAAACTGGCGACCCCGGAGGCGTTCGCGCACGACCCGCGGCTCGTGTGGGAGTGGTACGACTGGCGGCGGGGCATCATCCATAACGCTCAGCCGAACCCCGGGCACCGGGCGCTTGCCGAACTCGAGCAACGCAAGGCTGCCGAGCCTGCGGCGAAGGGATGTTTTACGCTCGTGACGCAGAACGTGGACGGCTTGCACGACCGGGCCGGCAGCCGCAACACCGTGAAGCTGCACGGAGATATTTGGCTGGTGCGCTGCGTCGAGTGCGGCGCCACGGAACGAAACGAGCAGGTGCCGCTCGTGCCCCTGCCGCCGCGTTGCCGCTGCGGAGGGCTCTTGCGCCCCGCGGTGGTCTGGTTCGGTGAGCCGTTACCCGCGGCTGAATGGCAGCGTGCTTTCGAGGCCAGCAGCCGCGCGCGGGTCTTTTTGGTTGTGGGGACCTCCGCCCAGGTCTATCCGGCGGCAGGCCTGGCAGAGGTGGCGCGTGACGGCGGGGCAAGGCTGGCGATCATAAACCCCGACCCAACACCTTTGGACCAGATAGCGGAATGGGTGTTGCGTGGCCCATCGGGAGAAATTTTGCCGAGGCTACTATGAGACTAGCGTACCTGGATGCTTCTTCGGGCATCAGTGGCGACATGTTTTTGGCGGCGCTGCTCGACGCGGGATTAGACTCCCGCCACCTCTTCGATGAACTTAAGAAAATTCCGTTGGGCTTCTACGAGTTCAAGCGGACACGCGCCATGCGTGGTGGCCTGGTGGGTGGGCGCGTGGAAATCCGCGTTCCGGGCCCGCAGCCGGAGCGCAAGCTGGCCGACATCCAGTCCTTACTGGACAAAGCCTCTCTGCCGCCGCTGGCGAAAGAGCGAGCCCTCCAGGCGTTCCAGAGGCTGGCCGAGGTCGAGGGAAAACTCCACAACGTATCGCCTGGAGACGTGCACTTCCACGAAGTGGGAGCGGTGGACGCTATCCTCGATATCGTGGGCACGTGTGTGGGGCTGGAGTTGCTGGAGGTTTCTGACTTGGTCTGCTCGCCTCTCAACGTAGGTGGTGGGCACGTGGAGGCGGCGCACGGCACACTTCCCGTGCCGAGCCCCGCCACTGCGGAACTGCTCAAGGATATCCCAATCTATTCTTCAGGGGTCGAGGGCGAACTCGTGACTCCTACGGGAGCGGCGCTCGTGTCCACGCTGGCTTCATGCTTCGGCCCCCTGCCACCCATGAAGGTGGAGCGCATTGGTTACGGGGCGGGCGCGAAGGATTTCCCGGGGCATCCCAACGTGGCCCGGCTGTTCCTCGGCCAGAGCGCGGAGGCGGTAAAGGCTGAGTCCGGTGCCGCGGGTGAGGAAGTGGTCTCCATCATCGAGGCTAACGTGGACGACATGAGCCCGCAGCTTTACGGCTACTTCCTTGAGCGAGCGCTCGCCGCAGGGGCGCTCGATGTGACGTGCAGCTCGATCCAGATGAAGAAGAACCGGCCAGGCCTGATGGTGCGCATCCTCTCGAAGCCGGAGCTAAGCGACGCGCTGGCGCAGCTCACCTTCGACGAGACCACAACGATCGGCGTCCGAATCTATGAGGCGCGCCGCAAGGTGTTGGAGCGGGAGCGCGTCAGCGTCGAAACACCTTTTGGCACGGTCAATGTCAAGGTGGCCAGACGTGAGGGCAAGGTGGTGAACGTTGCCCCGGAATACGACGATTGCCGGCGGCTCGCCAACGAAAAGTCGGTGCCGCTGAAGCAGGTCATCTTTGCGGCACAAGCGGCGTACCGGCAAACAGAGTGACTGTCTGTTGTCCGTGGTCCGTTGTCCGTTGCTGTCCCTCACCCACAAGGTTTCCGACTACGGACAACTGACAACGGACGACGGACGTCGGGAATATGAAAAACTTCTACCTCACAACCCCGATCTATTACCCCAACGCCCGGCCGCACGTGGGCTCGTCGTACACCACCATCGTCTGCGACGTGCTGGCGCGCTACAAGCGCATGTGCGGGTACGACGTGGCGTTCCTGACGGGCACCGACGAGCACGGCGAAAAGCTGGAGCGGGCCGCGGCAGCGGCGGGAGTCTCGCCGCGCGAGTTCGTGGCGGACAAGCGCCGGCTGTTCGTCGAGCTCTGGAAAAAGCTCGGCCTTGAGTACACGCACTTCGTTTATACCGACCAGCCCGATCACGTCACTTCCGTGCAGCGGATCCTGCGGCTGGCAAGGAAATACGAGCCCGAGGTGATTTACAAGGGCCACTACCAGGGCCGCTACTGCGTGAGCGACGAGCGATACATTTCCGATGGCGCCGAACCAGCCAACTGCGATATCTGCGGAAGACCGGCGGAACTGATCAGCGAGGAAAACTACTTCTTCAAGCTTTCAGCGTTCCAGGAACGCCTGCTGGCGCACTACGCTCAGCACCCCGAATTCGTGCAGCCGGATTTCCGGCGCAATGAAGTGATGAGCTTCGTCAAGAGCGGCCTGCGCGACATCTCGGTGAGCCGCAAGCGGATCAAGTGGGGCATTCCCTGGCCGGATGATCCCGAGCAGGTGTTCTACGTCTGGTACGACGCGCTCACGGGCTACCTGACCGGCCTGGGCTACGCGCAGGGCGAAAATGGCAGCGCCGACTTCCAGAAATATTGGCGCAACGACTCTTCCGGCGAAGTCGTGCATATGATCGGTAAGGACATCCTGCGTTTCCACGCCATCTACTGGCCCGCGTTTCTGATGGCCGCTCGCTTGCCACTGCCAAGAACGGTCTTCGCTCATGGCTGGATCTATTACGAGCAAGATAAGATGTCGAAGTCGAAGGGCAATGTGGTCTACCCAGAACCCATTGTGGATGCGCTCAACTCCTTTGGCGCGCCCGGCAACGACGCGCTGCGTTACTACCTGCTGCGCGAGTCACCGTTCGGGCAGGACATGAGCTTTTCGTATGATGGACTCATCCAGCGCTTCAACTCGGACCTGGCGAACGACCTCGGAAACCTGGCGAATCGTACGGTAACGATGATCGACCGTTACTTCGACGGTCCGGTGCCGGAAACCTCAGAGAGGCTTGGTATAGGTGGTAAGTTTCCGTTCTTGGTGGTAGCGAACAGCGCCAGGAACGAGTGCCAGCGCCACTTCGACAGCTATGATTTTTCGCGTGGGCTGGAGGCGATTTGGCGTCTCATTGCCACGACCAACTACTACCTGAATGATAAGCAGCCCTGGGCCATGGCGGAGGTTTCGTCTCGCCGAGGTGAGCTTGCGAACGTTCTCCGCACCGCTGCCGAGGTTATACGTTTCGTGTCGATCCTCCTCTATCCTGTTATCCCTCAGAGCGCCGAGCGCCTATGGAAGCAGCTTGGTTGCGAGGATAAGGAGGGCAAGCTCGAGAAGCAGCAGCTCGAACAGCTCGATTGGGGGGGCGGGGTGAAGCCCAGCACCAAAGTCGGCAAAGCCGAGCCCATCTTCCCGCGCCTGGACAAGGCCGCGACGCTTGCCAAGCTTTACGAGCTTGCCGAAGCCGACCTTGAGCGCGACAAAGCAGCGCTAGGGGCGCTTCGCGAAGCGCCCCTACGAGCCGATCTGGCCAAAGCCGACCGCGAACGCGACAAACCCAAGGAGGTATTGAAACCCGTGCAAACCGAATCAGGAAAAACCCCGGAAGCCGCGCCCGAATCCCGAACCCCGAGTCCCGAGTCCCGAACCCCCAGCCCCGCGCAGATCTCCATCGAAGACTTCGCCAAGGTAGACATGTGCGTGGGCGAAGTGAAGGCTGCCGAGCGAATTCCCGGCGCGACGAAACTCTTGAAGCTGATAGTCGATATTGGCGCCGAAGTGCGGCAGCTCGTGGCCGGCATTGCGGAATACTATGAACCTGCGAAGCTGATCGGGATGAAAGTGGTGGTCGTCACGAATCTTCCCCCGCGTAAGCTGCGTGGCGTGGAGTCGAACGGGATGATCGTGGCGGCGACCGTCGGCGAAGAGGGGCGGCCCGTGCTCGTTACCTTCAAGGAAGATGTTCCGAATGGGGCGCGATTGAAATAGGTGTCAGGTGTTAGGTTCCAGGTGCCAGGTTCCAGTTGGGGGAGGCTGGATTGTACAAATTATGAATTATAAATTATAAATTATGAATAAGCGTGCCCTCCTCGGCCTCTATCGACTCGGGCCTAGCGGTCACTCATTCATAATTCAGCATTCATAATTCATAATTCTCTCCTAGAACCCAGTACCTAGCGCCTAGCACCCAACACCTAACACCTGGCACCTCACACCTATGCTTTTGGATAGCCACGCCCATCTCGACGATCCCGATTTCGACGCGGACCGCGCGGCGGTGATCGAGCGCGCCCGCGTGGCAGGATTGCGCTATCTCCTGGCGGTCGGCGGGGGAACGGGCCCAGAAAAGCTGGCAGCCAGCATTGCCATCGCGGAGCGTTACGATTGGATTTACGCCACAGTGGGCGTTCATCCGCACGAGGCGCGTCATTTCCGGGAGGCTCACGCCGAGCAAATGCCGAAACTCGCGGGCCATCCCAAGGTCCTGGCCATCGGCGAAGTCGGCCTGGACTTCCACTATGACCACTCGCCGCGAGAAGTTCAGAGGCAGGTGCTCATCCGGCAGATCGAGCTGGCGCGGGCCATTAGGCTTCCCCTCGTTATTCACTGCCGCGATGCTTGGCCGGAGCTGCGCGAGGTGGTCAAAGCCTCTTGGCAGTCCAGTGGCCTGGGTGGGATCCTGCACTGCTTTACAGGCGAACGCGAGGACGCGCAGCAGTTTCTGGATTGGGGATTTCTGATTTCGTTTGCGGGCAACCTCACCTTCAAGAAAGCGGAAGGACTGCGGGCGGTAGCCCGCGAAGTCCCTTTGGACCGCTTATTGACCGAAACGGATTGTCCCTACCTTGCTCCGGTCCCGCACCGCGGAAAACGCAATGAGCCGGCGCTGGTGCGCGAAGTCACCCGGGAACTCGCCGCGCTCCGCAACCTGAGCGAAGAGGAGATGGGCCAACTCGCCGTGGAGAATTTCCGTCGCTTCTTTCGCTTGGTGTAGTTGGTGTGGTTATCGGAAGCTCGGTATCGGCGAGAATGAACTTCCTGCTTCCCTTCAACAGGGTTTTATGGGAGTATGTGAATTTACGGGCGCATCCTTTCAAGTTCGCTAGCAGAACTAGTTTTCGCCTGGGATTGGACGGGATAGTGGTGAATCAGCGACTGGCCTCCATCAAGCATCTGACGGGAAAAGAAGTCTTTGAGTTGGTGCGTGCGGACCTCCAGAAAGTTGAGGAAGAGATCTACCTGCACAGTGTTTCCAGCGTCCAGCCGATCACGGAGATCGGCCGGTATTTGCAGGATAGCGGGGGCAAGCGCCTGAGGCCGGCGTTGGTGCTGCTTTCCTCAAAGTTGTGTGGGTACGAGGGGCCGGCGGCGATCCGCCTGGGCGCGGTTGCGGAACTCATCCATACGGCGACTTTGGTGCACGACGACGTCATCGACGCGGCCGACATCCGGCGCGGCCGTCCCTCCAGCAACTCCCGCTGGGGCAACCACATGAGCGTTCTGGCGGGGGACTGGCTTTACATGCAGGCCTTCAACGTGGCTTTGGGAGAGCACGACTTTAAGATCCTGGATCTCCTGATCCGCTTGACTCAGGAGATGGTGGAGGGAGAGCTGCTCCAGCTCACCTGCCTGGGGAAGATCGACATCAGCGAAGACACCTACTTCGAGCTCGCCTTCCGGAAGACCGCTTGCTTGTTTTCGGCCTGCGTGCGTACGGGCGCGTTGCTGGGTGGCAGGAGTGAAGAGGAGGAAAGCCAACTGGGATCTTACGGGATCAACCTGGGCTTGGCTTTCCAGCTCGTCGACGACGTCCTGGATTTCACTTCTTCGGAAGAAATTCTGGGAAAACCCATTGGCAATGATCTTCGCGAAGGCAAGGTGACTTTGCCCCTGATTTACCTTTTGCGAAGATGTACGCCGGAGGAAGCGCGAAAAGTCTCCTGTGTCCTGGAGGAAGGCGGCTTCCATTCCGTGATGTTCGGCGAGGTTCGGGAGTTGATCGACCGGTATCAGACTTTGCGGGCGGCGCGCCATCGGGCCCAGGAGTTCGCCGAAAGGGCCAAGCGCTTCCTGGAGGGCTTCCCTGACTCTCCCTACAAGGACGCGTTGCTCTCTCTCCCCGATTTCATTGTCGAGCGCGAATCCTGAACATGAGCGCCCGCCCGGGCAAGAAGCACCACCGCGAGACGGAAATTAAGCTGCCGGTCCGCGATCCGCAAGCGCTGAGGCGGCGGCTCCGGCGATTGGGATTTCGCCGTGTCCAAGCCCGCCACTTCGAGAGCAACTACCTGTTTGATTTTCCCGACCAGCGGCTGCGCAAGGCGCGGTGTCTTCTGCGCTTGCGCTTTGCGGGTCGCCAGGGCATCCTGACTTTCAAGGGGGTGCCGCCGCACTCGGGCGTATACAAGACCCGGCGCGAAATTGAGACCCCGGTTGGGGACGGTCCCGTCCTGCGAGAGATGTTGGAGGAGCTCGGACTGCGTGAGGGGTTTCGCTATGAAAAGTACCGAACCATCTATGCCCCGCACGGCCAGCGGAAGGGCCCGGAAGGCCCGCACCTTTTCTATGACGAGACCCCGATCGGAGATTACCTGGAACTGGAAGGCTCTGAGCCGTGGATTGATAAGGTTGCCCGAGAACTCGGGTACTCTCGGAAGGAGTACATTACCCGCGGCTACCCCGGCCTGTACTTTCAAAAGTGCCTGGAGGCGGGGAGCAAGCCGGGCAATATGACTTTCCCCGCCCGCCCCGATCCGTCAATAAAGCGAGGGACCCCGCCACGGGCGGGGCCTGACCCCGATGGATCGGGCGCACCGTCTTAGGGAGCCGGGCGGGGCCTGCACTCGGGCATCCTTGGCGGGCTCTGCGCTCACGGGACTTGGTCTCTTACCGACGGATCGGGGCCCGCAAATCCTGATTGGGTTCCGGTTGAGCCTGGGCTATAATAGGCATGGCTATTCCGCCGCTGGCCCTGGACGGCCGCGTAAGGAGGATGTTTTATGGAGGGATTGTTTCAGCCGACTCACTTGCTTTTTATCTTGCTGATTGTTCTGATCATTTTCGGGCCGGGCAAGTTGCCGGAGCTGGGCAAAGGTTTAGGGAAAGGGATTCGCGAGTTTAAGGATGCCCTGCGAGGGGGCATGGAGGGTACCAAGGATGCCCTGCGAGGGGGCCTGGAGGGTACCTCGGAAAAGAAAGAAGACCAGAAAAGGCCTAGCTGAGCCACTGCGTTGCTGTTCCTCGACAGCTCGACTGTAACCCTTTTCCAACCTGCGTCGGCGCCGAATTCAAGGCACCCATGGATGTTCGCCTGCGGCGGAGCAACTTCCTCAGCGATTCAATCCGAACCAGCGCGAGGACGACTTTGGGAGGAAACGCTCAGGACGCTCTGATGGTGACGGGGCGCTCCGATCTGGTTGACGAGGAATTTGTGAGCGTGCTGTAGGAGCACGCTTTGGCTGGACTCGGGAAAGTTCTTTTGGTCGCGTATTCCTCGGTAGCTCAATGGTAGAGCATTCGGCTGTTAACCGAAGGGTTCCAGGTTCGAGTCCTGGCCGAGGAGCCAAACCTCTCGTCGCGGGCGGCCGTTAATCCGTCGGCTGACGGATTCGAGTCCTGGCTGAGGAGCCAAACCTCTCGTACCCGGATGTCCTACTCGGTGTATGTGTTGTTCAACCCGCAAGGCAAGATCTACGTCGAACAGACCCACGATCTCTGCCGCCGTCGCGCACATCGGAACGAAGCCCGCTGATTGACCGGCCGGCAAACTCCTTGCTTGACGCTCGTATTCTCCCGTGATAGTTTTGCAACACCGTGCACCGCCGTGTACGGTAGTCGATCCATCACTAAGTTCCTTGTGGAGGGTTTGCGATGGGGTTACCTTCCCAGGAGAGGGACTGTCCGATTCGTGCCGGGAAATCCTTGGGACACAGGGCCTTCCGTTCAATCGCCGCATGGATAGCGGGTTCAAAATCCGGCATTGTTGCGCTTCTTGCCATACTGACGGCCGTCCCGGCGGTAATGTCAGCGCAGACTCCCTCCTACGATGTTGACCAGCCCCTCAAAACCTCGAGCCAAAACCCGGACGCCCTTGCTGTGGTTGTAGGGCTCTCGCACTACCAGAATCCGGATGTGCCGGAGGTGGAATTCGCGGTTCGGGACGCTCAGGCCATACATGACCTCCTGATCCGGACCTTGGGTTATAAGGATTCGCGCGTTCTGATGCGCACCGACGCGCAGGCCTCGCTAGCCCAGTTGAAACCGCTGATCCGGCAGGAGCTGCCAGCCAGAGTCATCCCCGGAAAGTCCGACGTGTTCGTGTACTACAGCGGGCATGGGGCTCCCAATGCGGACACCCGCGAAGGCTTTCTGATTCCCTACGACTATGACCCCTCCTACGCTCCGACCACGGATAGTGCCTATCCCCTGAAGGAACTCTACGGGGATCTGGCCCGCCTGAAGGCGCGCAGCATCACGGTGGTCCTGGACGCGTGCTTCAGTGGGCAGGCTGATTCAAGCCGGGGGAAAAAGGCCGAGAGTGTCTTGAAGGCCGCCAGTCCCGCATTCATCGAAGTCGCAAATCCCGCGTTCGATGTGCCGAATGGGCTGATCATCACCGCCACAGGGCCGCAGGAAATCGCCACTTGGGACCAGCCGCACGGTCACGGCCTGTTGACCTATTACTTCCTCCAAGCCTTACGTGGGGAAGCTGCGGACGAGCAAGGGCGAGTGACCGTTGAGACGCTCGAACAGTATCTAAGGGAGAAGGTCCCACAGAAAGCACAGGAACTGCGGCACCGGAATCAGATGCCGCAGATAACCGCGCTCAACCGCAGCGCGGTACTTGCGCAACTACCCCTCTCAGCGCTCAAGACAGGCCAGGCGGTCGTGGAGCAAGCGTATGGGTCGCTGCGGATCACGCTGATTGCGGGGGGTGACCTTTACGTGGATGGGGTTCCGCAGAAGACGCTCCAGCCCGGGGAGGTTTTCTTTCAAAAGCAGATCGCGGCGGGGCCGCACCAGATCGAAGTGCGGAAGGAAGGCGAACAACCGATCCAAGAGCAGATCGTGGTGATGCCGAACCAGACAATTGAGAAGACCTACAGCTTTCTGTCTTCCACCCCGCGTGCCACCGCTCCTGTGGTGTTTAAGGTGGACCCAGGGAACATTCGGGAAAATGCGCAAGACGGACTCGACTATGTCCGGATACCACCCGGGACGTTCATGATGGGCTGCTCGCTGGGAGATGACGAGTGCTCCGGCGACGAAAAACCATCACACCGGGTGACGCTCAGCAAGGGTTTCTGGATGGGGCAGACGGGAGTCACGGTAGGTGCGTACAAGCGCTTTGCAGCGGCTGCGGGACGACCGATGCCAGAAGCTCCGGCCTTCAACAGAGCCTGGGCGAATGACAACATGCCGATCGTGAACGTGAGCTGGAATGACGGACGCGATTACTGTACGTGGGCGGGGGGGCGGTTGCCTACGGAGGCGGAGTGGGAATATGCGGCGCGCGCCGAAAGCGCGGAGGGGCGCTACGGCGAAGTCGACGAGGTAGCGTGGTACGACAAAAACAGCGGCGGCCAAACGCACGAGGTAGCCCAAAGGCCTGCCAATGCTTTCCGGCTGTTCGATGTGTTGGGGAACGTGTGGCAGTGGGTGAATGACTGGTACGATGGGAAGTACTACGGGAATAGCCCCTCCCAAAACCCTTCGGGGCCTACGAGTGGTTCGCGGCGCGTTCTGCGTGGCGGCTCCTGGGGTAGCGATTCCTCGTACGTCCGGGTCTCGGACCGCACCGGGAGCTACCCCGGCGGCTGGAGCAGCAACGTTGGGCTTCGTTGCGTGCGGGAAGTGGATCGTCCTTGACGCTTTTTCCTTTTCCCTTGACGCCTTGTTGAGCACACGCGAGGAGCAAAGGAGGAGGTGTGGTCGCATCCGCCTTTATCTTTTCATGCTCTGGCTTTGCACGATTTCAATTCTTGCCGGCGGCCGGAGCTTCTCACCGCAAGCGTCGATAAGCAGTGCTGACCGCCTCCTGAAGACCGCGACGCGCGACGCCGACACAGTGGCGGTTGTCATCGGCTGCTCTCACATGGTCGGAGGAGCCGCCAGGAAACCTCCCAGCGGGGCCTTCGGGCGCTTTGGGGATAAGCGATTTAGCGGATAGCATCGAGGTGCGTTGTGCCGATGCCCACAATAGTCAAGCCGCCAGCGATAGTTCGCCGAATCAGCAGCTCGTGCGGGTTGTGTGTGCTCCTCGTTGCCGGCGCCTGCTTCCCCCTATCAGCACAGCAGGAACCCCTCTACCAGCCTGACGTCATTGCCCGCTTCCACATCAACAACGGGAAGTATCTCATCGACCGCGAAGATTTTTTGGAGGCGCACGCAGAATTCGACACAGCCCTTGAAATGGCGCAGTCCAGAGCTCTCAAAGCAGAAAGCCTTGCGTGGCTGGCTCAACTGAGCGCGACGTTTCTCGACGACCCGGCAGGAGCCATCAAGCAGTATGAAGCCCTGGTGGCCAATTACCCCGAGTCAGACTTCTATCGCAACGCCCTCTTCCAGCTCGGAATGCTGAACTACCAGCAGCAAAAGCTGGACGCGGCACGCCAGTGGTTGAAGAGGTTTCAGAAAGAGTTCCCGAATGATGCGCAGGCAATGACCGCTTCCTACCTTCTCGGGCAGATCGACAAGTACCTTCGCGAACGGAAGCTGCCCCCGCTCCCGCCTGCTCCCACCATTGGCAAGCTGATTCGGGTGAGCCTGGGCCTCACGTCCGAGGCGCGCATCTCCGGCGCCCAGTCGTTCAAGGCTGCCGCCGTCGAGCACGAATTCAAAGGGGAGGCGGCATTTTCTGCTCGCCAGGGCCACCTCTTTTCGGGGGTTGAAGACCTGGGACCCGGTCCCATTGAGTTGACCAGTGATGGTGAGTTTCATTACAAGGGACGGCGGTACCGGGGAGCGCTGGAGCTTTCTGTAGTGGATAACCAAATCCAAGTGGTCAACAAGGTGCCCATCGAAGCTTATCTTTACAGCGTCGTGGGGTCTGAGATGTCCCCCAGTTGGCCCCGGGAAGCACTGAAAGCCCAGGCGGTGGCTGCGCGAACCTACGCAGCCTATGCCATTGCCCACCCCATCCGCCAGAATTTCGATCTGTTCGACGATGTCCACAGCCAGGCCTATAACGGTGCGGGCTCCGAACGTGACTCCACGCGTAGAGCTGTGGATGAAACTCCAGGTGAAGTCCTGCAATATGCGGGCCGCCCGATTCTCGCGTACTTCATGGCCAATAATGGGGGGCGTTCAGCCGACGCCAAGGGAGTGTTCGATCAGGATCTTCCCTATTTCCAGGTGCAAGACGATCCCTTTTCTCGCCTTCAACCACTGGGTCATTGGGAGAGGCACTTCACAGCGGAAGAAATCCGCAACGCGTTGTTTGATTTTGGTTTTCGGGTTGGGCCCATTACCGATATCCGGCCCGCGCTGAAGGACAGCTCAGGTCGCGTGAAGCTGCTGGATATCGTGTCGGGCGAGCAGAGTTTACGCATCCGGTGTCGCAATCAGTTTCGTACGGCCTTGAACCGCTACGTTCATGCCCGCAACATGCCGGAGAATGTGCCGGACACGTTACTGGAGGTCACTCGCAACGGGGACGTCTACACCGTGGCTGGAGGAGGCTGGGGACACGGAGTGGGAATGAGCCAGGAGGGCGCGCGGGCCCGTGCAGCGGCTGGGCAGGGCTATACCGCCATACTTGCGGCTTATTACCCACTCGCGCAGATCGCGAAGCTCTATTAAAGGATGCGACGTAGCTACGGTCGGATAGCGAGGGTACTGCGGGATCCTCGGTGCTTCCCGGCTCAAAGATTCTCGAAGGAGGGAAGTCTAATGGCGCAGCGCATACTAGGGACAGTCTTCCTGGCAGTAGCATTTTCCTCGACAGCCCTAGCCCAGACTGCTCCCGAGCAGCCCAAGGGAGAGGTGAACTTCATCGACCAGTATGTTGACATCGAAAGTATGGGCGTGCCCCCGGACCGGTTGCCGGTAGGGAGTCCGGCAGCTTACGCGGACGCGCACCGGGCCGCGTACGTGCTGGCGGGACGCAATCTCGCCGAAATTCTTTCCGGACTCTACATTGAATCGTCCACTTCCCTTAGCGATGCAGGCGCCCACGAGTTCAGTGATAAGGTCAAGGCGGTACTGCTGCGGACTCGTATCCCCGGTGGGAAGGTCATCGAAGAAAGCTCTATGGAAGATTTCAGGCGTAACAACCGCGTGCTTATGACAGTTCGCTACCCGCTCAATGCTGCTCTTCCCGAATTAATGCGTTCGGTGGCCCCGCACCTGAGGGAAGTTGAAAAGACCTTGCCGGTCGCGCCTCCGCCGTCAGAGCCAGTGAAGGACAGTGCTGGCTACGATGGTCTGATTGTAACGGTGCCGGAGGGGTTTCAGCCGAGCATTGCCCCAAAGATTTTCAATTCCAAAGGGCAATTGGTATACGGCGCGAACTCAGTTTCGATGGATGTATTGGTTTCGCAAGGCGTTGCGCAGTTTACCAATCAGTCGGGTAAGGCACGTGCCGGATTGGAAGCCCATGGGGCCAAGGATATCCTCACCGTAAGCGCCAGCTTGCATGCCGGCAATAAGGACGTTGACGTCGACGACCTGGACGCCAACAAGATACTGGGAGCCAACGCCCAGACCGATTTTCTTGCGAAGGGTCGGGTGATCCTCGTGGTCGGCGGCGGAACCTAGGAGGCAGGGGTGGGACACAGGCGACTTGCATTGGGCCTCTACGCGCTCTGGACTCTAGCCGTGAGCGTGTCTTTCACCTTGACAGCCTGGGCCCAGGAATCCCACGGGTGCGACGGCACGTCGGTGGAATATCAAGTTTCCATCCCGGCCGGGGAGGGAGACACGCAGGAGTCGTTACAGCAGCGGGCCGTGGCACAAGCAGAGCGGGAAATAATCGAGAAATTTTGTGGAAGCACCGTTACCAGTTCAACGCAAGTTGCTGATTCCCAGGTCGTGGCAGATAGCATATCGCAGGCGTCCCGAGGGCTGATCTCCAGCCTGGAGATCGTGGTTGGAGGCCATTATGAGTCGCAAGAGGAAAAGGATCACCCGGGGAGGTTTATAAACCTTTACAAGCTGACCGTGCGCGCCGCTCCCACTCGGATGGCGGGGGCTGACGATCCAAATTTCAGGGTGCAGGCCTACATGGATAAGGCGGCCTACAACGACGGAGAAAGCGGTCAGTTGACTGTGACGTTGGAGGGGAACGATTCCGCTTACCTTTATATCTTCAACGTCAGCAGCGATAGCTCAATCTCATTGTTATTTCCCAACCGAGTTGTGAAGGACAATTACGCTCCCCCAGGAGTGTTCTACTATCCCTCGGCTGAGCAGCAGGAGCAAGGGCTGAAGCTAAGGTTCGCTGCGGCGCCGGGGCAGAAGTCGGAACACCTTAGGGAGTACATGGAAATACTGGCGACGAAGAGGAAGCTAGAGGGGCTTAGCCAATCCAAGATCCAAGAGGCTATCAACCGGCCCTTGTCCATCCGCGATGCCGCACCGAGTACCGAGCTTGCACGCTTGCTCCTGAAGTCGAACCTGAAACGGGACGAAGTCTCCACTTGTTTTGTGCCGTATGAGATTTATCGCGGGCCCAGCCGGTAGTCCCGTGCCCGTCCCGCGTTTGCGGGATGCTCCACGGAAGCGCTCGCAGTCAACTCCCACGTACCGGGATCAGGTGGCGGATGGGCAGAACGGGCTCAGAACTTCGTAGGGCGGTCACGGGACTAGCAAGGCGACTCTCCCAAACGGCGACAGGAAGTGCCCGGGTGAACAGGCCAGAATCCCGGATAAGGCCCAAATGGGCGACCCAGATGAACTTCAAGCTCAAGGCACAAGTCAGCCGCCAGGCGACCCGCTACAGCGCGTGCGGAGCGGTTTTCACGCACCTCTAGCCCGGATTTCTCATTAAAAAATTGAAAAAGGCTGTCTCTTCTGGCATAAGCATTTTGGGAAGAATAACTTGCGCCAGAGAAGGGAGACAGCCTTTATGACTACAGAGTGTACCGAAAAACTCT
>Ga0315279_10004851_pt1 | contig 17844 bp, 11 predicted proteins | sample YL17G06_20_MG_FD_203694 | JGI IMG/M metagenome (GOLD analysis project Ga0315279, IMG submission 203694) | Sediment microbial communities from Yellowstone Lake, YNP, Wyoming, USA - YL17G06_20 | ecosystem: Environmental > Aquatic > Freshwater > Lake > Sediment | place: USA: Wyoming | collected... | reverse complement strand
CAATGGGGTAAGAGAAGTAGCTAGGCTTGTAGGGGAACTGGAGGAGAAATGCTTAGAAAAAGAAAAAACTAAAAATATTTTCGCAGGAATCACAATTTTTAATACTATCTAAGAAATAAGTGAATAAAGATGGCAAATCGACAACCAATGTTTGAAAATTATTTAAAAAAAGGGCTCACTAGTGCAGATGCCTTGGAACGAATAAAAAAGTTTGGGTATAATAAACTTCCCGAGGGGGCACGGCGGAGTCCTTTAACCATTTTAGTATCACAATTCAAGAATCCTTTGATTTACATCATTAGTATTGCTGCGATTATTTCTCTTCTCTTACAAGAATTTCAAGATGCAGCGATTATTCTAGCTGTTATTATTTTGGATTGTGCTATGGGCTTCTTTCAGGAATATAAGGCAGAACGAACTATGACCTTCCTCAGAGGACTCCTAAAACCGATAGCACGGGTGATTCGGGATGGAAATGTGGAGGAGATTGATGTTGCGGAGATTGTTCAGGATGATATCGTAATGCTCAATCCGGGAGATAAAATCCCGGCTGATGGTAAAATAATTGAAGCAATAAGTCTTTCTGCAAATGAAGCTATTTTAACTGGAGAAAGTGAACCTATCATTAAGCAAATTGATGACATTGCTTTTATGGGAACAAATATTTTATCGGGGCGAGGGATTATGAAGGTTACTTCAACGGGTTTATCTACTGAATTAGGAAAAATTGCAGAATCTCTCAGAGAGATTAAAACTGAAGCCACGCCCTTGCAGGTCCGCTTAGAGAAATTTGGAAAAACTTTGACTTACCTAGTTATCGGTATCTGTCTCATCATTTTTATAACAGGTCTAATATTGCGATTTGCTATTTTGGATACCGTTCGACTCTCGGTAGTTCTTGCAATTGCAGCCATCCCAGAAGGCTTACCAATCGCGGTAACAATGATCTTGGTTATTGGAATGCGGGCAATTCTCCGAAGAAAAGGTCTTGTCAGAAAGCTTCTTGCTGTTGAGATACTCGGTACAGTTACAACGATTTGTACTGATAAAACGGGTACATTAACCCAAGGTATCATGCAGGTAGTGAAAACCGACTTTCGATCTGACCAAAAGGCTGCCTATATAATGACATTGTGCAATGATCTTGCGGATTCGCTTGAAGTTAGTCTTTGGAATCATGTTAAGACAATGGACCTAGATCCACAGGTAATTTACAACAAATTTCCACGGACTGATGAAATCCCGTTCTCCAGTGAAAATAAATATATGCTAACCACGAATATGATTGATGGCGAAGAAGTGGGTCTTTTAAAAGGTGCTCCGGATATCATTATGGAGTACTGTGATGTGAGTTCTAACGAAAGAGAAGTGCTTTTGGAGGAAATAGAAGAGTGGGCTGGATTGGGGCTTAAGTTACTAGCCCTTGCTATTAAAGAGAAAGGTAACCCAAGAGAGGTTAAGGACTTTACTTGGATTGGAATAATTGGGATAGAAGACCCCCTAAGACCTACAGTAAAAGATGCTATCGCACTCTGTCGGCGTGCAGGCATAAGGGTCAAAATGATTACAGGCGACCATCGTAAGACCGCGGAAATAGTGGCACAAAATCTCGGTTTAATGGTCGGATCAAATCAAATAATTGAAGGAAAGGACCTCGAAAATATAACAGAGGAAGATTTGACAAATATTGTTAAAAATATCGTGATCTTTTGTCGTGTGACCCCCCAACATAAATTAAAGATCATCAATGCGCTCCAAATGAACCAAGAGATTACAGCAATGATCGGTGATGGTGTCAACGACGCACCCGCCCTGAAAAAATCAAATATTGGGGTCTCAGTCGGGAATGCCACTGAAGTTGCGAAAGAAACTGCAAGCCTTATTCTCTTGGATAATAATTTCGGCACTCTTGTTAATTCCGTGGAAGAGGGCCGTATCATTTTTGATAATATTAAAAAGGTTGTAGCCTATGTACTTTCCAATTCCTTTGCAGAAATTTTCATACTGTTTTCTGCCTTTATATTAGGATGGCAAATCCCACTCTTGGTGGCTCAAATTTTATGGATTCATCTTATCTGCGATGGTCCTGCAGATATTGCTCTTGGCTTTGAACGAGGCGAAAAAGGTATCATGGATGAGCCTCCGAAAAATTTTATGGAAAATATCTTGGATCAAAAAAGTAAATCTCTTATCCTGATTATCAGCTTAATTTCTGCCCTATGGTGCCTAATCTTTTTCTGGTACTTTTGGACCCTTGGGAACTTAGCTCTGGGTAGAACTATCGTTTTTTCAGTATTAGGGATGCAATCGATGATCTATATATTTTCCTATCGGAGCCTTCACTTATCAATTTTAAAATCAGGTAGCATTTTTGCCAACAAGCCACTGTTCTTTTCGGTCCTGCTTGGAATTGCCTTGGTAGTCCTAGGCGTTTATGTGCCGGCTTTGAATAGTGTGTTGGGTACGGTGCCGCTAGATTTGTTGGGCTGGGGTATTGTACTTGGGGAAGCTTTTGGCATGGTGGGCATTGTAGAATTAGTTAAATTTGTTTATAATAGAGTGCATCCCACTCCGATACAAGAAATCTTTAAAAATTTGCAACATGCTCAGCAAAAACTCCCTGAAATCAATAACCTACACAATATTTCTGTTGACATTTTGCGCGATAAAACCATGATTCAATTCCATTTTGACTTACCTGCGGAGACACCATTAGAAGCAGCTCATAAGATTGCGAGTGCTATCGAAAAGCGAATTCAAGAAGAGTTTCCTATTGAACTACGAAGAAATTTAGAAGTAATTAGCCATATTGAACCTGGAGCCATCCCATACGCAAAAGTGCACTCACATGCTGTCCGCCCTGCCTCGCATGAAATCCAAGCCTTCATCGAAATGACATTAAACAATGCACCTCAAATTAAAAGATGGGATAATTTGACGATACTTCAAGAAGGAGATAAAACGATCATATCGATGAGGGCTTATTTTGAGCGGACGATGAGTATTTTGCAGGTTCATCTTGTTACCGAAGAGATTGAATCGGAAATCCGAAAAACAATTCCGAATATAAAACGATGCATTATTCACTCTGAACCATTTGATTGATATTCAGGTCTAAGAACTTCTCGGCTTTACCCTTCTAAGAAAAAATTTAACCTAATTGAATATTGAATTATCCTGTAATTATTATATAGGTATTATTTGAACATGATGCTACGAAATCTGATAATAATTTGAATGGAAAAATCGAGATCGATATGAAATTGCTTTCCTTCTCTGATTTAGAGGAATAATAAAAAACTTTTTGAACATTTCTTGAAATATTAAATTAAATAATCGGAATAAATATTAAAATGGTAAGTAAAGAGTTCATCCCCGAAGACCCTTTATTCCAACCTCTTGAATTGGGAGGAATAAGGGGGTTGACTGATGAAGAAGCAGCAGAGCGTTTACGACGAGATGGCTTTAATGAGCTTACCCGAGAACGAAAAGGATCAATTTTAAATATAATTTTGGATGTTCTACGTGAGCCAGTTTTTATTCTACTTCTCGCTGGGGCACTTCTTTACATTATTATAGGCGATTTAACGGAAGGGCTCGTTTTATTTACTTTTATACTGGTCATTATTCTCATTGATATTTACCAAGAAGCTCGGAGCTCCCGGGCAGTAGAAGCCCTACGGGCAATGTCATCACCGCGTGCTAAGGTTTTGCGTGATGGGGTTGGTAAAAGAATTCCTGGACGAGAAGTAGTGTTAGATGACATTCTATTCGTGACAGAAGGGGATATTATCCCAGCGGATGCAGTAATTTTAACAGCAAATAATCTTAAAGTGGATGAGAGTCTTTTAACTGGAGAGTCGCTTCCTGTAGAAAAAAAGCATACAATATTAACGGAAAAAGTAGATCAATCAGAGGAAGAATACAAATCAAACCATCTTTATTCCTCTACGCTCGTTGTATCGGGGCGCAGTATTGCGCGTGTGATAAAAACGGGTGATAGAACAGAAGTTGGATTAATAAGTGGATATTTACGCGCGATAGAGCCTGAGCAGACTCCATTACAAAGGCAAACAGGACTACTAGTAAAGCGGATTGGATTAATTGCACTTATTAGTTGTTTGATTGTTATTTTATATTACGTTTTTGTGCTTATTGAGATTGTTCCGGGTATTCTAGCAGGGATTTCCTTAGCCCTTGCATTAATTCCTGAAGAATTTCCCATTGTCCTAACGATTTTCCTTGCATTAGGAGCTTATCGAATTGCAATGAAAAATGTTTTAACACGCCGAGTACCTTCAATTGAATCTTTAGGATCCATTACGGTCCTTTGTACGGATAAAACAGGAACTTTAACCGAAAATAAGATGAAAGTGGCAGCACTTGCTGTTTTTCCAACAAGTAAAACCTTAAACGTGATTGAAGGGAAATATGAGGATGATCTTACCATAATAGAACCAATATTACAGACTGATGATCTTTGTATCAAAGACGTTAAGAATGAAAATTTGAATGAAATAAAGCGTTTTACAAGGCAGATACCAAAGGAAGAATGTGACGCTTGTGTCGAAGAATGTAACATTAAAGGGGGATTAATTTTGAACCTTGCAACCATTGAAGAAAAAGTTAAGCAATTGCAAGGGGATAATACCGAAAAAATGGACCTTCCTGACCAATTTGATATACTAGCGCGGTATGCGGTTTTAGCAAGCGAACCAAATCCTTTTGATCCTATGGAATTGGCATTTCATGAGTTGGCTAACCAATATGTTTGGCGTCATAAAGAGTTGGCAATTCCAACGGATTGGACTATTTTAAAGCATTATGAATTAGCACCGGAGTTGCCAGCGACAACCCACGTATGGGCAAACAAGGATAGCGACGCGGAAATCCCCTGTATTTTATCAATGAAAGGCGCACCGGAATCAGTCTTGGACCTATGTCATATGATGATGAGAGAAAGAGAGGTTGTCGAAGTAACTATTAAAGTAATGGCTGATAAGGCATTAAGGGTACTTGCAGTTGCAGGAAATGAAATGGATCATTGCCATCTAGGAGATCTTCCAGAAAAACAGCATGATTTCAATTTTAGATTTTTAGGCTTGTTGGGATTATATGATCCACCCCGACCTGAGTCGGCCCCGGCTATCACTAAATGCCGAAATGCAGGTATTAGAGTTATTATGGTTACAGGCGACCATCCCCAAACAGCAATGGCTATAGCCAAATCAGTCGGACTTCCTTTCGGAGATGAAGATCATAAGATCAAGGGTATTATTACGGGCAAAGAAATTGCAGATTTTAAAGCTCAAGGGCGTGATAAAGAACTTCTTCAGGATCCTTCGGTTAATGTAATAAGCAGAGTATCACCACTGCAAAAACTGGATATTGTGAAAGCCCTTAAAGATATAGGGGAATTTGTCGCAATGACAGGAGATGGTGTCAATGATGCAGCGGCCCTTAAAGCAGCAGATGTAGGAATCGCAATGGGTGCGAGAGGTACAGATGTGGCTCGTGAAGCTGCAGACCTTGTCCTTGTTCAAGATGATTTTGCCTCTATAACAGCCGCTATTGAGCAAGGGCGCCGAATCTTCGATAATATTCGAAAGGCTATGATGTTTATTTTAGCCGTTCATGTGCCGATTGTGATATTGAGTATAATCCCAATGTTTTTTGGCTTTCCTGGATTCCTAGCACCAATCCACATTGTTCTTTTGGAATTAATCATTGACCCTGCTTGCACTTTGGTCTTTGAAAATGAGCCAGCTGATCCGGATGTGATGGAAAGACCTCCCCGAAAATTGGGTACGCCCATTATTTCGAGACATGGATTTGCGTTTTCTTTAATACAAGGGGCAGTTATTGGAATTTGTTTATTGGGATTTATATGGGGGATGCAAGCAAATAATCCAGGAGTTACGCCTTCATTCTTGCGAACCGCTACTTTAATGGCATTAATCGTATCTAATTTGGCGCTAATTCTAACAAATCGGTCAATGAAGGCAAATTTCATCCGTCTGTTTTCTGTAAGAAACCGAATGTTTTGGATTTTAGTTGTATTTATCCTTGCAATGAGCGCAGCAATCTTTGGAATTCCATTATTGCAGGGATTTTTCTATTTTACAGCCCTTGACCTTCAAACAGTACTAATTGCGGTTTTAGTTGGAATGGGTTCGGTTATATGGATTGAATTAGTTAAACCTTTTTTGGGTTCTTCTATTAAATAAAAAAGTTTAGAGGTGAAGTTTTGATAGAAATTCCAGATGAATTAGAAAATGTAGCTCAGTTTCACGGACATCTATGCCCGGGATTGGCTATAGGGTATCGAGTTGCAATTTTAGCTAGAAAAGAATTAAATCTACAGCGTAGTGAAGATGAAGAACTTGTCGCCATTGTGGAAAATGATAGCTGCGCAGTCGATGCGATCCAGTACATAAATGGAGCTACCTTTGGAAAGGGGAATCTATTCTTTCAGGACCATGGGCTCCAGGCATATACGTTTATTGAAAGAAATTCCGGGAAGCAAATAAGAATTGAATTAAAGGCGGATATCTTTAATGATGCCTCAAAACAAAGACACGAATTAATACGAAAGAGGAATGAGAATATCCCTTTATCGGACGAAGAACAAGCAATCTTAAAAGAATCTAGGCAAGAATTCCTAAGTAAACTATTAGAGTTATCTGATAAAGAACTCTTTAATGTGAAAAAAATCCTTATTGAAGTCCCGGAGAGAGCACGGGTTTTTCAATCTCTGAAATGCGCTAGTTGCGGCTTAATGGTCATGGAAACTAGAGTTCGTGTCTTAAACCAAAAGTTCTATTGTATCCCCTGTTGGGAAAAAAAATTAGAGAAAAAATAGGATTAAGCTAGATATTCAAATTGACCTTCCAACCGAATATCTCGTGAGGAACTTCCTAAGAGAATTTTAAAGATACCCTGTTCTGCAGTCCAGCAATGGTTAGTCTCATCATAGAACGAAAGGTCAGGTTTTGATAATTCAAAGGTCACACTACCTTTTTCACTAGGTCCAAGAAAAATCTTCTGAAACCCTTTCAACTCTTTTAAGGGCCGTTCTATACTTGATTCTACGTCTTGGACATAGAGTTGCACTACTTCAGCGCCCGCCGGTTCGCCTGCATTAATAATATCCAGCGAGATTGAGATTTTATCATTTTCGGACATTGTCTCTTTATCAATCTGAAGATTCTCATAGGTAAAAGTAGTATAAGATAACCCATGCCCGAAGGGGAAGAGCGGTTCGATATTCTTTGTATCGAAATGGCGATACCCGACAAAGATTCCTTCCTCATAGAATACTTTATCAGTGCCGGGATACGTCTTAGGGGATTGATGCGCGGGGGAATCAGAAAGTTTCTTTGGGAAAGTGATAGGAAGTTTCCCTGAGGGGTTAATATTCCCGAAAAGAATATCAGCGATTACATTTCCACCTTCGAGACCTGCGTACCATGCTTCAATAATCGCAGGTACCTTGTCAATCCAGTCATCCATAGCGATGGGGCTCCCATTGATGAGAACCACGATGGTATTTTTATTTTCTTGAGTAGTCTGTTTAATGAGGTCTATTTGTTTTTGAGGCAGATCTAAGGATTTTCTATCGGAACCCTCACAATCATTACCGCCTTTATGGTTCAACCCCGCAAAAATAATTGTAACATCGGCTTCCGCCGCCGTTTTGACAAATTCAATTTTTCCTTGACACTTGTTTTGTAATCCTTTGAGGGGTGTAATCTCATATTTACTACGAACTAGAGAACTTCCACCGCCAAAAGCCATTTTCTTTTTGGCATTCGGTCCAAGAACCGCGATTTTTGTTATTTTTTCGATATTCAGAGGTAATATATTGTTTTCATTCTTCAGTAGAACTATGCCTTCCTCTGCTATTCTCCGTGAAACTGTAATGTGTTCAGGAGTAGCCCTGCTCCCAGGAGGAAGCTTGCTTTTCTCATCAAAATGTCCCGTAAGGAACATAACTCGTAAAAACCGCCGGATATTCTCATTTAATGTCTCCTCTGAAAATTTACCCCCAAGAAATGCCTTTCGCAATTGTTTTTTCGTGAATTTAGAAGGGATTAAAAGCAAAAGACCAGACAAACGACCAGGCATTTCTAAAGATAAACCAGCATTTATACAACTTTCAGTGCTGGTCACATATTGAGTTGCAAACCAATCAGAAACAACAAATCCCCTAAATCCCCATTCGTCCCTTAATCGATCCTTTAGGAGGTTTTTATTTTCACAACCGTAAATCCCATTAACCTTATTATAGCAGGCCATAAAACACCATGCATCCGCTTCTTGAACGGTCGCTTTAAATGCCGGTAAATAAATTTCCTGAAGTGCTCGTTCACTCACCTCTGAACTCACTTTGAACCTCTCATGTTCTTGGTTATTACAGGCATAATGTTTTACACAGGCTGCAATTCGCTGACTTTGCAACCCTTTAACCAATGCAACGACAGTTCTCGAGTTAAGATAAGGGTCTTCAGTTTGATATTCGAAGGTTCTACCACAAAGTGGTGTTCTTAGAATATTAATCCCAGGAGCCAGAAGCATATTGAACCCGATCTCTCTTACTTCTTGGCCTATTGCGATACCAAATTCCTCAGAGAGCTTCGGATTCCATGTGGCGCATCTACCGATAGCCCCAGGAAAATAAGTAGTCTTTATCCTGCTTATCAGCACGCCACTACCTATTCCATGAGGCCCATCGGTCATCTTATAAGCCTTGATACCGAGCCTTTTTATAGGATTTACATGAAAAACTGCATTCCACTTGCCTTTAGAGAGGGAAAATTTTTCTTCTAATGTTAATCGTCCTAAGAGATCTTCCACTCTCTTTTCTAAGTCCAAATCACTGTCCATAAATGGTAATTTGGCAAGTTCTTCTTGAGAATATTTTTCTTGCATAAAGATAATTTGGGTATTTCTCTTTTTAAGAATTTTTTACCTCTTCCTCATGTTGATAAAATATTTATATGCTAAGACTTTAGAAAATATCATAGAGAATGAAAAAGAAATAATAAAAAGGAGGATGGTTAATTCGACAAAACCAGGTAGAATAGGCGGGGGAATTATCGCTATTGTTGGCGGAAGTTTATTGATAATACTACTTTTTTTTGATTTTAACTATAATATTTTAATTATGGGCATTTTAGGAATAATAGGCGGAAGCGTTCTTTTGGATGATTGGACTTTCGGAGGCGGATTAGCTTTAGTAGGGGGAACCTATGGCTATATTTTTTTTCTATTACCTTTTTGGACGAATGATCTAGTCTTTCTCTATATTTTAAGTGCAGGGTTGATCGGATTAGGGGGTTTTACAGGAATAATGAGTGGTTCGCAATCACCTACTAGAATTACCAAATCGGAGTTTGAATTGATCGATGACTGGATTGATACAAAGACAAAAGAGATCTCAGCAACGTATAATGTGATAAAAATTGAGTTTTTCAATCGCCGTTGGGACGGGCTAGTTTTTTTGGTCGAATTTGAAGAACATATCGACCCAAAATATATAAAAAATTTGATAGCTTTCCTTGAAGAGAGTTGGAATCGAAAAGTTTTTCTAATGACAAAGGCAGGATTAAATGAATCTGACGTTTCTAGTAGCAAGTATGTGATTTATCAAAAAGAAGGGAGTCATTTAGATTATATACTTGAGGATGTCGATATGAATGAATAATTTTTAGGAAATCTGTTATTGAGGCGATTATTTAAGAAAGGGAGGAGAAGTAATTTTTTTTAATTTTAAGAATTTTTTGCACTATATTGATAGGATATTTATATTCTAAAACTTTAGAAAATATCATATAGAATGAGAAAGAATTAATTAAAAGGAGGATGGTGAAGAGGACAAAACCAGGAAGAATAACTGGGGGAGTTATCGCTATTCTTGGCGGAATTTCTTCGACAATACTATTCCTCTTTAATTTTAACTATTATAACTTAATTTTTGGCATTCTAGGAATATTGGGCGGAAGCTTTCTTTTGGATGATTGGGCTTTCGGGGGCGGATTAGCTTTATGCGGTGCCACTTTGTCTTTCCTGTCTTTCCTCATACCATATATTTTATTTGTAGGAGTTGAGCGCATACTATACATTTTAAGTGTAGTGCTTATGGCACTAGGTGGTTTTATAGGATTAATGATTGATGCAGAAGCGCCTATCATTAATCTAATCGATGACTGGATTGAGATAAAGGCAAAAGAAATCTCAGAAACCTATAATGTCATAAAAATTGAGTTTTTCAATCTCCTTTGGGACGGGTTAGTTTTTGAGGTCGAATTTCAAGAACATATAAACCCGAAATATATTAAAAATTTAATAGGTTTTCTTGAAGAGAATTGGAATCAAAAGATTTTTCTAATGACAAAGGCGGGATTGGATGATTCCAACCTTTCTAGCAATAAATATCTGATTTATCAAATAGAAGAGTGGATACTTAAAATTACAGATTTAGAATTAAATGGTTAATTCTAGGAAAATCTTTATTGTAATATAGTAATAAGGGGATTATCAAAGAATTGGAGGAGAGTTGAACTATTCATCTACTTCCCTTGCATTTCAAGTAAGCTTATTTAGTTGTATAGGTATCAATCTGGTAAAATTGGATCGAAAAATTCAGCGAGTTTCAAATCTGAAAACGCTTCTAAATATTTATAAGTATTTAGCTGCCTTCGGCTTGATGGAATGCATAAACTCACGCCACTGAAGTTTGGATAATCATTTTAAAACAAAATTGAAGGGACGAACCTTTCACTCGTCTTGGCCGTTCCAAGCTCCGGTTAATTCTAAGATTTTTCGCACAGTTTGCTTCAGGACGGTATCATAGCGAGGTAGATCGATTCCTTCATAGAAGCAGCCCCCATGTAGCTGGTCTACCACTTGCGAGACCAAATCAGCTAGAGTTGCTATATTTAAATCTGTTTCTGCCAATTCATTCAGAAATTTCCGCCGATCTCCATGTGCTTCAGCGGTACCTTTCCGAACGAATCTATTATGGGTCGTAAGAAATTGATCTATGGCTTCCGTGACGGCGAGCCACCCTTTTTCACAGGCTTGCCGTTTCTTGAGGGGGTCATGGCTAGCCCGTTCCTTCAGGGCTGCCTGATAAATATCGTGGGGAGTAAGTTTTTTCATCAATATTGCAATATACCTTCAAAAATATAGATATTTCGTATAAAAAAAGGGAATGTCATAAAAATTGAGTCTTTCAATCACGATGGGTTAGTTTTTATGGGCGAATTTCCAGAAGATATAGACCCGAAATCTGTTTTTTATCATATTTTTAGTTATATGAGATTATTCTGGTAAAATACTGTTAAAAAATTCGGTGAGGCTCAAGTCTGAAAACGCTTCTAAATATTTATACGTACCTAGCTGCCTTCGGCTTGATGGAATGCATAAACTGACGCCATTGAGGTTTGGATACTCATTTTCGGGACTTTCCTGAAATTTATAAATCAGTTTTTGACCAAAAAATTTAATGAAATTTTGAAGTTGTTTCTGATTGGCACCTGATTGTGTAACAGCCCATTGGAAAAATAAGACAATATCTGCAAGGCGGTCGTCCAGGTAAAGATAACTCCAAGGTTTGTCAGCAAGTTCATCAAGCTGGATATTTTCAATATTAGATGTTTGGAGGGAGTCAATAAGAGAAGTAAAATGTTGAGGCAGTTCCCTAAGCGCTGCACTATTCACTGTTGTGTAACTATTATACATTTTATTAGCTTCAAATTCCATAATTTTTTCGGCCAATTTCCCCCCATCAACTCCCGGATTTTTCCCCAGAAATTGAAGAACTTTTTCATAATACGAATTCGGAGCCCCAAGAGGCATTTGAGACGCCATTATATAATTAGATGCATCTCTAAAGTTGTAAAACGCCTCAACTGTTCCTTTACAACAGTTTTGTAAGAAAAGTAACTCTATTTGCCCCTGTATCGCTTCATTGAATTCAGTAATCACCTTATTCAATTTATATATATTCATCCATTGGGTTCCTGCATTCGGATCAGGCACCGGATGCAAGTCAGGACTTATTTGATCTAAATTTCCCCCATGCCCTAAGAAAATTATCGCCCATTTGGTCCCGGAAAATTGCGATTCAGTCCAATTAAGATAATCTGCAAAGACGTCCTCACTAGCACTATTCGTCGCATCTAATTGCTGCGTATCGATTTTCCCATTTGTGATAACACTTCGAGTCAGAAATTCTTGTTCGAATACATCTGCTTGCACTGCTACTAAAATATTCTTACTTTTGACCCCTTGTGCAAGCATCTTCATAATAGCCGCCTTGTGAGGCCAAAGATCGTTGTCATATGGCATCCAATATAGAAGTATCCAATCATACTCTTTCTTTTCGCTCATTTTCATCGACCTTTTCTTCGCTGAATGAACTTTCCTCGTTCTGAATTAATTTTAGAATTTATATGCCTTTCTCTAAAAGGGTTCTTGGAGAATAATAGCCACTGCTTTTTTTCATAGGAATGGGGCATTCACCAGCCACTCGTCTTCACACAAAAATAGTGGGGAATTGTAATTAGAAACCGTCGAAATTTCTTTCTTAAAATATTACTTGAATTTTCCTTCTTTTGCGCATTTTATTAATTCTGTTAAGTTAATAGGATTTTAATTCTTAAGGATTTACTTATCTTATGTCCCTAACAATTAATATAGAGAAATCAATCTAAAATAATGAGATAGATAATATAAATTTGAGTCGGGGTTATAATAGTGTCTGGCAAATCGGTAGAAAATGAATTTGATTTTATACTTAAAGCAAGGGAAGAAGCCCGAAAAATAGTGGAATATTATAAAGCATATTTAGATGATGCCATGAATGTTGAAATCCCTTTTATGGAATTGAAAGGCGTTAAAAAGATAAGAAAGATAGCAGCGCTTGATGGGGGGGAGCGCCTTAAAAATCTCGTGGCATCAAGTGTTATTATAGTTCGTGGTGGTGGAGGCGTTTTTGAGAAGAATGAGAAGATTATAAAGAGAGTTATGCATGATATATTTATTACTTCACGAATTCAAGATTTAGAAAGATTTTCAAATTTAATAAGAGACATCTTAGAGTTTAAAATTGCGTTAATTTTACTGGAAGATGATCCCGAGGTCCTTGTTATGGACGGTTCCCTCGTAGGCTATGTTACTCATGGGCTTCCGAATGAAGTAGCAGGACACTTAACCAAACCCAGTTCCGAAAAGCCGATTCAAGAGTATGTGGAAAAATACGTAGAATATCTCACCTTATATAATAAGTTACTAAAAACCTGCAAGGAAAAGAAAGTTTTATTGTTAGGCGTCTCAAAAGACTCTCGGGCTCAATATTTAGTAGATGAATTTCACCTGAATCGGGTCTTAACAGATTATGCCCTCTTAAAGCTAAAAATGAAAAAGCCATGCGTAACGGAACCTATCGTGGCAGGTTATAAATTGCAGAATGAAACAATTCAAGATTTTGCCCTTAAAAACGATTATTTGGCGGAGGATTTAGCTTCGTTTTATATCTGCTATTTCAAATTGAAACATAATTCGATTCCGATTCGAGTTGATTTTCCCGTATGGAATCACGGGCGGTTTCAGGAAATCATGCAATTCATGGAAACCTACCATGATGAAAAAGGGTTTTTAATGACAGCCCATTTGGTCCATAACTGGGCAGTAATGAAAGAAACGATTGTGAATAGTGCTGTAAATGCAATCCGAGAAGAAGTCCTGAAATTGGACCCTTATATTTATGATGCAATTTTCGTACCTCAAAGAAGAGAGGAGATATAGGAGATTTTAAAATGAGCATAAAAGTGGAGAAGAAAATCGTTGGAAATTTAATAGGGGTCACCAAACCGAATTTTGTGGATATTTTAGTGGATCCCAAAATTACCCGCGTAAAACCGCTTGAAATTGGCGAATATGTCGCGATTGAATATCCTGGCGAAGTCTTAGAGTATGAAGTTTTGGCGTTAATTATTGAAATTGGACTCAGAAATGAAAATATTCCAGATTATTTAATGCGATCGCCAGATAGTTTCACGCAGTTAGCGCAGCTAGGTGATTTATCTGATGGTGAGCGATTAATAGCAAAGGGTAGGATTGTTGGATATTATGATCCGAATGTTAAAAACGTAATATACCCCCGCTTTCCTCCGATACCTGGTGCGGCAGTTTATAGAGCGAGCTCTGAAAATTTGGCTCAAATTTTTTCAGCGGGGCACGTCAAAGTTGGTCATTTGCGTGCGCATCCCGATGTAGAAGTCAAATTGAATGTCGAAGAACTGATTCGAAGGCATACAGCGATTCTTGCAATCACAGGCGCTGGGAAAGGAAATACAGTAGCAGTTATCTCAGCCCGTATCCTAGAACTAAACGGGAGCGTCATAATCATTGATCCGCATGAAGAATACCCAGAAATGCGAAATCTATACAAGAGCAATCCAAATTCAATAAGAGTGTTCTGTCCAGGAGGGGATCGGGCAAAAGGGTATTTCCCGATTTATTTTCGCTGGAATAACTTTGGTACGGAAGAAATTTTTGATATTCTAGAAATTCGAGAGGGGGCAACATATCAGCGTGGATTAGTCCAACAAGTTTTAGAACGGTTGGAGGGAAGTAATTGGGATATAGATGATTTTGAGCGAGAAATAGATCAATTTGTCCTGGGTGAAGACTCGTTAACGGAAGAAGAAAGAAAAGAGTATCAAAAGCAGACAAAACAATACATAGGGCCTCGAATTGCCATTAAAGATCACATAAAAGGAATTCGAGAAACCGAAATTCTGAATAAATTTAATGAAACACCGATATTCGAGGATGGAACCGCAAGTCTAGTTTCGAAGGGACAAATTACAGTCATATGCTTATCAGGATTGCCCATTCGGGTCCAACAGGTTATCGTGGGGCGAATAAGTAAGAAAATCTATGAAGCGGGGGTAGCTTGGAGAAGGAATTTTGAAAATGTGCCAAAATTGCCCAGTCCCACGTTTCTAATCATTGAAGAAGCACATAATTTTATCCCGGCGGATGGTGGCTCTAAATCCACTGCACCTATTAGTAGGATTGCAGCAGAAGGACGAAAATTTGGAATTGGTCTATGCATAGTGAGCCAACGGCCAAATAAAATTGATCAAAACGTGCTAAGCCAGTGTAATTCTCAAATTATTTTAAAGATTGTCAATCCAAAGGATCAAGCTCAAATCGAGAATTCTTGCGAAGCAATCAGCAATGAATTGATGCAGGATTTACCGAGTTTAAATAAAGGGGAAGCAATCATCGTGGGATCCTGTATATTATTACCCGCACTTGTTAAAATAGAGAAGTTTTGGGGAACCTTAGGGGGAGATGATATCCAAATTCTAAATTTTTGGACCAAAGGACAAGAAGAAAAGAAAGATCAAGTTGGAAGAGAAGGGCAAAAGGACGAAAGAGAAAAGCGAAGAGATAAACGGAGAGCAGAGACCCAAAAATTTGAAAAAACTGGACCATTAATTTGAGAGGTGCTAAATATTGGATATTGTGACTTGGTGCCATTGTTCGGATGCGCATTTAGGTTATAAACAATATAATTTACCTGAACGGCTGTATGATTTTGGGAATGCCTTTAGTAACTGTATTACATTAATTCTGCGAGAAAATCCCGATTTTGTTATATTTACAGGGGATCTTTTCGAGCATTATAATCCTAATCCACCTGAATTAAGACAAGCTATTGCGGCATTAAACAAATTAAAAAAACTTAATGAAAATGGTTTAAGTATTCCTATATATCTAATTTCTGGGAACCATGATGTGTCCCCTTCTGCTTCCAAAAGGTATGGAGGAGATATTTTGGAGTTCCTCCAAGATCTTGAATTAGTTCATTATCTTACAGATAGTTATGAGATAATTACGAAAAATGAGGAGCCCATAGCTTTGGTAGCGGGACTACGGTATTGGGGGAAAAAAACCTCAGAGAAGCTAAATGAATTTTGCGAGGAATATAAGAAAGAACTTGAACGGACAGATATTCCTAAAATTTTATTGGTTCATGCATACACAGAAGGAACGATAGATAATTATGACATCACTTCATATGGATTAAATATCCAGCCTTTTGACTATATCGCAATAGGACATTATCACATGCGTTGGCCTGTCGAATATACAGATAAAAAGAATAAAGTTTTTTATGCAGGGGGAACTGAGCATCGAACATCTACAGAGTGGAATTATGAGAGAGGATTCATCAGCGTTAAAGCGGAACAAGATAATGGTGGCTGGAACATTATACCTCGTTTCATCACTTATGAAGTTCGGGAAAAAAAGGTAATTTTTCATGATTTTAAAATGACAACGGCAGCCGAAATAATGGAAATCACACGTAAGTTAATAGAAGAAAATGATAAGACGGACATTCTTTTAAAACTGAATTTAACTGGAACTTTGAAAAAAGGAGAAATTCAATTCTTAAATCTTCATAGTTTGAAAAGCGTAGCACAAAACGCACTTTATATTGATATAATAAATCATATTACACCAATTTTAACTGATACTAAACCGTTTAAAACGGATGAAGAAGCTTATTCAGAGATTTTTAAAAATACTTTCAATATTAAAGAAGAACATTTGAATAATTATGCTGAATTGATTAAAACCATTATTAAAATTGTAAATGATCGAGACTTTAGTGAATCATGTCCCCAAATTTTGGAGGATTTTATTGGAAAAATACCGATTACAGTAGAAGACGAAGAATCATCTGAGAAGAAGGAAGAGGTGTCTGAAAAGAAAGCGAAGTCTACTAAAAGGCCTCTCAAAGCACGAAAAAAAGCAAAGCAGGAAGATTTGCCTGAAAAACCTCCAAAATCGAAAAAGCAAACAAGGAAAATTAAAAAATTGGATTCCTTTTCATAAAAGAAGGTGTTCGAATGATTAATTTAAAGAAATTAATATTGAAGAATTTCAAATCCTACGAGGAGCAAACAATTGAATTCACCATCGGCCGGAATGTGATTCATGGAAACAACGGCGCTGGGAAGACTAGCATTTTATTGGCAATTCTCTATGCATTATTAGGAAGAGTCCAGAGGTTGGGGAAAACAGTTCTTAAAGAAGAACTTGTTCGGAAAGGAGTGAATTCCTTTACCGTGGAGTTAGAATTTGAGATAGAGGAAGTTAATTATATTGTAAGACGAACTAATTACATTGATAATCGAGAACCTATCGCTAAATTATGGAGAGGTTCCGATTCAGCAGAGGAGGCTGAATTGATTGCTGAAGGACAGAAAGCAGTTACAAATGAAATCAAAGATTTATTAGGAATTGATTTTACAACTTTTGAAAATGTAGTTTATATAGGGCAAGGAGAAATTCCACTAATTGCAACAGAACAGGCAAGATGGCGAAAGGATATTTTCGATCAATTCCTTAATTTGGATATATATGAGAAAGTTGTCGGGAAGTTCGGAGAAATAAAGAAAACCAATGATGGCAATATAGAGAATCTCACGATGAGGATTCATGATCTAGAAATTGATACTAATAATTTGCCTGCTGAAGAAAAGAATCTGTTAGAAAGCCAAGACCGGCTAGAGAAAAGAAAGGAAGAAGAGCTTGAATATGATAGTAAGTTTAAAAATATTCAAATAGAATTCAATGAAGAAGATGAAAAGCGAATTAGCATTGATCTTTTAGAAAAATCGTTGAATGAAAAATTAAAACAGATAAAGAATATTGATACTAATATTTATAAAAAACAAATTGAAATTGAAAAAGTTATTGAGCAAGAACTCTGCTTAGAAGAACCGGAGTTAAAGAAATTAATGGAATTGCACAATG
>Ga0315279_10004850_pt1 | contig 17844 bp, 22 predicted proteins | sample YL17G06_20_MG_FD_203694 | JGI IMG/M metagenome (GOLD analysis project Ga0315279, IMG submission 203694) | Sediment microbial communities from Yellowstone Lake, YNP, Wyoming, USA - YL17G06_20 | ecosystem: Environmental > Aquatic > Freshwater > Lake > Sediment | place: USA: Wyoming | collected... | reverse complement strand
GGAATCCTTCTCTCGTCATCATTTGTATTGCGTCATAAATCGGGGTGGTAGGAGACATCATCACTATCTTGCTTCTCGCAATCTGCAGAATCTCGCTTTCATGTTTCTTTGATGGGTGAGTCTTTAACCGAAGCTCACCATCTCCTCTTAGCGTTCTTCTGTAAGACTCTCTACTCAAACATTTCCACCTCTATTTAACAAGTAATCTAGCGATGTCTTCACGGTCGATTATGCCGACCAACTTGCCTTTCTCGTCTTTCACGGGAACTCTGCCAACGTCCTTCGAGACTATAACCTTGGCAACTTTGATCACTTTCATTGATGGCCTTACCGCCACCACATCGCTTTTCATAACAGAAGAAATCTTTGAAGATGTCCGAAAACGTCCTTTTGAAGACTCGAATGTTGGTCGGAACACTCCGCTTTCGAGAAGGTCCTTCTGCGTGACCACGCCCACCAACCTGCCATCTCTTACAACTGGCAGTCCAGCCAGACGTTTATCCTGCATCAGTCGCCAAATATTGTCTATTTCATCGTCTGGCGAACAGGTTACGACACGTTTTGTCATGATTTCTGAAACATCTTTCAAGAATTTCTCGGGGTTTGTTTTCATCATGGGTTCAATGAAGTCCTTTAAGCCTACAATTCCTCTGTAAGTCCTGTCTTCGGCAGAAGACACGACTGGTGCGAACCAAGAGTCGACTCGAAGCATGGCTTTGACGGTTGAAGCGGCATCATCTTCTACCGTCGCTATGTGCCTAACTGGTGTCATTATTCCCTTGACTTCAATCGGCGAGACAGACGAAGAGATAGCCATTATGTCGCGGCGGGAGATCTTTCCCAAAAGCTTCTTGTTTTCATCAGTCACTGGCAGAATCCTTAGATCTAGCTCGCGTATTATCGCACGGGCTTTTGTGGCGAGTTCATCCTGATAGATAAACGGGTGTTTCTCATCCATAATGTCTTTAACACGCAATCAATCGCCTTCTCCTTCTTCTTCAGATCGACAGTCTTCGCACAGAAACTCCCCATTTACTTGCTCGAGAGTGTCTGACCAGACTCCGCAGCGGTCGCAGTATCCCGCGAGAGGCTTTTCTTCTTTCTCTTCTTCCGTTGCTGTCTCCTGCGTGCTTTCTGAACCCTCTCCTTCTATGCGCGCGCGTTCTTGGATGATCTCTATAAGTTCAGGCATGACTCCCAAGACGTCTTTGCTTGAAACCAATCCGATAAGCTGTCCTCTGTAAATTACGCCGAACCTTCTGATGTTTAGTCTGTTCATTCGGCGAGCTGCCTCGCTTATCGTAGTGTCAGGTTCAATAGTAATCAAAGGCGAGGTCATAACTTCACAGGCTTTGAGAGTGTCTGGCTTGACGTTCTTGGCTAGAACCCTGACGACCAAATCTCTTTCGGTGATGATTCCGAGGGGCTTTCCCTCTTTGTTTGCCACTATTATGCAGCCATAGTCGTGCTTATCCATGAGCTCTGCTGCTTTGTGTGCTGGCGTGTTTTCTTCTATGGTTATGACTGGGCTGCTCATTACGTCTTTTACTAGCATTTTCGACCTTAGTCCGATCTCAGACATCATCTCGCCACGTGTGTTATGTATGCTTATTCATGGTCAGGCTTCAATCAAGTCACAATGGGAATCCCGAATTTAAGACTTGTTATGTTTAGAGCAGTAACAATCTGGGCCCGCCCAGAAGCTGGGTTCAAGTCTTGTTGAAATTTATGAAAGTGTTAGAAAGCAGCATGGGTCGGATGGCTTGAGGCTTGGTGATTTGGTGGCTATGCTTGACATTGGTCAAATGTACGTGGGAGTACACGAGCGAATTGCTATGTCTTTTGGTATCGTTCCCCACACGAATTGTGTTTTAGCGCGGAATAGACTCAAAGTAGCTGTGCCGTTCACTTCATCTAAAGGCAAAATCGTCCTAAAGCTTGAGGCTAAAGCCAATATTGCTTCGATTTTGACGTTAAGGACAGATATATAAAGCAGACTATCTATTTACTTGTTGGTTAAAAAACCAAGGAGTAGTAGAGATGCCTTTCAAACGAAAGAGTCGTGGAAGGTCGAAAGGTGGCAAAGGCAGCGGCGCCACTGTGCAATGCGCCAGTTGTGGACAGGTTGTGCCACGTGATAAAGCCAAGAAGTCTACCCGCCGAATCTCGTTTGTCGATGCACAGTTGGCGAAGGAGCTTAGACAGAAGGGCACGTACATTGCTTCCTCGTTTGATACAAAGTACTACTGTGTTTCCTGCGCTGTACACCGTGGAATCGTAAAGGTTAGAGCCGAAAAAGATCGGCACATGCGTACGCGGAGATATTGATCTTTTTTTTGTGATACCCTAAACTGAAGGTGCTGAAATCAAGAAATCGGACTTCTTATAGTCTGGCTAATTCCCATACGGAAAAGAGACCAAGAATCGATCGAGCTCGAAGGAACTTGGTTGTCAAACTAGTGGCATACAGTAGCGTACTTGACCCCTTTGTTACGGCTGCAAGTGCGATTGGAATCTTTCCCTGATTATCATGAGCCTTCGTCTCACTTCTTCCTCAGTCATTGGGAAATCAGGCCCGGTGTGTTCAACCATGATAGAAGCTGCTGCTGATGCAAAAAGGCAAGATGAAACGATGTCTCCTGTTTTACTGTGTTCGTAGATGAATGACCCCGCGTATACGTCTCCTGCTCCAGTCGGGTCTAGCGCGGTAGTTCTGTATGGTGGTATTCGTGTGAGCTTTCCTTCGCTTATTGCAACTGAGCCTCTTTCGGCTAACGTTACGATGGCCACTGGAGAACCCCATTCCGTTAGGATCCTAGCGGAAGCAACAGGGTCATCTGTTTCGGTGATTACTGGCGACTCGTGTTCATTGGGCTTCACGAAGTCGACGAGACTCACGATCTTCTTCATTGTTTCCTTTTCGTTGTGGTAGACTATTTGCTTGTTTGGTCCGATTTTTCTTACTAGGCCCTGTGGGTCGAGAAAGATCTTTGCTTTTGTGTTTTCTCTTAGGAACTGGATAAGGTTGAGGTCAACTTCTTGGAGTATTGGCCCGATTAGAATGTAGCGCGTGTCTAAGCATTCTTCTGGTATGTTGTCTTGTGTGATTTTTCCTGCGACTCCTAGGACTTCGAGGGTTCTGTCTCCAGTCGGATCGTAGACGAGTTTGAAGCCGCCAGTTTTTTCTGAAAGCTTGATTTTAGGGGAGGTGATTCCGTATTTTCTTAAGTCCTTTAGGAATATGGTTTGGCAGTCTTTTCCGATGGAGCCGATTAGCGCTACGTTTTTCATGCCTAGTTTTGCGGCGGCGAGGCAGGCGTTTGTGCTGCAGCCTGATAGGACTCTGCCTTTTGTTGAGATGTACGGTGTGATTATGATGTCGTATACTGGGTTTCCTATGGCTACGAGATCGTGGGTCATTCTATTTGCTCCTTGTTTGTCTCCAAGTATACTCTAATCTTTGCGCGACTGTAACGTGGGATATGATGCCTACTAGCACGATTGCGTACAGCAGTGCTTGCGGATAGTAGAGCGTCAGCAGCGATCCGGCGATTATGATGATCAGTTTCTCCTGTCTTTCGGCTATGCCTACGGTGCAGCTTTTGAGTCCGCCTACCGATTCAGCTTTGGCTCGGGTGAAACTGGCCATCAACATGCCGATCAGGGCGAACACTCCCCACATCCAATCAACGTATCCTCCTAGAACGATTCCTGTTATGATGAAGTATTCCGCATATCGGTCAAGAACGTGATCTAGTACGGCGCCGAATCTTGTTGCTTTTCCAGCAGCTCTCGCCACTGCGCCGTCCAGCATGTCAATGACGCCTGTCAGCACGATGAAGAAGACTCCAAGAACGAGGCCCTTCTGGTAGTAGAACCAGAACGACAAAATGCTGGTAACCAGACTGATGATAGTAATCATGTTGGGTGTCAAGCCTGATCCTGCCAGGATTTTGCCGACGGGCGCCATAATCTGCTCGTATCTTTCTCGTAATTTTCCTAGCAATTCATGCCTTCCCTGCTTTTCTTAGGACTGCTTTGATTCCAACTAATATAAGTTACTACCAGCGTTTTCAACGTCTAATGCTATTGAATAACACTGCAGTATTGGATCTTCTTTAATCTCCATTCAATGTTAGTCAACGTCTTTCTCTTTTCTACCAGCAATTCTTATCTAGCTTGATTTCTCTAAAAACTTGGCTATGAGATGTCTGGTATGATTGCTATCGAGTCTGTGAAGGTTGATGGCAAAGCTTGTACGGGGATTAAAGTCGAATTGCCCGAATCTCCACCTTTGCTTTTGATCGTCGCTGAGAAGGGCTTCGTTATGTGTGGCTTTCTGAACATTGAGGCTGCTGAGCGATTGAACGTCATCGCTGCTGTCGTCAGTGGAGTAAAGACTTTTGACGATGTTCTCAACGCTCAGGTTAGAGCTGCGACTTCCAAAGCGAAAGGACTTGGCATTGAAGCTGGAATGAAGGGATCTGACGCGCTTAAACACATGTTCTAGGAACAGATGCTGAATGGGCTCATTTACGGTTAATGATGATGAATTCACATGCGGTTTTTGAAGCCTGTAAGGACAAAGCGATGAAAAGTCTAGAATCGAGGGCGTGATACGTTGCCCAAAAAGAAGCCTCTGGAAATTGTTTCCTCGGAAGTAAAGGTTTGCACAAAATGTGCTCTGTCAAGAACTCGCACAAATGCCGTTCCAGGCGTTGGCAAAGCCCTAGCCAGGATTCTGTTCATTGGTGAGGCTCCTGGACAATCTGAAGATGTCAAGGGTGAGCCTTTTGTTGGCGCAGCTGGTCAACTTCTGGATTCCCTATTGTCGGAAATAGGGCTTTCAAGAAAGACTGTCTTTATTACGAACATCGTGAAGTGTCGACCGCCAAGAAACCGCCCGCCCTCTCAGCGCGAAATTGCTGCTTGTACGGCCTACTTGGACAGGCAAATAATTGCTATCAAACCAGAGTTGACCATGACTCTTGGCAACTTCTCAAGCGCTTACATCTTTTCGAAAGCCGGTCTACCCTTTACGAGCATAACGCGAGTTCATGGGAAATCCTGCGAAGCAATCGTGTTGGGCGTGCACACGACTTTGTTTTCTACATTTCATCCTGCAGCAGGCCTCTACAGCGCCCAGTATAGGGAACAGCTAAAGAAGGATTTCCAAACATTGAAGTCTAAGCTCGCTAGTCATAGCGCTAATTGATCAGCTTGACGAAGGCTGCAGGCTCTTTCAGATTCCTGTAGGGTGCAGTAAAACAAACCCAAGAAGGATATTAGATCTGGGCTGTCCAGTCTGCTGTCATGCGCTTATTTTCGGAGGCGGTCGGACCGGCTTGCCGAGTTTTCTGTGAAGTGCAATGCGGTACAGTTTTCGCAGAGACTTTATCAGATGCTCTATTTCGGGCAGACTGGAGTATATGAATGGGATGTGGTCAAATTCAGCCAGCCTCAGTGAATACTCGTCTGGTTTGGTGCCTTGAAAGACGACGACGCGGGGTTTCAGGTTGCTCATGCGTACCATAAGCATGGGTGAGATTCCATTTTCTATGTTTGTGAAAATCAGTGCCCTTTCGGTTGTTGCGCCGAAAAGTTGGTTGAATTCGAATCCTGAGAGGGTTTCAATGGCTTTTTTGCTGTCTATGATCGTGTAGCCGTTGACTTCCTTGACGTATTGGCTTGCGCACGCTAGGATCTGGCCTTGTATGGCTTTGCACAAGTATTCAACGCGCACGGGTATGGGGAATTCGCGGATGTCGATAATGGCGTTGCTTGGAGAGCCGGTGAGTCGGGCAAACTCGTGGATGAAGCGGCTTCCTCGTTCCTCGTCTATTTTCAAGAGTGCCCACACGAATCTGCGGACGAATTTTGCGCCTGGGCTTTTGCGTCTTCCACTTTCGTAGTCGCTGATCACGGATGATGAGGAAACCACCATTTTGTCAGACAGTCTGGTCTGTGAAATGGCAAAGAGTTCGCGCCATTTTCGCATTGTCAAGCCTGGGTTGCTTGAGAGAATGATCTCTCCAGCTATTCTTCTTGCGAGAACGTCGCGCACGCTTGGGGAAACTGACATTACGGATGGTCCTTTCTTGTCCGCTGAACCCGTCTAGAACATGATGCCCTATTAAAGCTTATACACGATTCCTAAGCCTACGCTGAGGGGCTTTAGGTTGGTTGTGGCAAAGTTCCGTGGGCTCTCTAGGACCACAAGTTGCGTTGATCAAAGATTGCCAAGTGCAGAGCAGGCCAAATCAATTGATAGATAAGTTGCTTTTGGGTTTTGTTCTTTCTCTTGGTAAATCTTGAGATACGTCTGTTTTCGGGCTACTTGGCGTTTTCTTTGGAAATAGCGAGCGCTCATGCAAATCAGTGAGAACGAAAGCTGCGAAGCTTGAGCTGCTTTGTTGTTGTTCGGGGGTCCGCGGGAGACCGCTCAACAACAAGCAAGATCACTCTTTGTGCATAATTGCTAAGTGTCAAGGAATCGCGCGCGAGTTAGACTTGCACCCGCCAAGCGTTCATCGCACGTTCAGGCGAGCTAGCAAAAACCTTGTCAAAGTAGAGGAGATAATTCAGGAGCTCAAAACACTAGGCTGGTCGGATAGGCTAAGCCAAAAGGAGGCAGAAGCAGAACCCGAGTTTCCTATGAGACTGGGACGAAATTTGAGCTGGACCTTAAACCAAGGTAGGCTGCGATTCTCGAGGTTGCTCTCAGGCTTCCCTCAAAACATAGATGTAACTCCGCTGCTCTGGGAGGAAAATCAGCGAACCTTTTTGAGAAACGGTAGGAGGTGAAAAGCACGAAACACAAGAGAGCTGCTCTTGCCCTTGTCTTGGCACTAACCCTCGCCATCTTTGCTGCGCCCGCCTTTGCACAGGCTGAGACTGTGACAGACGAAGTTCCGCCTCCAATAGAGTACGGCGCCATCCAAGCTGTTTACGCTTTGGGAATAGCGACTCCCATGGGCTTCTTCATAGCGTTTCTAACGTGCATGGCGGGGTACGCAAGCAAAATGAGCCCTGAAAAGTTCAAAGTTGAAAACCTGATTTACACCGCACTGATCAGCATCGTGATCGGGTTCATAACCACATACGCAGGTCTGACGGGACTAAATGCTGCAACAGCCATCGCTTGGCTTGCCAACGGATACATAACATGGTACATCTGGAAAATCTCACGAATAGCCGCCAAGACACTAACAAAGAAGGGAATCTTCACACAGCCACAGATAGGACCACCAACAGCCTAGACTGACCTTTCCCGCGATCAGACTGACTATTTCTTTTTTCCTCTTTACATCAAACTCAAGCTACTCGTGGCTTGTATTCTTTGTGATTGAATCGATGGTTTTCTGAAATATATCGCGGCCATATACCAGTCTGAATCTATCAAGTATTGCGAGCGCATCCTTCAAGTACTTGAGTGCGTTGTCCAAGTCACCCTTGTCTTTGTAGATGATGCCGATGTTGCCCAGATCGGTAGCTTCTCCTTGCCTGTAGCCGATCTCCCTGTCTATCTTGAGTGCTTCCTGATTATGCTTGAGGGCTTTGTCCAGGTCACCCTTGAGTTGATAGACTGCGCCGATGTTGCCTAGTTGGTTAGCTTCTCCTTGCCTCCAGCCGATCTCCCTGTGTATTCTGAGTGCTTCCTGAAGGTTTTCGAGTGCTTTGTCCAAGTCGCCTTTGACCTTGTAGATTAGGCCGATGTTGCCCAGATCAGCAGCTTCTCCTTGTCTGTCACCAATCTCTCTGTGAATTTTGAGAATTTCCGTAAAATTCCAGAGTGCTTTGTCCAAGTCACCCTTGTCTCCGTAGATTAGGCCGATGTTGCCTAGTTGGTTAGCTTCTCCTTGCCTGTAGCGGATCTCCCTGTCTATCTTGAGTGCTTCCTGATTATACTTCAGGGCGCTGTCCAAGTCGCCCTTGTTTCTGTAGATTATACCGATGTTCCCCAAGGCAGAAGCTTTGCCTTCCACTGCGTCTTTCTTTCCGACTTTCTTGGATAATTCAAGGATCGCAGTGTAGTTACTCAGGGCCTTATCATCTTGGCTCAGTGAGAGGTGACTGTTGCCCAAGTTTAGCAGAATGGACATTCTCTGCGTCGGCGAAACCGTGCACACTTTTAGCAGACGTTCAAGCTCTGCAATCGCATCTTGATGCTTCTCTTTAATCATGAGTGAAAAGGCTTTCAGCATGCCTTCCTTGAGTTCTTTGTCATCCGACTTGGGAATGCCGTCCAGCCAGTAGACGGCTGATGAGCTCGCGCTTAGCTGTTGTTGGGCAATGTAAAGGTATCCGTCTGTTGCAATGGACTCCAGAGCTTCAGCGTTCTTAAGTCTTGAGCTTGAAGGAAATTCTATCGTCTTTGTTTCTCGCTCTCTCCACTTCGGGTCTTTCGCAGAAAGCTCTTCTTTTATGAATCTCTGCGCGAAAAGATAGTAAAAGGCGTTTTCAGACTTGACCCAAAACAGAATGATTATCGGGAGGCGAAGGTCTTCGTAGTGCTTCAAATGTCTGGTTTCGATAGGACAGGAAATGCTCTTGTGAGGCTGCTTAATGCTTTCGGTGGCTTTGATTTGGAAAAAGAGAAATTTGGCTGTTACCTTTTTTCCTTTGGCGATTTGAACTTCCATGTCGATGCCATAGTCAGGGTTCATGTTTCTGGGAATCCAATTCTTAGGAAGCCAGTTCCTGAAAGCCAAACGTGACTCATCTTCTAGTACGTGTGATTCCGATCGTTCTATGTAGGAAGCTCGGTGCCGCTTCATCCGCATCCCATTACACCCTATGGGGCGAACAGCACATTTACTTTTCTGTCTCGAGCACGCGACTAGTAAATGCACACAGTCATACGTGCAGTTGCGCCTAGAACAGAAAGCGCTAGCAGCTAGTCAATGCGCGACGCGTGGATCAGAAGGTAAGCTTAATATCCCCACGCAGCCGACTGGATTCCTTCCTCTTTCTTTTGTCTTGCCATTAGTCTCACGAGTTCCGAACGTTCCATCCTCATGTCATTCGCATTATGTCTCACATACCAATTCTTGTCTCTTTTTGACTGGTACGGCTTGTCGTCTCCTTCAGACACGTCAATGATAATGATTTTCGCGCCTTCAATCATTCTTTCTTCAGTTTTAATATCCGTCGGTGGCGGATCACAGCTATCGTGCATCAGCTTTTGTAGATCATCTGCATTTCCATGACAGCCTGCGATGCTTCCGTCATCATTTACGCCCAACAGAATTAGTCCTGAGTTAGTATTCAGAAATGCAATGACACTTTCAATCAGATCATTTTTCTTGGTTTCGTTATCAACCTCTTGCTTGTACTCCAGATCTTGGCTTTCTCCAGCTCGCGACAGCGACAATATCTCTTCTTCAGGTCTTTCCAGAAAAATGCCTTCGTCCTCACGCCTCCAAGTTGAAAACTCTTTCCCGTCAATCTTGATATTATCTTGTCTGGACAGCAACGTAGCGCACAGACGGTCAGGATGAAAACCAAGGTCAAAGCTGACCGAATCTGATTCGGGATGTATATCTGGAAGAACCACTGTCCTTTCTCTTGCCTTAGCAAAAACCTTGACTACAAGACCATCGTACTTTATCTCTGGCGCATCCAATTTCAGTTCAGCTCTAGAAAGAGCAATTTTCAGTGATTCAACTCTAGCACGATAGTCCACAACAACTACATAGACGGCACCACGTGGGTTAAAAGATTCGACCGAAAGGCCGAAGAAGTTGATGGCAGCTTCACCTAGATCCGGATAGTAGGGAAGGCCTTCTCTAAGTAACTCTCGGCTCCAATCTGTGCCTGCTAGGGCCGATTGGACACTACATTCGAAGAACCTAGTGGGCCACAGGCTCTTAATGATGCCGTACTTCTGCTTGCTGTTCAGAAAATTGGCAGGCAGTACATTTTCTATGGTGAACTCCTGAAATCCGGGGATAGACAGTTTGCCTTTCTCGCTGTTCTTTGGATAGAGAGAAGAGATCAGGTTCAGACCTTCTTCAACGGTCAGGAGTTTTTCGCCGATCATGATTTCTCCGTAGTCATAGTTGACTTCTTTTCTTGTTTCTTTCTTCACTAGCATAAGCATTGTGAGAAAATTCTTCCAAAGATTATTCTGTCTCTGAAGAATGAATCTCAGCGAAAACTCGCAATTCTTCTGTTTGCTCGCAACATAGAGGAGGGCCTGCTTCTCATCTTCCATAATTCCATGCTCGTTATATGGTCATATTATATTTTGGTTAGTTCGTTACGCGCTCTCGGCCCCTCAACCGATCGTTTTCTCATTTTCTCACGCTCCAAGTGCTCAACGACATGTTAAGTCAACTGCTAGAACTCATTGAGCTTTTTGATACCTTTCTTGCGTCTGAATTCCTCTACGGCAGCATCGTAAGCCTTTTCTTTCGAACGTTTCTCCAAGTAATCTTCTTTGAGTTTTTCATAGTCTCGACGACCATATGAGATATCAAATTCCATACGTGATACCTCATCTTCTTCGTTAATCCTCCTAAACAACCCGACTTCCATTGCGGAGTCTATTATTCTCCGTGTTTCTCCCTCAATCTGAGAGTCATCAAGCTCTGTAGAACTGAATGCTTGCTTGCAGAAATTGTAGACTTCCGAATAACCAAACCATCTTCTGTTCTCTGGCTGCCTGTCGAGACGGACGAAAAGCTGTTGTCCGATATACTCGAGTTTGGCAAACATGTGAGATGTAGGCATAATTGGCAGACTCCTGAGCGCACCCATTCTTGTAGGGATTGTTTTCAATAGTGCCTGTCGCATGTTCTCGTCTCGGTGTGTTCTGCCAGCAGTCTGTTCAAAATGGACATCTTCTCCGATGTTTAACAGTTGAATTAACCCAGGAACAACATGATATGCCCATAAGCACAGAGTCGCCTTCTGTGAGACAACTGCATCCTTCAGCGAGCTGGCGTAGTAGGCGAATGAGAGGATGACAAACTCGATCTTGTCTATCTTTTTTCCGATAAAAGATTCAAGTTCTCGCCTGTGAGACAAGGCATCACTGGCAGCTTGCATGGTTTCAGCTACCACTCTGCCTGTCCCTCTCTCTGAAATTGAAGATTTCGCCCCTATCAAAATTGCAATTTGGTTTACTTCATTATACAACAGAAGGTCACAATTCTTAATTCCGAGCGTGAAGAGTGGATCAACCAAGACTACTCTATATCCTGTGACCCTGTTCGTCTCCGTGGTCTTGGTGAAGACATTATAGCAGAGGTTGACCAGTCCAAGATGTTCATTATCTATAACGATTTCTCCTCTCAGCACTTCTCTTAGCTCTTTGGCTTTGTTTATGTAGATTTCATCAAGAGTCTGTCTTTCCTCAGAGCTCAGCGCGTCCCTGATATGGGCAAAGTTCTCCATGCTGTTACCTCTACTCAAAGATCTCGCACACGGCGTTGGGGTCGAAATTCTCTACTATCACTTGGTAGAAACGGAGGAAAGAGTCAAAGGTCACTTCTTGCATTGGCGCAATAACCATTCTCTCTGCGTTGGCATCAACTGTAAAAATCGTGTTTTTCAAACGATCTGTAATCATTCCATTCAATCTAAGAGAGCCTTGTGCCAGAATATGGTTGAAGATGTCGAATTGACTTTCCCTAAGAATCTCGACAAGATTCTCTCCTTCTTTGATATCAAGTGGTGTGCCAAACCTTATTTGCCAAGGTTTGAGTTTTGGGAAAAGCAATACTTTCCTTTCTGTTTCTATGGGTATGAGCTTGAAATCAGCCGATTCAATGGCTTTCCTGCTTAGTAGAGTATCTTTCATCGCGTAGTCAGCAATTTCCAACAGATATCTTCTGGCGTCGTTTTCTCCTTTCGATATCGTCAGTTGTCCGACACTGTGAATCTGATATATGGCATAGTCTGGGATTTCGAAATGAATGCTTCTTGGAGCAACACCATAGGCATGCTTCAGTTCCTCCAGAACATTCTTTCCGTCGTTACCGTGATACTCTACTGTTCTTTCATATTCAGGTCTGATTTCGCTCTTTAATGCGAATTGCTTGTTTCTGCGAGCAGAAAAATACCTTATGAACGTTCCTGGATGAGCAGCAAGAAGCATTGTTTCTATCTTCATCAAAGTAGAAGGAGTTATGAATGCGTAATACAATCCGGGATTTCTTTCCACTATTTTGTCTAAGGTCTGCTCAACATCAGATTTCGCTGCGATCGTAAAACACATGAGCAAACGAGTCTCACGGTGGAGGAAGGCAAAGTAAGTGACCGCTATCGTTTGGCTGGTCTTGGCATCACGATAATGCGCAACCAGTTTCTTGACTTCACCAAGCTCCTTTATTTCGATACCATTTGAAGCAAAAAGATTCGCCAAGGATGGGGTTTCGAGTGATTCCTCTTTCCAGTCTCCCTTATTAGAAACGTAGCAAACAACTCTCAGTCGCTCACCGGGTTCGACTCCTGTTTCGGCAAGCTCAGAGATGAAACTCTCGAAAGTATGTTCACGCTCAGAGATACGCATAGATGCCCCTGCAAACAGCTACAGTGTATTCTGGTGCCGGGGCTTATAGATTATGCGTTTTCTTACAAGATCAAGATAGCACCTTTCGCTTCGAGTTCAACTTTATTTCGTGTCTCTCCCGGTTAGCCATGCGGGCAGAGCGAGCAGTAATCTCGCTTGCAATTCCAACGTTAACATCTATGTCCTCGCCTTGAGAGTCTGCGGGCAAGCTTGAAGTACAATTCTTGTTCGAAGGCTTGCTCCCAGGGCTCTAGTCTGTGTTCTGAGCCGTTCTGCCTTGCGATGACCATGACGCGGTACAGCGTTCCAAAATCGTCAGGCTTAATCCGTATGTTCCGCTCGACCATTCTCCTCACCCCAGATTTCAAGCGCAAAGCCAGTAAGTGCCCAATGCCAACCACGCTGTTCAACCAGAGTCTCCCCGATTTCCTTCCGTAACCGCCTGTTCATACGAACAATGCGACGGCTCACCTGATGCCTCTTGACGCTGTAACCTTCCAACCTCTTAGCAAGATCTTTCGGTAGCATTCCGCTGCCGCCAGCTTCTAGGAGCAGCTGCAAGATCTCCTTGTCAACTTCGTCTGAACAACAGATCCTCTCGATTAGCGGCTTCTGAAAATGAAAAAGACCTTTCAAACCCGCAAAAATCGTCCGCACCATGAGCTTAAGGTCTTGAGTATCCTGCTGAACCTCTTTTATCAGCTGCAGAGTGTACTTGACTCGACCAATTTTAGCCTCTTGAGGCCGCTTTTTCCGAGTTCTGGAACATTATCAGTTTGAGTTTCCATGCCAGAACGCTCACCTTAGGTTTTTCCTGATGTTGACGAGAGCCGAAACTGAGCCCTGCCAACCTAGACTAGCAGAGCCCAAAAGCGCACATCGCAAAAACGATGGGCTTTTCCCATACCTCAGCCAAAACGCAAAAACAGCCTTTGAACATACTTTGACTTCCATTTTCTGCTACCTCACGTAACTCTGAAAATCGATTCCGCCAGGTGCTGGAACTGGTCCTTCAGGCACACCAGCGATCTGTTTGAAGAAATCAACCAACTTGCCTACGGAGTCCGCCAGCCTCTGATCAGTCTGAATCAGCGTGTCGATTTTTGTTTCTAATCGTCTGACTGAATCCGGCAGTAGTTGTCTGGCTTTTGCTCGTTCCTTTCCAGTGTACTCTTCGTGCGGTATCCTCTCAGGCGGGCTGTTGTCCGTTGAGCTCTTTCCCTCGATAATACAAGTGCCATGCTTGACGTCTTCCTTGGCCTCTTCACTGTAAAACCGTTAAATGGGCTTCTGCAGAGCCACACCTTCAATACTAAGCACCATACGAAACGTATTCTCAAGCCCCATTTCACACGCTCAACTATTCGTCCAGCTTCAACCTCAAGCTCGTCAAATAATGAAAATCACAAAAATGGCCAGAACTATTATCACTGAACCTGCGACGTTTCTTGCTGTTATTCTTTCATGCAGAAGTGTTATGCCAACTAATGTGGAAAACAAGGGCGTCGTCGATGAAATCGGCACGGCCTGTGATCCTGGAATGTACAAAAAGCTGTAGGCAAGCAGAAACCAGCCCAGGCCAAGTGCGACAATCCCTCCAGCGATCAGCGCAAGCAGAGTCCTTCTTTCGAATTTAAGAAAACCCGGCTTCCTATCAATCACAGGCGCAAAAATAACCAGTGCAACTGCTCCTGCCGCCGTCCTCAGGGTATTGATGGCTAAGGCATAATCCAAGCTGCCTGTTTCTGGAAGAGTCACCGCCACATCAACCATCGTTATGCTGATAGACCACAACAGAGCTGCTGCAAGTGCAGCAACTACACCGATGACCATGATCTTCTTCTTGTTGGGGACACTCGTTCTCTCCTCTCGGCTCAAAAGCCAAACGCCCACAACTATCGCGGCCGTTCCGACAGTCAGCTGAATCGTAACGTTCTCTCCCTTCAGAAGAATCGCCCACAACAGACCAAACAGTGGATAAGTACACGTTATTGGAACAGAGCGAGCCACGCCGATATGCTTCAGACTCACCATGTACAAAGTGTCGCCGAAGCCCAGACCGATTATCCCGCTGATGCCTGCAAGCCACATAGCATAGCTGGATAGACTTGCTAAAGCCCAAAACCTGCCGACTACTACTAAGCAAACCAGAAGAATCATGCTCGTGCACAGCAGTCGCACGACGTTAACTGGAACGGGTCTGGCTTTCGATAACGCTTCTTTGTACAACACCGCGGAAGCAGTCCATGTCAGGGCAGCTCCCAACGCCGCGAGTTCACCGATCATTCTCTCAACACTGCTTCAGGCTGGGTCTTTACGAAAGGACAATCTGAACTGAAGCTATTAAATACCTAACGCTCAAACAGAAAACACGTGAGTGCCTGAAGGATGCAGATCAACGTCAACTGGGTTCTCGAAGTCTCAGACAAGTTCCCAGATCTATCCATCTGCATAGGAGTCATCAACAACATTCGCGTGGAAAGAGAGAACGAGCAAGCCAGACAACTGAAGAAGACCGTTTACGAAGAGGCCAGAGCCAAATACGCCATAGAGACCTTGAAAGACGATCCGACGGTCAGGGCATACAGAGACTTCTACTGGAAGCTTGACATAGACCCTACGAAAACAAGACCCGCGGGCGAAGCTCTGCTACGAAGAGTCTTACATGGCGACGAGCTTCCAAGAATCTCCACCGTGGTTGATGCCTACAATCTAGGTTCGACGAAAACAATAGTGCCAATCAGCGGATTCGACAGCGACTTATTGATCCTTCCTTTTCAGGTGCGGTTTGCACGAAATGGCGAGTTCTTTACAGGTATTGGAATGAACAAGCCGATGCTTTTGACAAGCAAGATGCTGGTACTGACAGATGAAACGCAGATTCTTTGTATCTACCCTTATCGAGATTCAGAAAGCACCAAGATCACTGACAAGACTAAGAATGCGGTGATAGTCGGCTATGGCGCTCTTGGAATAGGAGACGATCAATTGAATCAAGCAGTAGAAACGACATTTGAGTACATCAAGCAAGTTTCAGGCGGAGAGATCGGGATGATAAAGGTTTTTAATTGCTTACGCAAGTAAGGATTGGTGTCTACGTTGTCGTTTCGCGATAAAATCGAACAAACGGCAAGAAGCAAAGGAACAGATGTCATCGTAGCTTTGGATTTCCCTTTTGAAAGACCTGAAAACCGCCAGAAGCTTTTCTCAAAAGCAGAAAAAGTATTGGACGCCGTGAATCCTTACATCTGTGCCGTGAAGTTCAACCATCATCTGGTTCTTCCGCTCGGCACCTTCGATGGTGTTCAGAAGCTTGTGAACAAAACTCATGATTATGGCCTTTCTGCGATAATGGACTGCAAGGCGAATGATATCGGCTCGACAAATCAGACTCTTGCTGAATACTACTACACTGCAGGTTTTGATGCGATAATCGCCAACCCCTTCATTGGGTGGGAAGAGGGCTTAAAGCCGATCTTTGACGTTGCGAGCAAGTCACGGCGTGGCGTGATTCTTCTTGTTTACATGAGTCATAAAGGGGCGATTGAAGGCTACGGACAGACGATAATAGACGCGGAAACAGGCGAGAAAACGGCCCAGTACGTGTCATTTGCCAAGAGAGCTTTGAAACTTGGTGCAGATGGCGCTGTTGTCGGAGCAACATACCCTGAGAAGATTAGAGAGGTTCACAGAATACTTGGCTCGAAAGTACCGATATTCTCGCCTGGTATTGGCGCGCAGGGTGGAGAGATAAAGGCGGCACTTGAAGCCGGTTCCCGTTACCTGATCGTTGGCAGATCTATTGTTCAGGCTGACAATCCCGCGGAATCTGCAAAACAAATAATGGAACTGGCACGACTAGAGAGGTAGTCAATTGTCAAAGGCGCATTTATCTTTGGCGCCTTTCCCAGAGTTCCTTCTTCAACAAGTCTCTTACTGATGCCCTTATGGCCGAGCTTCGGCTTTGATACATGTTAGCTCTGACAAGCTCATCCAATCCCTCAAGGTAAGCCTCTGGAAGAAGCACAGTAACCAGCTTCACACACATTTCCCCCGAAACATATTACGGGTATAACATGCTACAAATATAAGATTTCAGTCCAGCTTCAGATGTCTAAATATCGAGCTTCGTTCTGCGCAGTTCTTTCATCGTACTCTGGAAGGTCTTGTACACGTCGCCAACGTGCAAGGTGCGCCTTTGAATCCCTGCCTGAACCAAGCCAGCCGCAACCAAAGCCGCCCCAACAACATCACTAACCGTCGGATCGGGAAAAGCAATCAAGGCAACACCTACTTTAATCAAGGTCGACTTATTGCCCTCCTTCCACAGCTTCTTGGTGGCCCCAACTTCCCGCGTCATACCCTTGATCGAATGAGCCGTTTCTGCACAACCTTCGCTCAGCTCACTGAAGGCATTGGCTGTTTTCTTTGCTTCGTCGCTATTCATTGAAACACTTCCCACTATCACTGTAGCGAACTGCAAACAGAAAAGCTTTGAACTAAGGAATCTGCATGAAAAGGCTTCGGCTCGAGAGAGAACTCTTAAATTTTGCAAATAATGCTTTGAATCCATTGTTTTCCGGCTCAGAGGTTTTGCGGTTAATAATGGAAAATATGCAGGCCCTGAAACTGATTTTTCCGTCAGGCACAAATCATAAAACAGCAGATACACTAAAGACTAGAGAGGACAGTGGTATCCTTGGAAGCATTTGACCCGAAGAAGTTTGTTGAAGCCCAAATCGGGGAAACAAAGAAGAGCATCGGTAACGAAAAGGCTTTGGTGGCAGTTTCGGGCGGTGTGGATAGCACTACGTGTGCAGTGTTGACTCACAAGGCATTAGGAAATAACTTGGTTTGCGTGATTCTCGATGACGCTTTCATGCGGGAGGGCGAACCCGAACACGTCGTCGAAATCCTCTCGAAACCGCCTTTCAATGTGCCCGCAAAGATAGTTAATGTGCGAGAACGCTTCTTGAATGCAATGAAGGGATTGCGAGATGCCGAAGAAAAACGGAAGATGTTCCGTGAGACCTTCTATCAAGCACTGGCTGAAACAGCCAAGACCGAGAAGTGCAAGATTCTGGTTCAGGGCACGATAAAAGCCGACGTCATTGAGACAGTAGGCGGCGTAAAGACTCAGCATAACGTTCTGGAGCAAATGGGCATAAACCCAATGCAACGTTTCGGCTTCAAGATTGTCGAACCGCTCATAACGCTGTACAAGAGTCAAGTTCGAATGGTCGCAAGGTATCTCGGTTTGCCTGAAGAGTTTGCTGAGAGACAGCCATTTCCAGGGCCAGGCTTGTCCGTGCGCGTTGTGGGTGAAA
>Ga0315279_10004849_pt1 | contig 17845 bp, 15 predicted proteins | sample YL17G06_20_MG_FD_203694 | JGI IMG/M metagenome (GOLD analysis project Ga0315279, IMG submission 203694) | Sediment microbial communities from Yellowstone Lake, YNP, Wyoming, USA - YL17G06_20 | ecosystem: Environmental > Aquatic > Freshwater > Lake > Sediment | place: USA: Wyoming | collected... | reverse complement strand
CCGGCAGCGCTGACAGTGGGTCTACGGGAATGTCAAAGAATCCCTGGATAGCCGGAGCGTGAACGTCCACGTAAATGACCCGGCTGGCTCCCAGGGACTCTAACATCCGCGCGACGACTTTGGCGCTGATGGCTTCGCGCCCATGCGCCATCCGCTCCTGGCGCGCGTATGGGAAATAAGGGACGACGGCTGTGATCGAGTTGGCGCTGGCGCGGCGCAAGGCGTCCACGTACAGCAGCAGCTCCATCAGGTGGTCGTTCACCGGCGCGCAGCAGGGCTGGATGAAGAAAATATCGTCGCCGCGCACGGCGTCCTCGAGCATCACGTGCGTTTCGGTATCGGGCAAGGATCGCGTGGCGCAGCAGCCAAGCTGTACACCGAGTTCGCGGGCAACCTCTTCGGCCAGCGGGCGGTTGGCGGAGCCCGCCATAATCCGCAGCGGATGAGTGGTCTTGGACAAACTTGACATCACAACTCCTCGGCAAATGACGGGCTAAATCGGTGAAACACCAGGTAGCCCAGCACCAGGATCACGACGGCCGTCAGCGTTGAACGCACGAAAAAATCCAGTGCCGGCTGGACGCCCAAGTACATGGTGTCACGGTACGAGGCGATGATGGAAGCCATCGGGTTGAGGATATAGACCAGCCGTCGGACCGGCCAGACAATGCCCAATAACAGTTTCGTCTCCGGCATGATACGCGCGTCCCAAAAGATGGGCGTCACAAAAAACCAGGCCAGCATCAGCACTTCCATAATGATCTGCGTGTCGCGGTAATACACATTGAGCGTCGCCAGCATCAGCCCGATGCCCACGGAGAAAATAACTTGCACCAACAGGACAATCGGCACGAACAAGACCCACGGCGTCAGCCTGACGCCAAACACCAAGGCCATGCCGAAAAACACTGGCAGCGCAATGAGGAAATTGACCATATTCGAAAGAACAGCCGTCAGCGGCAACACCTCACGGGGAAAATAGACTTTCTTGATGAGATAACCATTGCCGACGATACTAGCTGTTGCGCCCACGACCGAAGCGGAGAAAAAGTTCCAGGGCAGGATACCCGCCAGGATGAAAACGGGATAGTGCTGGATGTCCGACGGGGCGCGGTTGATGACAGTGAACACAACGGTGAACACCGCCATCATCAAAAGAGGATTGAGCCACGACCAGGCGATGCCCAGCACCGAGTTCTTGTAGCGCACCTTCAGATCGCGCATGACCAGGTTGGCGACCAACTCGCGGTATCGCCACAGTTCACTCAACTGAGATAGCATGATCGTTCTGGTTTCTCCTCAATGGATTTGCCGCGTCGCAGCCGGCGCAACGGCCCGCGCCCGGCTGACGGGTGTGGTCACAGCAGCATAAATATTCAACAGACGCGCGCTCGTATCGTCCCACGAAAACCGCTCGGTGGCGCGCGCCCGCAACCAGCCGCCCAACGCTCGCCCATGTTCCGGCGCAACGACCAGTTGCAGAATCGCGGCCGCCAACGCTTCGGCATCACCTGTGGCAGCGTAAATGCCGTGTTCGCCCAGGTATTCGCGGCTCACCGGCGTGTCGAACGCCACCGTCGGCAGCGCGCACGCCATGTAATTCAGCAGCTTGCCGCAGCCTTCCGTTTCCGAAATCTTGGGCGCCACCGCCAGGTCTCCGACTCGCAAAAAGCGCGGCGCGTCCTCGTAATTCACACGCCCACTGAAAGTGACGTGATCGGCCACTCCCCGCTCGACCGCTCTCCGACGATACAAGTCCACGCTGGGGAACCCCATGATGAGAAAATGAACGTCATTTCGCGCACGCCCGATGATCTGCGCCGCTTCCAGCAGCAAGTCGGTGCCCTGATACGGCGCGAGCAGCCCTAGGTAGGCCACGACGGTTCGCTCCGGCGGGATACCCCACCTTGCCTTGAGCGCCGCCACCTCCGGCTCGTCGGACGGCTCTCGCGGGCGGAACACGTCCACGTTGACGCAGTCCGGCAGGGTCTGGATGCGCGTCGGGTCCACGCCAAACTTGTGCGCCAACACGTCGGAAGCGTTGCGCGAGCTGGCCAGGATGATGCGGGGCATGTGGTCAATGCGATCTTCCAGCCAACTAAAAAAGCGGTGCCGCCAGCCACCGCGCCGCAAAAAGTGATGATCGAGCATTTCGCTCGTCATGCTGCCCTGAAAGTCAAACACCAACGGCGCGCTGGTGAGCCGCGAGAGCATGCTGCCGATGAGTGCGCCTTCGTGCATGTGCGCGTGGATCACGTCTGGGCGGAAGCGCAGCGCCGTGACCAACGACGTCCACGACAGCAGCGCGTCGAAGACGATCTTGTGCCGCGACGAGCCGACCTCGTAATGCGCGCGCCAGGGCGTGGGCGGCGTGCGTACAATGTCCAGCCCGTCCACGTCGCGGCCCTTGTAATAGGTCACGATCTTGACCGTCTGTCCGGATTTGCGCAGGCTGCGCGCCTCTTCGAGGATGCGGATGTGGCCGCCGTAATCCGAAAAGAATGAGGTTGGAGCGATCATCAAAATGCGATAAGACATGGCAAGTCTCAAATATCAAATTTCAAATATGCGACGAGGATCGTTTGACATTTGAGAATCTCCCTCTTGAGGGGGTTTGAAATTGGAAATTTTGAAAAGTTTGGTCGAACGCTTCATGCGCTTGATTTGCGCCTCGCGGCGCATGGCCTCGGAACGATTCGGCAGGTGTTCAAAATACACTAACTTGACCGGGCGGTGCATCCGGGTGTACCGGCTTCCGCGTCCGGCGTTGTGCGCCGCCACCCGCCGCCGGAGGTCGGTCGTCCACCCCGTGTACAATGTGCCATCGGCGCACTCGACCATATAACAGTAACACTCTTGCGATTTCTGATTGCTGATTTTAGATTTTTGATTTCGGTTTGCGGCTTTTTGCCTCCCGCCCTCCGACTTCCGGCTTCTGGCCTCTGACTTACGGCCTCCGACTCCCGATTTAAGATTTGACATTTCGCGTACTCGCGGGCTGTGCCGGAATTTGAAATTTCATCTCTTGGGCTTGTCTTCCGGCGCACGTCGTTGCGGCCACACCATCTGGCTCAGGAAGGTGCCCATGCCCACCTTCGCCCTCGGCGCGGCGCCCTCCCAATTACCCGACTGATGATCTTTCAGCCAGAGAGCGCGCGCCTCGCGCGCGTCGGTGAGCAGGCCAGCCAGCGCGCCCTCATCATCAGAGAGCAGCGCCGCGCGCACGTCGCCCAGCTTGGCGCAGTACATCTCCAGCCAACGCGCCACATTCTCCCGGTTGGCGCGCAACGCGGCTGCCACCTCTTGTGGATTGGCTTCGGCGCTTGAGGTGGCCTGCGCGAACGACGCCCCGGCCACGCGGCGCATATCGCGCCAGGAAGACGCGCCTGCCGCCGCGCTCATCAATGCCGTGCCCAACAGTCCCGGCAAGCTCTCGACTGCCGTCACCAGCCCGTCGTGCTCGGCAGCGTCGAGAAAGAATGGCCGCGCCCCAACCGATGCTGCCACTTGTGACACCAGGTCCATCGCGCCCGAAGCCGCTTTGGCCGACGGGACAATGCAATACTGCGCCTGGTGAAAAAGCTCTGAACTGATCACGTCATCCGATTTAGTCGGGTCGAGGATGGGATGCCCGGCGACGAAAGATGCGTCTTCGGGCAAGAGCGCATCCGCCCAGGCCAGCACCGGGGCCATGAGCGGCGCGGTGGAGGTGACGACGCATCCCGGCGGCAGATTCCGGGCGATGGCCTCTAGCATATCACGCAAGCGTGACATCGGCTCCGTCACGATGACGAGCGCGGCGTTCTTGCACGCATTTTCCGCCCAGCGTTCGACGCGGTCTACGGCGCCCGCCTGCTGCGCGCGGCGAGCGATCAGCGGGTCGCGTTCCATACCGACCACACTGGGCGGTTGCTCCATTTTGCGCAGCGCCAGTCCCAGCGACGCGCCCAGCGTGTCTAGTCCGATGATTGTGATTTGAGGCATCTCTGTCCCTTCCACGTCAAGCGTCAAACGTCAACGGGCGAGCCATCCACTGGTCGCCGGCGAGGGTATAGGTCAACTCAAAGTGACGACTGTCGGCAACGCGCACGACAAAGCCCAGGCCGCCGGGCGTTTGCCAGGCGCGCTCGACCGACGCGATGTGCAAGCGCTCGCCGCGCCACATCATCTCAACCGGCCGTTCCGCAAACCGCCCGCCCGAATAGCACTCGACAGCCACGGTCTCCATGGGCTGCTGCTTTTTCATTAGCTGAAATCTACTGAGGAGGAATCGCCCACGTTCAGTTTGCGATAGTTGCTTTTGACAACCGACCCCTTGCCAACGAGCGATTGGTCAAGCGTTGCGTCTTGAATGTGAGCGTCTTCGTCAATAATGCTATCGCGGATGATCGAGCCGGTAATATGGCAGCCATCCGAGATGGTGGCATAGGGGCCGATCACAGAATGCTGAATGACTGCCGTCGGCGCGATGTGGACGGGCGGGACCACCAGGTAGCCATTGCCGCTGTGCTCGGCGCTATTGTCGTGGCCGTGTTCGAGCAAGTAGCGGTTGGTGTGCAGCACGGTTTCCGGCTTGCCGCAGTCTTCCCAGATATCCACGGTCTGAGTGCGAAATTTTTTCCCATCCTGGATCATCAGGTTCAAGGCATCGGCCAGAAAATATTCATCATTCGTCTGAATCTTCTTATCCATCAATTCCTGGCACGCGCGCATCAAGGCCGGCGCGTCCTTGAGGTAATACATCCCGATAACGGCGAGCCGGTTGTCCAACGTCTTCGGCTTTTCCACAAAGCGCGTTACCCAACCATCAGGGCCGATGGCGGCCACGCCAAAGCGGCTCGGATCGGTCACCTCTTTGACATAGATGACGGCATCCGCCGGTTCGTGCGCCAAGCCGGAGAGATCGGCTTCGAACAGTGTGTCCACAAACACAATGAGCACCGGGCCGTGCACAAAGGGGCGGCAGCGCAGGATCGCGTCGGCCTGTCCGATGAGTTCTCTCTGCTCGACAAAACAGGCGTGGTACTGCGGGTAATGCGTCGCCATGTAAACCTGGATTTGCTCACCCAGGTAGCCGTGGACAATGATAAACTCTTCCACGTCCATCCCGACGAATTTGTCCAGGATGTGGCCCAGCACGGCTTTGCCCGCCACGTTGATGAGCGGCTTGGGCTTGGTGTACGTATGAGGCCGGAGGCGTGTGCCAAAGCCGGCCAGGGGAATGATGACTTTCATCAGTCAGCCTTTCTGTGTGGTCTGAGAAGCAACCGAACGGCAGCTACTACGGCGAGTTCACGTCAGTTCCTCAGCAAAGTCCTCTTCCGCCTCACGGGTCACGGGGATGTCTGGCTTGTGCGTGTGCCACTCGGTCGCTTGCTCGTAGGCATGCGCCGCGCGCAGCACGGCCTCCTCACCGAACGCCGGCCCCATGATCTGCAAGCCGATGGGCAGGCCCGCGCCGTCAAAGCCGCACGGCACGCTGATGCCGCAAATCCCGGCCAGGTTGCAGTTCAGCGTGAACACGTCCGAAAGGTACATGTGCAGCGGATCATCCACCTTTTCGCCGATCTTGAACGCCGTCGTCGGCGCCACCGGACAGACGACCACATCCACATCGCGGAACGCTGCGTCAAAATCGCCTTTGATGAGTGTGCGGACTTGCTGCGCTTTCACGTAATAGGCATCATAGTAACCGGCGCTAAGCGCATAAGTCCCCAGCATAATCCGCCGCTTGACCTCGCTGCCGAACCCCGCACCGCGCGTCCGGCGCATAGTATCCCACATGGCTTCGCCATCCACGCGCAATCCGTAGCGCACACCATCATAGCGCGCCAGATTCGCCGAGGCCTCGGCCGGCGCAAGCAGGTAATACACCGGCAGACCGTAATCGGTGTGGGGCAGGCTCACTTCTTGCACTTCTGCGCCTAACTCGCGCATCACCTCAATCGCGGCGCGGACCGCCTCTGATACTTCCGGCTGCATACCAGGGATAAAGTATTCACGCGGCACGCCGAGCCGCATCCCCTTCAGGTCATTCCGGGCTGTCAGCGCGCCAACGTAATCCGGCACTGCCAGCGGCATGCAAGTGGAATCGCGCGGATCGTGTCCGGCGACGACGCCCAGCAGCAAAGCAGCATCGCGCACATCACGCGCCAATGGGCCAATCTGGTCAAGCGACGAGGCGAACGCCACCAGCCCGTACCGGCTCACGCGGCCATAGCTCGGCTTGAGGCCAACCACGCCACAGAATGATGCCGGTTGGCGGATGCTGCCCCCGGTGTCCGTGCCGAGCGCGCCGAGCGCCATCCCCGCTGCCACAGCCGCCGCGCTCCCGCCCGAAGACCCGCCCGGCACCCGCTCAAGGTTCCACGGGTTGTGCGTCGTAAAGTACGCCGAGTTTTCGGTCGACGACCCCATCGCGAATTCGTCGGTGTTGGTCTTGCCCAGAATCACCGCCCCGGCTGCGCGCAGCCGTCCGACGACCGTGGCGCTGGCCGAAGGCGGTGGCACAAAGTCTTCCAGGATACGGCTGCCGCATGTGCAGGGCAAACCTTCCACACACAGCACATCCTTGATTGCCAGCGGCACACCCAACAATAGTGCGCGCCCGTCGGCGTCGCCGCGCGCACGGCGTTCGTCTGCCTCACGCGCCTGTTCGAGCGCCCACTCCGGCGCAAGTGTAAGATACGCCTGGACACTATTTTCGACTTGCAGGATGCGGTCGAGCACGGCCTGGGTCAACTCGACGGAGGTCGTCTCGCCGCGCTGCATCAAGTCCAGTGATTCGTGAATGGTCAGATCATAGAGAGACAAGACATCTCCCTTCACAGTAATTCTAGAAACGCGTCTATTTCCAATCGCGCCTGCTTCAAAATGTGGGCCAAAGTTGATCGTTTGCCATTCCGAGGGGCCGGAACCGTAATCTTGAGCAACTCATCGTCTATACGTTTTTGCTGCCTGATGTGGCTGCCATGCTGCCGCACAACCACCCAGCCGTCTCTTTGCAAGGCTTTGATGATTTGGGCATGAGACAAGCTAGGTACCTTGCTCACAACTCTAGCTCCTGCACCAACTCGTGTTCTCCCGGCACCCAATCGTCTTCGACGGGCTCCAGGTAAAGCTCAATCGCTTCTTGAATGTTTTCCAAGGCCTCTTCTGTTGTCTCACCCTCGCTGATGCAGCCAGGCGAGGAGGGAACATAGACAGTGAAACCGCCTTCTTCGCTAGGCTCCAGGATCACTTTGAAACGCATTCAATCACCTCCCCGGTGCTCCTCCGCTCTAATATTCATAGCACACACTACAGCGTGGGATCGCAATGGAAGATACGCTGGCCCCCTCTTAATCCAGGATGGCTTGCACGCGGAAGCAATCTGCTTCGGCTTGCGGCGCGTTGGCCAGCACATCCTCGCGGCTCATCGAGTCGTGCGGCTCGTCGGCGCGCATCACCGTGCGCAACGGCAACACCGTGGCCGTGGGCGGAATGGCCGAGGTGTCTACCGCTTGCAGCCGTTCGGCATATTCCAGGATGGCCGAAAGCTGCTCCTGGTAACGCGCCTTCTCGTCGTCGGAAAGCGCGAGCTTGGCAAGTTCGGCGATATGTTCAACTTGGGCCAGGGTCAGTCTCATGTCAACTCCCGAAACGATTATAACATCGTCATAGGGTAGATGCAACCAAACGGCGTGCGCGCGTGCGCGATGGTCGCGCGGCATGCAACACTCTTTGCGGAATCCAGCCCGATGTGGTAAACTAGATTTGCCTGCCCCTGTAGCTCAGCGGATAGAGCGGAGGCCTCCGGAGCCTCAGACGAGCGTTCGACTCGCTCCAGGGGTATGTTTCCACTCTTGCCTCTGCTCCTCAGAGGCGTGTTTTTAGCCGAACGAAATGACCGCTTCCCAACCTCTCATGCGTTTCATCGCGCTGACCCTGGTGTTGGCAGCTTGTGCCAGTCCGCAGCCAAAGACCACCACACCGACGAGCCAGCCGGTCAGCATACTCACGCCCACCGTCAGCGCCACGACCGTCAAACCCGCCGCGACGCTCACCACAGCGCCGCCCTCGCCAGCGGCTGGGCCGGCCAAGATTCAATACACCGTCCGTCCCGGCGATACGCTGCTGGGTATTGCGCTGCAACATCACATTTCGATGGCGAGCATCCAGCTCGCCAACGACCTGGGCGAAAGCGACCTGCTCCGCGCCGGCCAGACGCTTGCGATTCCGACCAGCCCGCAGTGGGATGGCGAATTGCCGTATTGGATCGTCCACACCGTCCAACGTGGCGAGACGGTGAGCGGTATCGCGCAAGCGTTCGGCCTGATGGCGAGTGACATTTTGCGCGTCAACGCCATGGCCGATCCGGGGCAAATCCGGCCGGGCCAATCCATTGTCATCCCGCTTGATTCACTGCAGGTGGCCGCCGTGCCGCCAACGCCCACGCCCAAGCCCGCGCCCACACGCAAGCCAACACCGACGACTGCCGCACCGCGTGTGCTCACCTCGCCGCTGGCCAGTTCATTGCCGCGGCCTCCAACACCGACCACGACAGTTCCAACGCCCGTCCCCATCGCCATTCCATCCGACATCGCCGCCTGGCCAGGGACGGTTGTCACGCTGATCAACCAAAAGCGCGCGGCTCACGGTTTGCCGCCATACTCTATCGCGCCGGAGTTGATGCGTGCGGCGCAGGCGCACGCCTCCGATTGCACGAAACGAGGTTGGTGCGGGCACATCGGCTCCGACGGCGCTGACACAAGAACACGAGAAATCCGCGCCGGGTACAATCCCACGGCATGGGGCGAAAACTGGGTGCAGGCATTCGATCCGGCTAAGGCCGTCGACTGGTGGTACAACGAAACGCCGCCCAACGACCCGCACCGCAAGAACCTGCTCCACACGCGCTATACCCAGGTCGGCGTCGGGATCATTCCCGCCGGGAACGGTTACTATTTCATCGCCGATTTTGGAAGCCGCTGAAACCCGACCGCCGACTCCGGCTTAAGCTGGAGACTGCTGATCGCGGCAAGTCGCTTGCTGTGGTCTGCTCTCTACGACGGTCAGAAGCAATGAGATAATATCATGTCCACCTCACTCAAAGACCTCTTGATCGGTCCGCCCTTACCCACTCACCAACTGGCAGAAAAACGGTTGAACAAGATACGCGCCCTGGCTGCCTTTTCGCCGGATGCGCTCTCGTCCATCGCTTATGCCAACGAAGAAATCTTTTTGGGACTGGTGATCGCCGGGAGCGCCGGACTGACCCTCGCCTGGCCCATCGGGTTGACGATTGTCGGGCTGCTAGCCATTGTTGCACTGTCATACTCACAGACCATCCACGGCTACCCGTCTGGCGGCGGATCATGGATTGTCGCCCGCGCGAACCTGGGGACGGTACCGGGGCTGGTCGCAGGCGCCGCGCTGTTGATAGACTATTTGCTCACTGCTGCCGTAAGCTTGACGGCGGGGGTCGCGGCGATTGCTTCGGCGTTCCCGGTGTTGTGGCCTCACCGGGTCGAGCTGGCGCTCGTGCTGCTTGGCGTCATCACGCTGATCAATCTGCGGGGTCTGAAGGAAACGGGCACGCTGATGGCGATTCCGGTTTACCTGTTCCTGTTCACGTACCTGCCCATGCTGGCCTATGGCGCAGTGCGTGCCGTGTTGGATGGGCCGGGGTCGCTCGCCGCCAATGCACCACCTGCCGCACAACCGCTGACAACCTTTCTCGTGCTGCACGCCTTTGCCGCCGGCTGCACGGCGCTGACGGGGATTGAGGCGATCAGCAATGGCGTGCCGGCCTTTCAGCCGCCTGAATCCAGAAACGCCCGGCGGACGCTGTTGGTCATGGCCGTGTTGATGGGCCTCCTGTTCGTCGGCAGCATCGGGTTGACGCAATACCTGGCCGTGGTCGCCGGGCCGCAGGAGACGATTCTTTCGGCGCTGGCGCGGCGGCTGCTCGGCAATGGGCCAGTCTACTTGCTGATCCAGGCATCCACCATGCTCATCCTGGCGGTAGCAGCCAACACCAGTTTTGCTGACTTTCCCCGCGTGACAGCGCTCCTGGCCAAAGATGGTTTCCTGCCCAGCCCGCTCTTTAACCTGGGAGACCGGCTGGTGTTCGCCAATGGCATCATTGTCCTGGCCGTTGCCACCGGCGTACTGATCGTCGTTTTTGGCGGCGATGCCCACGCGCTGGTGCCCTTGTTCGCCATAGGCGCATTCCTGGCTTTTACGCTTTCGCAAGCTGGCATGGTGGTCCACTGGTGGCGCGAGCGAGGGAGTGGTTGGTGGCTGAAGGCGGCCATTAACGGCATTGGATCAGTGGCAACGGGAACCGCCGTCCTCATCATCGGCGTCAGCAAGTTTGCCGACGGAGCCTGGATCACGATCCTGGTCATCCCGGCGATGGTGGTGGGCTTTCTCAAGATTCGGGCCCACTTTCGAGAGGTGGGCCAGCAACTATCGCTGCGCGGGCTGCCACCCAACCTCAAGCCATTTCCGCCGCCGCGAGTGGTCGTCCCCATCTCCGGCGTCCATCGCGGGACGGTGGATGCCATCACCTATGCCCGCTCCATCGCCAGGGGAGTGACGGCAGTGTACATCGAATTGGAGCCAGGCGCCGGGCAGCGTATCCGCCAGGATTTTGCCAATTGGTGGCCGGATGTGCCGTTGGTGATTCTGCCCTCGCCGTATCGGTCTATCGTCGGGCCGCTGCTGGACTTTCTCGACAAGACCGACCGGCAGCACAATGACGGGCAACTCGCCGCTGTGGTCTTGCCCGAATTCATCCCAGCCAAATGGTGGCAAAGCCTGCTGCACAACCAGACAGCCTGGCTGATCAAGGCGGCTCTGCTGTATAACCGGCGGCGTTTTGGCTTTCAGCGCGTGATTATTGACGTGCCACACTATCTCCGGCGATAAGAACGTGTCCAAGAAAGAGACAAGCCGACTGGAAGCGCCGTCATAGTGAGACGCGAATGGATTCCTCTTGCCAGAACACACGTCTTGTGCTAAACTAATTATCGTACGGCGACGTAGCCAAGTGGTAAGGCAGGGGTCTGCAAAACCCCGATGCATGGGTTCGAATCCCATCGTCGCCTTAACAGGTGAATCAAGACATGGCATACGTGAAAGGGCCTCATCCATTGGGGCCTTTTGTCGTCTATGTATTTCGTCTGCTAACACGCGGCGCGCCCGCCAGCCTGCCCCCTCAATCACCACCTTCAAGATGGTGGACGGCCCTACCCTTTTCGCCCAGCTTGCGCTACAATACTCTAAACGGCAAAGTGGCATCCGGCACTGACTCATTGAGTTAAAGACAATCATGCACTTGCAATACACTCCCTATATCTGGCTTCCACTGATATCGGCCGCGGTCACCGTGGCGTTAGGAACCTATACCTGGCGGCATCGTCGTGATGTGCCGGGCGCGACGCCTTTCGTCGTCCTCGCACTGGCGGCTACGGTTTGGTCGCTGGCGAACGCGCTGGAAATGGCCGGCGCAGACTTGCCCACCAAGCTCTTTTGGGCGAACGTTCAATACTTTAGCTATGTCACATTGCCTGTAGCGTGGCTGGCGCTGGCCCTCGAATACACCGGCCGAGACAAGTGGCTGACGCGCCGCCGGCTGGCCTGGCTGAGCGTTGAGCCTGTCATCACGGTGGTGTTGGTCTGGACCAATAATCTACACGGCCTGATGCAGCGCGATATCTACCTGGATACCAACGGCCCGTTCTCCGTAATCGGCAAGACCTATGGACCGTGGTCCTGGGTCCACACCGTTTACTCATACAGCTTGATGTTGACTGCCGTGTACCTGTTCGCCAGGGCGCTGCTGCGTGCGCAGCCCCTTTATCGTAGACAGACCCTTGTGCTGCTTTTTGGATTTCTCGTTCCATTTGTGTGGACCGTCTTGCATAACTTGGGCCTCAGCCCCAATCCCCGCTACGATATAGCGCCGGCTGTGATCAGCGTCTGCGGCATCGCGATAGCGTGGGGCCTATTCCGTTACCGGCTGTTCGACATCGTGCCAATTGCGCGCGCCACGGTCATCGAAAGCATGGACGATGGCGTGATCGTGCTGGATGCGCAAGATCGCATCATTGATCTGAACCCGACCGCTCAAAGTATGCTGGGCCCCACATCCTCCCAGGCAATTGGCCAACCTGTGGAGCAGGTATTGAACGAGTGGAACGCTTGGGTCGAGCAATATGGCAACGCGACGGCGGCTCAGGGCGAAATCGCGTTGGGCGAAGGCGACACGCGGCGTGACTATGACGTGCGCATTTCGCCGCTGACCGATCGGCGCGAAGGACTGACCGGGCGCTTGGTGATCTTGCGTGACATCACCCGGCGCAAACAGGCGGAGCAAGCGTTGCGGCAGCGCAACCGCGAATTGACCCTGCTCAACAGCGCCATTCAAACCCTCAATTCTACCCTTGACCTGGATCAGGTGCTCGAAGGAATTCTGGAAGAGGCACGTGCGCTGCTGGATGCGGATACCGGCTCGGTCTGGCTGATGGACCCGGAAACCGACGAGTTGGTCTGCCGGCAGAGCGCCGGCCCGCGCGACGAGACCATCGTCGGCTGGCGTCTTCCGGCGTCAGAGGGGCTGGTCGGTTGGGTGGCTCGCACAGGCAGGAGCCTGATCGTGCCAGATGCGCTGACCGACACGCGGCACTTTAAGGGCGTAGACCAGCAAACCGGATTGTTGCTCCGTTGTATTCTCAGCGTGCCATTGGTCGTCAAACAAGACGTGATCGGCGTGCTCCAGGTTGCCGCTTTGGAGGCCAACTGTTTCCAACCTACTGACTTGAGCCTGGTCGAGCCGCTCGCCGCAGCGGCCGCGACTGCGATTATCAACGCGCGGCTGTACGAAAGAGCACAGCAGGAAATTGCCGAACGCGAGCGAGCGGAAGAGGCGCTGCGCCAACAGGCGCTTGAGCTTGAGGCACGCAACGCCGAGATGGATGCCTTTGCCCACACGGTAGCACACGACCTCAAAAATCCTCTGGGCCTGATCATCGGCTACACCGACATTTTGAACAAGTATTACAAATCCATGCAAGATGAAGAGCGCGAAAGGTGTCTCACCGACGTCGTGCGCACGGCGCACAAGATGAACAACATTATCGAAGAGTTGCTCTTGCTCTCCGAAGTGCGCAAGGCTGAAGTGGGAATGGCGTCCCTGGACATGGCGGCCATTGTGGCTGAAGCCCAAGAGCGCCTGGCTTATGTGATCAAGATCAGTCAGGCCGAGATCATAGCGCCGCCCGCGTCGGCGTGGCCGACCGCGCTGGGCTACGGACCGTGGATCGAAGAGGTGTGGGTCAACTACCTCAGCAACGCCATCAAATACGGCGGCCAGCCGCCGCGTGTAGAGTTGGGTGCAGACCCCCTCCCCAACCTTCCCCTGCTTGCGGGGGAGGGCGAGGGTGGGGGGATGCTTCGCTTTTGGGTGCGCGACAATGGCTCTGGGATCACACCGGAAGATCAAGCCCGGCTGTTCGCTCCCTTCACGCGACTCGATCAAATCCGCGCGGGGGGACATGGGCTGGGGCTTTCGATTGTGCGGCGCATCGTGGAAAAACTCGGTGGACAGGTGGGAGTGGAAAGTCAGGTTGGCGGCGGCAGCACGTTCAGCTTTACTCTGGCAAGTTCCACAGCGGCAGACCGTGACGGTCAGACAGATGCCTTGATTGATCTGTCCTTCATTCCATTCGAGGGAACGCTCGGCGATTCATCGCCTGGCAACGGCGCAAGAATGAATTTCCAGGCGCCCTCTGAGTGACCAACGCTTTGGAGTTATCAACATGGATCTTGCCAATCTCCGTTGGTGGGGCTGGGGTACACTCGATCAGTCCTATGATCTATCAAATCGCCCCGGCTTTTGGCCGTTCCTGGCAGCCAACCTCGGCGTGGAACCGGGGCCACTGGCCGAGCCTGTGTCGCTTGACTCGATCACACTCCCGCCGACGCGCCTCGACGAACAAGTGCTGCGGAGCCTGCGCAAAAAGCTGGGAGCGACCGTCGTCAGCACCGGCCCCGAAGCGCGCATCCTGCATGCCTATGGCAAAGGCTACAAGGACCTGGTGCGCCTGCGTCTTGGCAAGGTTATACATCCACCCGATGCCGTCGTCTTTCCCGAAAATGAAGCTCAGCTCATGGAACTCTTGACCTGGGCTACAGAACATGGCGCGGCGCTCGTCCCTTTCGGCGGCGGGTCATCCGTGACGAGTGGCGTGGAGCCGCAAAGCAGACGGCCCACGCTCACAGTTGACCTGGCACGGCTTAACCGGATCGTCCGCATGGACGTGGTCTCGCAAACGGTGACGGCACAAGCTGGCATCCTCGGCCCTACTTTGGAGCGCGCTGTGAACGCGCGCGGCTTGACGCTCGGCCATTTTCCGCAGAGTTTCGAGTTTTCCACGCTGGGCGGCTGGATCGCTACGCGCGGCGCCGGGCAAACGTCGGTGGGCTATGGCAAAATCGAGGAGATGGTGGAAGCCGTGCGCATCGTGACGCCCGCCGGGGTCATCGAAACTAGACTCGTGCCGGCGCAGGCTACCGGGCCAAGCTTGTTGGAAGCACTCGTCGGGAGCGAAGGGGCGTTCGGCGTCATCACGCAGTCCACGCTGCGGCTGCATCGCAAACCAGAAGTCAGCGACTATCGTGGTGTGATGTTCCGCCGCTTCGAAGACGGAGTGGCGGCCGTGCGTGAGATCATGCAAGGCGGCGCGGACGTGGTGATGGCGCGGCTTTCGGACGGGCCGGAAACAGTCGCATCACTGGCGCTCAATCGCGCGCCGCACTCACCGCTGGCTGGGCTGGTGACCCGGTTCGGGATGCGCGCGCTGACAGCGCAGGGGTATGACCTCTCTGGCAAAAGCTGCTTGATGATCCTGGGCGTGGAAGGCAAACGCGCGCATGTCTCGCGCCATGTCCAGGCGGCGCTGAGCATTTGTCGGCGGCACGCCGGATTTGACCTGGGCCGTTCGGTGGGCAATGCCTGGCTGCGCGAGCGGTTCGCGCTGCCCTACTTGCGCGACACGTTCCTCGGTCGCGGGTTGATGGTGGACACGCTGGAAACGGCGACGACGTGGGACAACCTGGCGCAACTCTACGCTGCGCTCACCGACGCGCTGCGCCGCGCCATCGCCGCGGGTGGCGTGCAGCCTTACGTGATGACGCATGTCAGCCATTCATACCCCGATGGCGCGTCGCTGTATACGACGTTCCTGGGCCAGCAGCTTCCTGGCCGCGAGATCGAGCAATGGTGGGCCGTCAAGAACGCCGCTACAGAGGCGATTCTATCCAATGGCGGAACGCTCAGTCATCATCACGGCGTAGGCGCCGACCACGCGCCGTGGCTGGAGCGCGAACACGACCCGCTCGGCATGGCGGCGCTGCGCGCGCTCAAGGCGACGTTCGATCCGCAGGGCGTGATGAATCCCGGCGTTTTGTTAGTGCTTGACTGACGAAGGGCGAAGGCGCTCGCCCTCACTCGACGTTCGACATTCGTCCTTCGCCACTCCGAGGCCAGACATGAACTCACCCCTCCCCAATTCACGTCCCTTTTCCCACCTCACCCGCGCCGAAAACCTCGACCGGCTTGGAGTAGAATCATTCGACCTATTGGTGATCGGCGGCGGCATCACGGGCGTTGCCATCGCGCGCGATGCCGCATTGCGCGGCATCTCAACGGCGCTGGCGGAGAAAACTGACTGGGCTTCGGGCACGTCCTCACGCTCGGCGCGGCTCATCCACGGTGGGCTGCGCTATTTGGAATACTACCAGTTCGGACTGGTGTTCGAGGCGCTCTCCGAGCGGGCAGTCTTGCGCAAGATCGCGCCCAGGTTGGTTCGCCCGACGCCGTTCATGTATCCATTGTATCGCGGGCAGGAGCCGGGCTTTCTCAAGTTGATGGCGGGGATGTGGGTGTACGACCTCCTGGCGCAGTTTCGGAACGTGTCGCGCCACCGCATGATGCTGGCGCGCGAGACGGCGCGGCGCGAGCCGATTGTGGCGCGAGAAGGTCTGCGTGGCGCGGCGCGTTACTATGACGCGGTGGTGGACGACGCACGGTTGACGTTGGCGACGGCGCAATCGGCGCACCTAGCAGGAGCTGTCGTCGCCAATCACGTGCGCGTCGTGGGGCTGCTGAGCAGCGGCGGGCAGGTCGTGGGCGCAGTGGCGCGCGACGAAATCACGGGGCGTGAGATCGAAATCCATGCGCGCGTCGTCGTCAATGCGTGCGGACCGTGGGTGGATGCCATACGGTCAATGGACACTAAGGCCGCTATCCCCATCGCGGCCCAGACGCCGCTCCTTCGCCCCACCAAAGGTGTGCACCTGATCATCCGCCGCGAACGATTGATGAGTCAACACGCCATCGCCTTTGATTCGCCGCGTGACGAGCGCCACTTGTACGTCATCCCGTGGGGCGATTTTGCCATCCTCGGCACGACGGACACAGATTACGCGCAAGACCCGGATACACTGCGCGTCACGCCGGAAGATGTAGACTATTTGTTGGAAGCCGCGCAGCACGCTTTCCCCTCCGCCCGCCTGACTCAAGCCGACGTCATCAGCGCCTACGCCGGGCTGCGCGCGCTCATCGGCAGCGACGCGGCCAGCACGTATGCCATCTCCCGCGAGCACCACATCGAGCAAAGCGAGTCGGGCCTGTTCACGATTGCAGGCGGCAAGCTGACGACGCACCGACTGATGGCAGAAGAGATGGTAGATGCAGTGGCAAAGAAATTGGGCCGCGCAGAAAAATGCGTCACCGGAAAGCGGCACATTGAAACCGCCGAACGCGGCAGGGTCGGTATAGGGATACCGGCCTACAACGCATCCACTGCCCATCTCGTCGAAGCTTACGGCGCGGATGCCATTCGCCCGCTGGCCTATGTCGAGGAGCGGCCCGAGTTGGGCCAGCCCATCGCGCCAGGGCTGCCGTATATCCGCGCCGAGGTTCACTATGCCGTGGAGCACGAGATGGCGCTGTCACTGGCCGATGTGCTCATCCGCCGCACACACGTCATCTATGAAACGTTTGACGCGGGACTGCCGCAAGCGCAGAATGTGGCTGCGCTCATGGCAGAAAAACTTGGCTGGGATGCGGCGGAGCAAGAGCGACAAGTGGTGGAGTACGAGCATCAGGTGAGCTTGACGCGGGGCTTTCGGAGATAATGCCCCCACCCTAACCCTCTAACTCCCCCCGCTTCGCAGGGGGGAGAGGGCGCGAACAGGGGAGGAAATTGACCCTTTATAGATTGATCTCTTCGATCTTGATGCTCTTCAAGTCCAGCGTCCCCAACCCCCGCTCCGCCCCGGCTTTGATGTACGCAATCTCCTCTGGCTTGAGACCGAACAAGGTCGTGGCGTAAGCGTCGGCGGCGACGATGTCGTGGCTGGCGATGAGGGTCTTGGCTAACTTGACGTCATTCAGGTTGCCGCCCGTGGGGCCGTTGTTCATCAGCATCCGGTAAGCATCTACGATGATCAGCTTGGGCTTGAAGAGCGTGTACAAATCCACGATGCGCTCGCCCAGGTTGGCATGCAGACTGCCACGATTTTCCGTCAGCCCCATCAAATTCTTGGCCGCCAATGTCAGCCTCGTAGTGCCATGATGCTTGGCAATCGGCACGTCAATGATCACATCGGCCTTGAGTGCATCTTGAAAGATCGGCCACTTTTTGATGTCCTTACCTTGCGGAATGTCGGTCTCTTTGAACTTGATCGAGCTCATCACCATCATTTGCCCGCCGGCCGCCTTGACCGCATCGCCAATCTGGCTGATTTTGTAGGCCTGCTCGGCGGTGCCGCCAAAGGGGTGATCCATCACCGT
>Ga0315279_10004848_pt1 | contig 17847 bp, 14 predicted proteins | sample YL17G06_20_MG_FD_203694 | JGI IMG/M metagenome (GOLD analysis project Ga0315279, IMG submission 203694) | Sediment microbial communities from Yellowstone Lake, YNP, Wyoming, USA - YL17G06_20 | ecosystem: Environmental > Aquatic > Freshwater > Lake > Sediment | place: USA: Wyoming | collected... | reverse complement strand
GCAATGTGGCGAAGCAAGACTCCTTATGATGAAAGCAAACACCTTGCTTCTATAGCTAATCATATCATCAACCAACCTGCATTTATTTTAGGGGGTTGACATTGTAAGTCTTTCACGGGAATGACACAAACGTAATCGTTGTCATTCCAGCGAAAGCTGGAATCCATCCTATGCAAGAATCATTCTCCCATAAAATACCAAAGAGCCTAATTTTACTGTATTGGAGGACAAATGCTATGAAAATCTTTATTACTGCTGATTATGAAGGCGTTTCGGGTCTCGTTCAATGGAATAGCGTTGGCGAAAGGGAAGCTATTACTGCGGACATAAATTCCGCTATTGCAGGTGCATTTGATGGTGGTGCAAAAGAGGTGCTTGTTGGTGAAGCACACGCTAACATGCGCAACATAATACCTGAGATGCTCGATCCAAGAGCGACTTTCCTGAGTGGTCAACCTAAGTCGTTAAATCACATTGGTGGACTTGACAGCACGTTTGATGCAGTGATGCTGGTCGCCTATCATTCCAAGTCTGGAACGTGGAAAGGTATAATGGCTCATACTTATACAGGTTCGGTTTTCTCTTTGAAATTCAACGGTATTGAAGTTGGTGAACTTGGAACAGATTCCGCTATTGCTGGACATTTCGGTGTGCCTGTGATCCTTGTCACTGGGGACAAAGCAGGATGTGATGAGGCACTTTCCCTTTTGGGTGATGTAGAGACTATCGCTGTAAAAGAGGGCGTTAGTCGGTCTGCTGGAAAATGCCTTCATCCACAAGAAGCTAGAAAACTCATTCGAGATGGCGCAAAAAGGGCGATGGGCAGGATAGGCACTATAAAGCCATTTGTCATTGATCCACCGATAAAGGCTGAAGTGGTATTCGTTGACCCGACTTATGCCGATAACCTTGAACATCTACCATTTATAGAAAGGGTTGATGGTCGCACTATAACTTTTCCGCTTCAAATTTCATTGACGCCTTTGAGATTTTCAATATGGCGCAATTCTATGGCGGAAGCGTAAAGTGAATTACCCCCGCATAAATGCGGAGGCTTCTTGCTTCAACGAGGGGCTAAACTTGACGAAATCAAGCTGAACTCCCCTCTCCACAAGCGTCAATTCGGGCTATTCCAGCCCTACTACGCAACGTTTTAGTTTCTTTAAGTCAGTGTCGAAACGTTAGCTAAATACACTGACTATTTTAAGAACTGGTTTTACTCAGCAACCTTTGACTTGCTGAAACCCTATACCAATTGTCAAAGAGCAAATGTAAACTTGGTTATCGTTTACATTGGGAATTACGCAATATTATAAGTTGTCAATGGTAAATAAGAGAAGGCAATTCACCACCCGCATAAATGCAGGTGTCCTCTTGCCGAAAGTTTATAGGATAAGATTATGTCAAAGCAAACACTATACAAGCTTATATTAGTATTCACAATAAGTATAACAATATTAATATCTACCTGTAAAGCTAGTAATGAAACAGCATCCAGTCAGAACTCTAATCCTGCCGTTAGTGCTAGTTGGCAAATGTTCAGAGGAAATCCTGCATTGACAGGAGTAGCTCAAGGCAAGCTGAATGATTCATTAAAGCTAAAATGGAGATTCAAAACTGGTGAATCAATCAAGTCATCCCCTGTTGTTGATGGTGGAAAAGTCTATATCGGTTCTGATGATGGAAACGTATACGCTTTGAATTTGTCTGATGGTCAGAAAGTCTGGGCTTTTAAGACTGAGGATACGGTTGAATCTCCGCCTTGTGTCTTGAATGGTGTAGTTTTTGTCGGGTCATCAGATTCTTACCTTTATGCCATTGATGCTAAAAATGGCAAGTTGAAATGGAAATATAAGACAGGCGCCAAGATTCTCGGTTCACCGAACTGGACAAAATCACCTAAGAAAGATAAAACTTGGGTACTTGTCGGGAGTTACGACAATATCCTGCATTGTGTTGATTCAGTTACAGGAAAGATGATCTGGAAATATAAGACGACTAACTATATCAACGGTTCACCTGCTATTGCTGAAGGGAAGGCAGTTTTCGGTGGATGTGACGCTAAAATACATGCTGTCTCCACAGTAAGCGGTAAAAGTCTTGCTGAAGTTGATGCAGGTGCATACATCGCTAGTTCTCCTGCACTGATCGGCAAATACGCTTATGCAGGGAATTATCAGGGAAAGTTTGTCTGTATTGATCTCACTACAAAGAAGATCATCTGGTCTTATGAAAACGAAAGCAATCCATTTTTTTCATCACCCGCAGTTGGTAATACGCAGATAGTCGTTGGCTCACGAGATAATCGTCTGCATTGCATCAGGCGTGACAATGGAAAGCTTATATGGGCATTTCAAGCTCAGGATAAGATTGATAGCTCACCGGTGATAGTTGGTGATAAAGTTGTAGTTGGTTCTGATGATGGTCGTCTGTACGTTGTGTCTCTTTCAAACGGCAAAGAAATCTGGTCTTACGAGATCGGATCGGCAATAACAGATTCGCCTGCTGTTGTAAATGGTTTAGTAATTATCGGTGTTGATGATGGCATTATATATGCTTTTGAATGAAATCGAAAGGAGAATGAATGGATAAGATCAGGATAGGTGCAATAGGGGTTGGTGGTATCGGTGGGCATCAGTTCAGGATAGCAGTGAATTGCTCTGATATAATGAAGCCAGTCGCTGTATGCGATAACAATGTAGAGATCGCAAAGCGTGTTGCTGAAGAATACAAGGTTGATGCACATACAGATTACAAAGAGTTTTGCAAGCGTGGCGATCTAGATGCTGTGATCATGGCTTTACCACATTATCTTTACGGTGAAGTTGTGACTTACGCATTGGAATGTGGTCTGCACGTCTTTAAGGAAAAGCCTTTTGCTAAGACGTTATCTGATGCGAAAATGATGGTTGATGCCTCAAAAAAGAGCAAGAAGCAATTGTTTCTTGCTGGACAAAACAAATATACACCTGCTTTCATAATGGGAAAAGAGATCGTTGATTCAGATGCGCTTGGTGGTTTATTTCTTACACGAGGGGCAATAATCTATCGTTGGGGTGGTGCTATTGATGGTGTTTGGAGTTGGCGAGGTAAAGAAGAGCTTTCTGGTGGTGTAGCGATCATTGACGCAGGATGGCATATACTCGACATGGTTCACTGGTATAGAGGATTACCTTCTGCTGTCTACGCTTCAACTGGCACAATGAAAGGCGCACCAAAGACTGATTATGATGTTGACGACAAAGCGATTCTGATCCTCGAATATCCTGATGGTGGTATTGCTTCAATTGTTACCTGTTACATCACCTTGCCGGGTGAGATGCGAGTGACACTTCATGGGGTCAATGGTAATCTCGACGTTAATGGTGGAAACGTGACCTATATGATAGGCGATAAACCTCAAGAAGTATCATTGCCCAAGATTGACATGGATCCAATGACAATGCAAATGCGTCATTTTGCAGAAGTTATAGAATCAGGCTTAGAATCACCAGTGGCAGGCACTAAAAGGGCTTATGAAGTGATGCAGATCGTTGATGCAGGCTATCGTTCTGCAAAAGAGAGAACTAGAATAGAAATTTAATTTTGGAGTGAACTGCTAAGGCAAGCCTAAGCAATACATAGTAGGAGTGATCAAATGAGTGAAGATAAAACCCTAGAATTATTGAAAGAAATAACTGATGTTCCGGGCGTTTCAGGCTACGAAGGAGAAGTTAAAGAATTCATAAAAAAGCAACTTACAGGCATTACAGAAATTGAGTACGACAACCTCGGAAGTATAATCTGTAAAAAAGCTGGAACAAGCGATAAGCCAAAGATAATGCTTGCCGGACACATGGACGAGATTGGATTCATGGTTAAGCTTATCACAGATGAGGGATTCATCAAATTTAGTCCACTTGGTGGTTGGTGGAATCAGGTCATGCTTGCCCAGAGAGTCGTTATAAAGACTTCAAAAGGTGATGTTCACGGTATAATAGGCTCTAAACCACCGCACATATTGTCTGATGATGAGCGTAACAAGGTCGTTGACAGGAAAGATATGTTCATAGACGTTGGCGCTGTTGATGCAAAACAGGTTAAAGAGGAATTCGGTATCCGTCCCGGTGATCCGATAATACCATTTAGCCCATTTCAGGTACTAAATAACGGAAAAACGTATCTTGCTAAGGCGTGGGATGATCGTATTGGCTGTGCGCTGTTTATAGATGTTATAAATAATCTGGTTAATGACACACATCCAAATACAATCTATGGTGTTGGCACAGTTCAGGAAGAAGTTGGGCTTAGAGGCGCAAGGACAAGCGCATGGACGATCCAGCCTGACGTTGGTATCGCTCTGGAAGTTGGTATAGCCAGCGACGTTCCCGGTGGAAAAAAGGAAGAATCCATGCAGTTGTTGGGCAAGGGACCTGCGGTACTACTCTACGATTCAGGCATGATACCTAACCTGAAACTGCGTGATCTTGTAGCTGATGTCGCTAAAGAAAATGAAATTCCATTGCAGTTCGACATCATGGAGCGTGGAGCGACAGATGGAGGGGCAATACACGTCAATATGAGGGGAGTTCCAAGCGTCGTGATTGGTGTACCATGCAGATACATCCACAGCCATTCTGGTATAATCCACAGGGATGATTACGACAGTACCGTGAAACTCCTGATTGCACTTGTCAAGAAACTGGATACGGTGACTGTCGAAGGACTGAAATAGTTGCGATTGACATAAACAGTATACTGATATAAAATAAATGAGAAGGAAGCTTCTGGTTGGGTTCTGGTCGGTATATATAAATCACTCAGCCTTGAATATTTAGCAAGTCATTTCGGTGGGATCACCATTGATCAAGGTACAAGATTCGTTCTAATAAACAGCCCTTGAAAGGGGGAGATCAAGATGAATGATCCAAGTATGATTAGTATGTTTATTCCTCTGGTATTTATCATAGGTGCTGGTTTTATGGTATTAAAAAAAATATTAGGAGAAATTCTGGAAGTGTTAAAGCAAATCAGAGATAAATAGTGAACTATCCACCCACCTATGTTACATATTTGGGGATTAAAAGCGATCCGACTTTTATGTGAAGGACATATCACACTCATTTTGGCCAAATCCAATAAAAGCTCATGGATACTGGATTATTTATCTTTGGGCATTATTTTTCATGAATCCGCGCAAATCCACTCAATCTGCGATAATCCGCGTTCTATTTTTTATTATAAGGCAGGAGGTTTTTTGAGTATGATAAATAAAGAAGATTTTCTTAAAGATGAAGTCAAACACGTAGACATAACATCTTTTGATTCAACACCTATTATAAATGCGATGTCTGATATGTCATTTACGTCAAGAGAGATCGCTAGATCAGCAGACATACTTGACAGAATGATTAAAGACAAAGATTGCACGATAATACTTACTCTTGCGGGTAGTACGAGCGCAGCAGGATGTATGCAGATATACGCTGACATGGTGAAATATAACATGATTGACGCCATTGTAGCAACTGGCGCATCTATTGTTGACATGGACTTTTTTGAAGCACTTGGCTACAAGCATTACAAAGGCACTCCCAACGTTGACGACAAGAAACTACGAGAGCTTTACATTGACAGAATTTATGACACTTATATAGACGAAGAACAGCTACAATCCTGCGACAGCGCAATAAAAAAGATTGCAGATTCGCTAGAACCAAGACCTTACTCATCAAGAGAATTCATTACCGAGATGGGCAAATATCTCGTTAAGAACGGAAAGAAAAAGGAATCACTCGTTCAGACTGCTTATGAGAATAATGTGCCGATATTCTGTCCGGCGTTTTCAGACAGTAGTGCGGGATTTGGTCTGGTCATGCACCAAGTAGAGAGGAAAGACAAGCACGTAAGCATAGACTCAGTAAAAGATTTACTTGAGCTTACAGAGATCAAAATACAGGCGGATACTTCAGGATTATTTATGATCGGCGGAGGAGTTCCCAAGAATTTCGCTCAAGATACAGTCATCTGTGCAGAATGTCTAGGAAAAACTGTTCCCATGCACAAGTATGCTGTGCTGATAACCGTTGCAGACGTCAGAGATGGCGCATGTTCAAGTTCAACGCTAAAAGAGGCAAGCTCATGGGGTAAAGTAGACACAGTTTACGAGCAGATGGTCTTCGCAGAAGCGGGATCAATACTCCCATTAATCATCAGCTACGTTTACCACAAAGGCGACTGGAAAAAACGTGAGCGCAGAGGGTGGAATAAAATATTTGAATGAAACCAATAGTATTAGACAGATTTTCGCGGATTTGATCAGTGAAAATCCGTCTAAATCAGTATTTATCCGCGTGCTATTCCTACCCTATTATTTTTGAATGATTACTGATTAGACATTGTTTTGATCCAACTGTAACGACCATCAGTGATGATGGTTACTGCTCCTTGCTTATCAGTACGGTAGACTTTTACACCTGATCTATCGTATCTTGCGACGACGTAAGGCGATGGATGATTGTAAAAATTCTTGTATCCAACTGATATGACTGCAACTGTGGGTTGTACGGCACGAATGAATTCATAACTGCTGGATGACCAACTGCCATGATGCGCAACTTTAAGAACAGTAGCTTTGACGTCACGACCTGAACTAATAAGCTGTCGTTCTGCATCCTTCTCAATATCACCTGTGAATAGGAATGACGCTTCTTTGTAAATTATTTTTAATACAACAGAATTGTTATTCATCCGTAAATCATCATTCTTGAGTACCCCACGATATTGGTCACTGAGAACTTCAATTTTTACGTCTTTATTATCGTGTATAATTTCTGGTATGGCATCATTAGCTTCGATTCCATTAAGTCTATTGGTAAATTTTTTATATGTTGGTGATGTTAGTCCATAACTTCCTGTCAAGACTTTTTTAACGTGGAAATTGTCCAGAATATAAGTAAGTCCTCCTGTATGATCATTATCCGGGTGCGTTGATACTACGAGATCGAGATTGCCGACACCCTCTCGCCTTAGAAAAGGTGCGACCACACGTTCCCCTAGGCTATATCCTTCACGATAGCTCCCGCCATCTATTAGAACTTTATAGTTATCGGGCATTTCGGCATATATTGAGTCTCCTTCGCCTACGTCAAGATACGTTATTTTCGCAACGTGACCGTCATACATCATCGCCATTCCCCAACAGAATACTGTCAGAACAGCAAGACCATATATCAAAACGGTTTGTCTATTTTCATATACGTTTAATTTTCCCTTCTCTTTGATGATATGATACGCATGTTGAATTTTCTCGTTTTCTGATGAATTATCGGTGATAAGCCATCTTTTGCCAATTTTTTTAATCAAGGCTTTTGCGTTTTGTGATAGGGATATTCTTTTATTATCAAACTCCCATCTCATGCTTTGCGAAATGTTGTTTGAATCCAGATCAGTCTGGAAGCCAAGATTAATGCTAACAAGTTTTTTTCGTAAAAGTGATGGTAAATTCACAGCGAATATCACAAAACTTGTTATGATTATAACGTGCATTAAAGAAAAACCCTTCACATACACAAGTGGAGATATTCCAGCGAACCAAAATACTATGTCTCTCAACATAGAGATCAGAATGTTATTAAACCATCCAATCAAACTTGCTATTGGCAAATAAGCTAAACCTATTATACAAGAAACAAAACCAATGGGTGTGATTAAAAAGACAAGCGGTGCAACAATTGGATTGACGATTGTTCCAAATATAGAAAATGTACCAAATGTATATGCAATAATCAATCCTGCTCCAAATTGCGCTGATATGGAAACAGCAATTCCCTGAAGTATTAAGTATAAAGCACGTTGGTGCAAGTCTTTTGTTTTGACCTTTGCGAGTAGCTTTTCCCAGTATGGATTAAAATAAGCTATGGAAGCGACTGCCGCAAATGTTAATTGAAAACCGGCATCCCAGAAAGCTCCCGGAGATATTATAAGAATGCAGAAAGCGGATACACCTAGAATATTAAACAGGTCTCTATCACGGCTTAAAATAATTGCTACAATAAACAAGAATATGAATGTAAATGCACGTAAAACTGAAAATTCCATTCCGGCGATGAAGGCGTATATAACTATTATTATAAATACGGGAATATATAATATTAAGTCATTCTCTAAAAAATGTTTTTTTATACCTGTACGGAGTATGCCCCTCCTTATAAGGTTAAACAACCAATATATCCATACCGCTAGAATACTGAAATTCACTCCTGATACAACAAGTATATGTGTTGTACTGGTTTTGCGAAAAGCATCATAAAGTTCGGACGACATTTCTCCATTCTCACCAAGAACAATGCCTTTTAAAATACTTTCCACATCTGAATCATTAGTTATTTCACTGATTACGTATTCTATTCTATCTCGAAGATTGCGAATCAATCTTAGATAAAAGGAACCTCCAGAACCGATTTTTTGTATTTCCGAGACATCGTTGACGGTCATAGTGGCAAATATACCCTGACGGTGAAGGTATTTGCGATAGTCGAATGCGTCGGGATTGCGGATTGGGCGTGGTTGACTAAGTTTCACGTCAGGGTAAATGTTTAGTTTATCTTCTTTTTTGATAATAATATATACCTGCTGTTTATCTTTTATCTGCCATGTATCACCTATCTTCTCAATCAAAACTTTAGCCTTTTGGGAAAGTGTGATCTTATTATCTGTAAATTCTTGCCGTAGTTTATCCGAAAGGATCTTTTTGTTTAATTCGGTTTGGAATTCTTGCCTAACACTAAACAGTAATCCACCAATACTTACAACGTCACCATATCCAAATTCATTCGCAAAAGCATCCTCCTCCCATGATCTGATGTTTATTTTCCCCTTCATGGAGATTGATGGGTCTTTGATTAGAAATGCCTCACCATCTATCAGTAAAGATGATCCACCACTTCGCTCCTTCTGGCTTTTTATGACCATTCCATAGACTTTGACTGGCTGATACGATACACGATCAAGTTTTTGAGGCGGAATCATACTTATTTCGTATCGAAGGAAACCTAAAAATAATAGACAAACGGCAAGAAGTATACTGGAGACTGTAAACCATCTTTCTTTATATGCGTAAAAAATGGCGAACAGACAGATCGCAGACATGATCCAGAGGAATGTGATGTTGACGTTGAATTTATCTGCGAGGATTATACCTGCAAGGTATGGTATAAGAACTTTTACTGCGGGACGATTTTTCATTTTTTATAAATAGACATTATTGGAAATAAGCACAAAATGTAACCAAAAGCCAGAATTAGCAAGGGAATTCAACGTTTTCCTAGAAAAAACCGATCATTCCGCTTGCTATCTAGTGGTCAACCAGATTAATTCTTTAGTTTAAATATGAAGAATCAAATCTCCTCTAACTCCCCTTTAGCTAAAGGGGAGAACTGATTCCCCCTTTGGAAAGCTCGGATTTTCCCGCATTGGTCGGATTTTAAGGTAGTTCCTTAGCTTTTCAAAACGTAGGGACACGGTACACCGTGTCTTTTCATAACTTAGTTTGATTCGCTGAAGAGCAAAGGCATTGATTTTCAAGGTACTTTTTCATATATTTTTCCCGATCAATTCTTTTACCCATTCTACATAAAACTATGCCAAGATGGCATTTTTTAACGATTACTAAGCAGTAGCACTGTTTATGAGTCGGTACTTATGCTGGTATTTATAGGACACGGTGCGCCGTGTCCCTACGTTATATTATTATTTGACTGTACTGGCGAGGGTTTCTTTGCCTGCGGGTTGACCTGACTTGTAGAATCGGACTTCGTCGATCCAGAATCTTCCGATCTCACCTTCGTTTGGTCTTGGTCTTTCACCAAAGCTGTTATCTCTTCTGATAGTGAATGCAAGGCTTCCCAGAGCATATAGCTCTAATATCTTGTTTCCAGATTGCTGACCGTGTGGTGTGAACTGCGAGAATGGAATTTTCACAAGCATCCAATCCTTTGGTACGTGCCAGTTTCCAAGTATCCACGATTCATCCCTTTCATAAGCAGAACCGCTAATAACGACCGCGGGATCAGCCTTTATATAGAATGATACACCATCATAATCTGAGAGGTCCATGTCTGCAAGGCTGACGTCAATGTGACCGATGCTGTGGGCTTTGTAATCAGGTGCAATGTATCTGTTGCATAATGATGCGGATGTGTTATTTGCGCCGACTGTATAATCTATAAACACGTTCTCACTACCGTCTTTACCGCCACGCTGTCCAAGGTCCCAGCCTCTATAAACAACTCTGGACTTACTCTCAAAATCGTCCAGCAAGTCTTTATCAGACATAGCTTCAGCGTTAGTTTTGTCCATTCTCCATAAGCCGTTGGTAGTTGCGAACCAGAGATATTTATCATCAGCTTTCATCTTAGAAACGTAGCCACCCTTATATAGGTCCCAACATGCGAAGTAGGTGTTGTATTTCTGTTTTTGAGTGTCAAATCTGCTGAGACCATCTTTCGTAACAATCCATATATACTTTCCATCGTGACATGCAGATATTACAGGATTGGCTTCGTATCCGCCTTTGGTATACCATTTGTCCTGAATTTTCTCATCTTTTCTATCTATTCTGGTTATACCTCCAAGTGTCACAATCCAAAGGTAATTGGGGTCACTGGAAAAGTCCACAACACGGGAGTGGATTAAGCCATCCCCGCATCCATAAGTCTTAATATCTCTACCTTCAACGGATGTTCTTGTAAGATTGAATGCAGCGTTCCAGACTGTGTCATCTTCAAGCATAATTGTGTCGGCATAGATACCGCCTTTGTCAGCAATAGATACGCTTCCGCTTCCAGACTCTGGACTCCAACCACCTGAGTGTGGCCAGTTACTAATAAATCCGAGTGACTTGTCAAACCTCGATATACCATTATCCAGACCAAGCCAAACGTAATCTTCACCAGCGTCTATCGCCATTATTGCACCATCAAGAAGTCCATCTTCGGCTGTGTATTTAACAAAGCTTGTGCCATTAAATCTGTTTAATCCCTTAGCAGTACCTGCCCATACTTCACCATCACAGGTTGCAACAGATAAAACATCATTGTCAAGTAATCCGTCTGCGACAGTATAAGTGACAGCTTGAGACGGCGCAGATTCAGGAAACTTAACTAATCCTGCGGTAGTTCCCAACCAGACGTATTCTCCATCAAGTGCAACAGCATTGACCCCGGTATTTACAAAAAATTCTGACCATATTTCTTTGCGTTTGGGTTCGTAAACGGGGCTAACGGTTGGGGCTACGACGTTTAGGCTTGCATTTTCAGGTGCAGGCGCCAGTGCTTCTGGACTCATCAGTCCTTTTACCTTCAAGTTGTAATTATCTACCTTCACCTCAACCAGACACCATTTACCTCTCTTTTCGATCATATTGACTTCGGTCCCGGCTGGTAATTTTCCGATTAACTCGTTGCCGTTATAAAGTCCGGATCCTCCATCTATGACGATCATTGGAGTAATCTCACTAGCAGTTTTGTTTGCCATCCCGCAGCCTGAAAGCATCACGCCTGTAACGGCAAGGATAGTAATAAAAATAAAGTAATTGCGCATGTAAGTCACCTCCGGTATGTTTTAAAAGGCTTGAATAATGCCTTATACAATGAATTCTACCATATCTTAGGTAGATAGTCAAGCTTCCCGATAAAAAACAGGATTTTTAATTCTATGAATCTTGTTAGGATTTGATTTCTAAAAGCCATTTCCAAAATTAGCGCAGATATTCAAATAAATCAATCTATTTAACCAAAAAACCCCTTCTAAACAGAAAGTTCAGAAGGGGTTTTTCACGTTTAATACTGATCTGAGCCTTTGAGTGGTAGTTCTACCAACCAAATGTTTCTATACTTTATAAGGTTGCCATGATCCTGAAGCAACAATGGACCCGGCTCCAATACTTTATCTTCAATAGGTCCGCCTGTAAGACCTTCAAGGATGATGTTGTTGTGGATTACCATACCGTTCTGGAACGCTGTGACCCTTGCGTTTTCTAGCTTTCCATCTGCGCCCATTCGTGGCGCACGGAATACAATATCATAAGCTTGCCATTGAAGCGGTGGTTTACACGCATTTACTAAAGTGGCATACTGGTTATAGACGGCTCCGCAATCACCCTTCCCCGGAACCGGGATGCCATAGGAATCGAGAACCTGTATTTCGTAACGTCCCTGAAGGAATACACCGCTGTTACCCTTTGCCTGACCTTTTGCATCGGGCATGTCTGGTTCCATCCATTCCAGATGAAGATAGAAATCTGTGAACCTTTCCTTCGTCATGACGTCACCTTTGCCGGGAACGACATGCATGATGCCATCTTTAGCTTCCCATCCAGCCTTATCGCCACTACGGGTAGTCCAGTTGCTAAGGTCTTTCTCGTTGAAAAGTTTCACCGCATTACTCGGTGGCGCAAGAATATAATCCATTTTTTATCTCCTTTTCAGTGTTTATAACGTTTATTGGTCTTTATTCAGCTTTTTTCATCTGCGCCCAGGTAATAGCCAGCTTTGATTCTGGACTTATTACAGCAAGACCTCCACCATGGAAAAACACTCCGCTAACAACAGCGTTTGCATAAGATGGAATGTAGTGGACTAAAAGCTGAACGCTTCTATCAACTTGGAAGCTAACGTATCTTCCAATCACACCGAATTGTTCAAAATCATCAGATTTGGCAAGCTCATCACCATTTTTAGGGTCTTTCAGCGTTAGAGATTCCTTTCTTCCGCCGTTTTCCCAATCGTCAATGTATATTGCCATTGTGAATGAAGCTGTTCTTTTCAGTGTAAAATCAACAGTGAAATCACCTTTGCCTGTAAACCAGCAGGCGGAATTCTGGACTCCATCAGGTGTTTTAAGTATTTTGGGTTTGGCATCATTTACCTGCCAGACGTATCCTTGTATTCCACCACCCAAAGAATACTTTTCGACATAATTCGGAAGTTTTACCACATCATTCTTCATTACTGCATCTGCACCATCTACAATTGTACCTTGTGGACCATTTGTGTTGCAGAATATGTATCCATCTGCACCATACTTCTGTTCCCATGTCCCGCCTGTTTTGTCATCTATTCCAACGTATTTTGTGGCGGAAAATGCCGGAGACGTAGTTACAATCATTAATAAAACGGTAAAAAGATATATACTCTTAACCATAATTAATACCTCCTCACCCAAGAATAGAATAGCATAATATAAAGCATCTAAACACAGAAGCCTACATTCGATATTATACTTTATTAAATATTTGTGTCAAGAGTATTTTCACTTGAATTATGCAGTCAATATATGTTAGATTAAAGTATCACATTCAACTTCAACATTTTTTCTGGAGGGACAGTCAAATGCTAATAGAGTTTGTTACGTCTGCAATGATATATACTTTGATAAATACGTCAGTTGGACGAATACAAGTCAATGTACCTGATGATTTTCCAAAATTCTCTGTCCCCAATTACCAAAAGGATATGGATTTACTTCGTGAGCTTTATTATATCCATTACGTGCCAGCAGGTCCATTGGCTACACTTTGGGATGAATGGCTTTCGGGGTCGTCACTTTGGCCCGCAGTAGAGACGGATAACAGGATGGAGTCTTTAAGACAGCGATGGGCGCAGGCACTGTCAGCACGAAGGATTGACCCGGAAGGCTACGTTGCTACCCATCAGCATTCTTCTATCGCTCATCAGGACGGTTGGCCTTTTCCGTTCTGGAAACAAGGCGGACCCGGAACGTGGGGTTGGCATTTTTCTTTGCAAGGTGTTCCGGGAGGATGGCATGGTACAGAAGAAAAGACTCAGGAAGGCTGGGAACTAAACGGTGGAGTTGACAAAGGTATAACTGATTATGCGTGGAATATCGAGTTTACGTCTGCAAACGCCTACGTTAAAACTCCGTCATTAATGATCCTTCCAGATCAATCGCCATTTATACAACTCCGATGGAAATCGAGTGGTATGGATAATGCACAGCCTTATCTGGAATGGACTACTGAGGACGAACCTGAATTTGATGCAAAAAGGCGATTTTACTTTGCGCCGATCAGCGAATCTCAAGGTATAGTTTACACTATGATCCCTGTGTATAAATCACCCGAATGGAAAGTGAAAATCACACAGCTTGGTATTAATTTTGGCAATCCCGAAGGTGCAAAAGTCGGCATACAGGCTTTATTCACACAATATGACACACGACACAACATCAATAACCAAAACTTTATTCGTGGATGCTGTCAATACTTCTGGTGGACACGAGACTTGAATTTTTTGCGTAATAACATTGGTCGAATAAGGATCGCCTTGCTTTACATGATGGATGTGCTTGGTGGAAAGGCTGAGAAGTGTATTTTGGCTCCATTTCCGGGTCACAATGGAAAAAGCGGGATCGAGATCACTTCCGATGGAAAGAAGATCATACACTCCGGGTGGGGAATAGGCAATAATTACTGGGATTTGTTGCCTATGGGTTATAAAGATGCTTATGCGACAATCCATTATTACGATATGCTCAATTACATGGCTCAACTGGAAAATGACATTGAATCTCATCCCGAATGGAATATACCTGCCTCATTGCAAGTTTCGTCAGAAGAAATAAAACGACATGCCAAAGAGATTAAAGATAATGCCGGAAAACTATTCTGGAACAAAAAAACTGGTCGCTTCAACTGCGGGATTGACATTGACGGAAAATCTTATGACTATGGTTTCACGTTTGTCAACTGCGAAGCGATATATTACGGATTTGCTACTGATGAACAGGCAAAGTCAATCATGGCGTGGCTTTCTGGCGAAAGGATCGTTGATGGGGATACATCTCAAGGTAAAGATATTTATCACTGGAGATTCGGTCCGAGGGCAACGACAAAGCGCAACATTGATTATTACGGTTGGTTCTGGAATGTGCCTGAATCAATCCCTTGGGGTGGTCAGGTTCAGGATGGTGGGGCAGTTCTAGGATTTTCGTATCACGACCTTGCGTCAAGGCTTAGAGTTTACGGCGCAGACAATACGTTGCAACGCCTGAAAGAGATAACCCAATGGTTTGATGAAGTCCAGAACGCTGGCGGATACCGTGAATATTACAAGGATGGAAAGCAGGGAACGACATTGCAAGGCGGTGGAACAGCAGGCGGGCTTGGACTTGATCATGAGTTTTTTGAGAGCATACTCGTTCCTCAAATAATGCTCAATGGTTTTCTAGGCTTCAAACCTCGTGCTGATGGCTTCGAGATTGATCCAAAATTACCCAAAGATTGGAAGGAACTGGAAATAACACAAATTCATCTGCATAATATAATTCTGGACATTAAGGTGACAAAGGATACTGTCATTGTTAAAGTAAAAGGTGAATTAGAAAAACCTTTCTTCGTTTATCTACCATCGGATGAATGGAATGTAAAATGTGTTGATGCCGATGGCAATGTGATTGAGGATTGCGATTTTGTTATAAAAAAGAATAAATCCTAATGAAAGGAGATTGATTATAATGCCAGAAAGAACAGTTTCATTTCCAATTGACGTTTGGAAAAAGGCAAAAAGAAAAGAGGATCTTCAGGCATGGATACTTAGTATGCAACCTGAATTGAGTACTGAATTGCAAAAGGAAGAGGATTCTTTTAGGTATGAATTGTCATATTTGGATTGCCCCAAAAGACGAATTCCGATACTGTTAGAATTTTCAGACGAAGAAGACGATAATGAGATTATTGCTTTAGTCCCACAAAAAGGATTATTTGCATCTGGTAATACAAAGGAAGAAGCCATAAAGAATCTATTGATCTCGATGGAAGATGATTATTTGAGGCTGAAAGAACAACGGAATTCACTTGGACATCAGCTATTGTTAAAACTCAAATTCCTTGAGAGTTTATTCTGAGAGGTAGTCCATGACTATTGGAGCAATATCTAAAGACAAATTTCGTAAAGCTTTACTTTCATTAGGATATGTTGAAAATAGAAGCCGTGATCATATCTATTTTGAATACTATCATAAAGGAAAGAAGATACTTGAGACGAAAGTATCGCATGGCAGTGATAAAGATATTAGCAGAAGATTGCTTGGGTATATACTTCGGGAACAGATATATCTAACAAGGCAGGAATTTGAGATTGCTGTTAATGGTAAACTATCAACAGAAGATTATATTCTGATATTAGAGAGAAAAGGGATCATTGGATAAAGTATCCCCAAATGTTGAAGAGTATGCAGCCTGAATTGAGTACCGAACTGCAAAAAGGAGAAGATTCTTTTCGGTACGAATTGTCATATTTGGATTGCCCTAAAAGACGAATTACAATATTATTAGAATTTTCAGACGAGGAAGATGATAAAAATCTACTATGTCTGAGTAATAGAGAGGTAATGAAAATGACGTTTCTAAATCATATAAAATTGTCGGTTGCAGTAATATGCCTGCTGGTATTCTTTTCTATGTCCGTTCCAGCGATTGCTCAAGACATAGATACCGCAAAGGAATGGTATAATCGTGGTCTTGAAGCTTATAACGCTGGTGACATACCCAGCGCAATCCAAGCTTTGGATAAAGCACTGAATATATACCAGACCATCAAAGGTACTGAGATATATCAAGCAGGTTGCCATATGGTCATCGGTGTTGCACTTTTGGATATTGGCAAGTATGAGGAAGCAATAGCAAAGCAGGAACAGGCACTGGAGATATACCAGACCATCGAAGGCACAGAGAGAAACCAGGCAGGTTGCTATGCAAACATCGGTGTTGCACTTGATCATATGGGTAAGTCTGAGGAAGCGATAGCAAAGCAGGAACAGGCACTAAAGATATACCAGACCATCGAAGGCACAGAGAGAAACCAGGCAAGTTGCTACCAGAACATCGGTGCTGCACTTTTGAATATGGGTAAGTCTGAGGAAGGGATCGCAAGGCAGGAACAGGCACTGGAGATATACCAGACCATCGAAGGCACAGAGCGGGAACAGGCAAGTTGCTACCAGAACATTGGTGTTGCACTTTTGAGTATGGGCAAGTCTGAGGAAGCGATAGCAAGGCAGGAACAGGCACTGGAGATATACCAGACCATCGAAGGCACAGAGCGGAAACAGGCAGGTTGCTACAAAAACATCGGTGTTGCACTTCGGAATATGGGTAAGTATGAGGAAGCGATAGCAAAGCAGGAACAGGCACTGAAGATATACCAGACCATCGAAGGCACAGAGAGAGACCAGGCAGGTTGCTATGCAAACATTGGTGTTGCACTTAGCATGATGAGCAAGTCTGAGGAAGGGATCGCAAAGCAAGAACAGGCACTGAAGATATACAAGACAATCAAAGGCACGGAGAGAGACCAGGCAGGTTGCTACAAGAATATCGGTGCTGCACTTGATGATATGGGTAAGTCTGAGGAAGGGATCGCAAAGTAAGAACAGGCACTGAAGATATACAAGACAATCAAAGGCACGGAGAGAGACCAGGCGGATTGCTACAAGAACATTGGTGCTGCACTTGGGAGTATGGGCAAGTCTGAGGAAGCGATAGCAAAGCAAGAACAGGCACTGAAGATATACAAGACAATTAAAGGCACAGAAAAGGAACAGGCGGATTGCTACAAGAGCATTGATACTGCACGGGCAAGTATGAGGAAGCGATAGCAAGGGTTGGTCGGTTAAAGTATGCGCAAGCCTTTGGGCTGTGCCTAGTACTCAGACACATTGAATTTTGGTAGTGCTATACATGTAATGCTGAAATAAGAATTTGACAAATGAGACTATCATGGTTATCCTTTATGAACAAACATTTAACCAAAGGATGTAAACCATGATAATCTATTGTCCTGAATGTGG
>Ga0315279_10004847_pt1 | contig 17852 bp, 15 predicted proteins | sample YL17G06_20_MG_FD_203694 | JGI IMG/M metagenome (GOLD analysis project Ga0315279, IMG submission 203694) | Sediment microbial communities from Yellowstone Lake, YNP, Wyoming, USA - YL17G06_20 | ecosystem: Environmental > Aquatic > Freshwater > Lake > Sediment | place: USA: Wyoming | collected... | reverse complement strand
TGCGCTAATGGCGATGTAATTATTGCCTGTCGGCGGGGTCGCCTGACCATAATCATTGGCGCCCCAGCCGACAATAGTCCCGTCCGACCGAAGCGCAAGACTATGCCACTCTCCTGCGCTAATGGCGATGTAATTATTGCCCGCCGGCGGGGTCGCCTGACCATAATCATTGGCGCCCCAGCCGACAATAGTCCCGTCCGAGCGAAGCGCAAGACTATGCCACCCTCCTGCGCTAATGGCGATGTAATTATTGCCTGTCGGCGGGGTCGCCTGACCATAATAATTGTAGCCCCAGCCGACAATACTGCCGTCCGACCGAAGCGCAAGACTATGCCCGGATCCTGCGCTAATGGCGATGTAATTATTGCCTAGCGGCGGGGTCGCCTGACCATAATAATTGTAGCCCCAGCCGACAATACTGCCGTCCGAGCGAAGCGCAAGACTATGCGCCCCTCCTGCGCTAATGGCGATGTAATTATTGCCCGCCGGCGGGGTCGCCTGACCATAACCATTGTAGCCCCAGCCGACAATACTGCCGTCCGAGCGAAGCGCAAGACTATGCGCCCCTCCTGCGCTAATGGCGATGTAATTATTGCCTGTCGGCGGGGTCGCCTGACCATAATCATTGGCGCCCCAGCCGACAATAGTCCCGTCCGACCGAAGCGCAAGACTATGCCACCCTCCTGCGCTAATGGCGATGTAATTATTGCCTGTCGGCGGGGTCGCCTGACCAGAACCATTGTAGCCCCAGCCGACAATACTGCCGTCCGACCGAAGTGCAAGACTATAATACCCTCCTGCGCTAATGGCGATGTAATTATTGCCTGGCGGCGGGGTCGCCTGACCATAACCATTGTCGCCCCAGCCGACAATACTGCCGTCCGACCGAAGCGCAAGACTATGCAACCCTCCTGCGCTAATGGCGATATGGTTTTTTTGGGCAAGCTCGGCGCTATCTACAACCTGGTTTTCCCAGCCGAGGATAGAGCCGGCGAGGGCGGGGGTGGAGGGACTAAACACAAGAGGCACAATCAGGAGGGAAAATGCCAACATTGCAGGACACATTTTGAATATGTTCGTTCGCATTATTTTTGCTCCTCGTAAATACTGCTAATTCCCTTGTATTATACCAAATCGACCGATAAGAATCAAGAAATATCGGACTTTTATGGAAAATTTACTCTGCTTCGGCGGAGAGGTCGATAATTACGGCGGAGGGAAGGCGGGTCCTGATGATTTCGGTGGCGAGGTTGAGCCAGCTTTTACAGCCATCCAGGATAACACTGTCACTACTTGCGACAATCCGGTCGGTCCTGATCAAAACAGCATCGGGACTGAAAACAAGCTCAATGTCCCAATCCCAATCGTTCCTGCGAGCAAGCTCGCCAATCAGTGTTTTCAATCGGCCACTATTTGAGACGGGACTATCCAAGAGCCAATGGGCCTTGGGGATGCCGGCTTCCTTTAGAAAATTGCCGATGAGCTCCACAGCAGGTATTGTCTCCGTAACTTTACGGTATGTGCCGTGGATGCTTGCGAGGTCACGGCAGCAGCCATCGCGACCTTTGAAGATCAGGCCGCCGCTCATTGCCGCCTCGATTGTTATCAGGACATTGTAGCCATCCAGCATAATGGGCTGGTTGGCGATGTCGGCGAGCTTGACTTCACGCTGTTTTCGGGATGTGAGATGCTGGTCGGAGCAGGCGTTTCGCATAACTGCCAGCCGCTGTCTTTCGGTCAGTGAAAACCTGTCACCGACCAATTTGAGGGCGCTTTTGTCGGCGTAACCCTTCGTCAATAGGAGCGAAAAATCCGCGACCGCCGCCCGCAGGCTGGGGATTGCATCGGGGGCAAACAGTTTTTCGTCTGCCGGATGCGGGCCTCTATGGATTCGCTTGTCGGGCATTGAGTTCGTCGCTCGTATATCGTATATCGTATTTCGTATATCGTATATCGTCGTTCGTAGTCCTGAGTCCCGGGTCGAGAATTTAGTTTACAGGTGGTGTATATGATGTCAAAAACAAATTGACACAAGTATCCACTTTATCTACGATTACTCAGGTTGTTAGTGGGCAGTTGTTAGTCGTTAGTTCTGGATGAAGGCGGCTCTGCGAGCATTTTTGAATAGTAAATCCCATGCCCAGTCACAATTTAGCATACGTCAAGATTGGCGAATTGGAAATCATCGGCTATTCGGTTGCGGGCGAAGAGACGGTGGTGGCGATGCCGCAGCTCGATGTCTGCTTCGACATCGGCAAGGCGCCGGCACAGGTGATTTCCATAAATAATGTTCTGCTGACGCACGGACATATGGACCACGCGGCGGGTATTGCGTATTACCTGTCGCAGCGGAATTTTTCCGGTCAGTCGGCAGGGACGCTACTGGCGCCGCAAAATCTTCTGGGGCCGATAAGAGAAATAATCGATGCGTGGGGCCGGCTGGACGGCAATAAGATACCGGCGAATCTGGTGGGCGTCAGGCCGGGCGACGAGTACCAGATAAAGCCGAACCTGTTTGCGAGGGTGTTCCCGACGAAACACAGTATCGGCTCTGTCGGCTACTGCGTGATTGAGAAACGAAAAAAAATCAGGCCTGAATACGCTGCTCTTACCGGGCCGCAGATTGTTGAGCTGAAAAAGCAGCATATCGAAATCGATTATCCGCTGGAGATGCCGATTGTTACGTACCTCGGTGACACGCAGTATGTGGATTTTTCGCAGTTAAAATATATTGATGAGAGCAGGATTTTGATTGCCGAGTGCACGTTTTATCAGGATGAGCACGCCGGCAGGGCCGAGGCGGGCAAACATATGCACATAGATGAGTTTGCGGAGCTGCTTGGCAAAATGCACAATGAGCATATCATTATTACGCATGCGACGCTGCGGACGCCGATGCGTGAGGTCCGCAGGATATTGGAAGAGGCGCTGCCGCCGGAAAAATACGAGAAGATTGTTCTGCTTATGGCGAACCAGCCGAGATAAGACCCGCAGGGGAATATCGAATATCGAATATCGAATGTCGAATTATGAATGGCGGAGTGCAGGGGGCGATAAGCCGGGTGGCCGAGCCCCCCCCGGGGAATTTAGCTCGGCTTTTCTGTAAAACCCCGCGAATGGGCTGGCGGCTCTCGTCACATAGCAAATATCGATTGTCACCGGTGACTTTGCCAAAGGTTTTTTCCTCGCGGTGACAACTGTATGTCACACGTGAGACAAAATCCACCATTTTTAGCGGGTATCCTGCTTATGGATAAGGGCTGCCGCCCTTCGTAATCCACAATTAGCCACAGAGAGAAATCAAAAAATCCCTCTGTGTTCTCTGCGACCTCTGTGGCAAAAAAGACCGCGGTGGCTGGTCTGCAACGATATAATCGAACATATCCTGCGATACAAGGCGGTTAGGAATTTGGAGCAATGGCTAAAAGCAATAGAGCAAAAGCTCGATGAGCGTAAGTAAAACAGGGAGTTTAGCAAATTTTAAGGGCGATTTCTAAAAAGAGGATGGATGGCTCATACCGAGACGAGTTAGGCGATTCTATGGATGCAAAATCCTGTTTGGTGAGGGTTTTGTAAGATTCTAACGCTTAGTACCTTAACTTTGTATAATCAAAACAGTGTCTCTTAAATAAGTTTTTCCACGGGGACTTATGTTAAAAGGCCAAGAATGCCGATAATCATATATTAGGATTATGTATTAAGGAGAACCCAAAAATGAAAAGTCAGTTTTTGAAAACAACAGTAGTTGCAACGTTATTAGTATTAGGATTGTTTGTGGGCAATACCTGGGCAACGAAGACCCCTAAAGCCGCTGTGCCATCAAAGCCGGCACAGAAGGAGTATAAAGGAACGGTTGAAGTAACCAAAGACAAAGCCGGCGATATCAAGGCGGTAACTCTAAAGGTTGGCGCATTATTTAAGAGTACATATCACATCACCCTTGATAAGATGGGCAAAGAGTTGGGCACGAAAATGGCCGGCAAAAAAGTGATTGCCACGGGTACGGTGGAAAAGAAAGCAGGTGCAAAGTGGCTGACAGTCACAAAATATAGTGCAGTAACCTCGAAACCAAAGAAAGAGACGAACAAAAAGTAAGATTTACTTACAACGCTTTCCGAGAGAAGGTAATGGAATCCTGATGCATTCGAACCTGAGGGTTAGTTGAGTAATTAAATATTTTTAAAGGAGCGAAAATGAAAGTTAAAATTGGGGTTATTATCATATTGGTGAGCATATTACTCGTTGGTATAGTTGCATTTAACGGCTGTAAGAAATCAACGCCGACCAAACCAGCTAAACCAGCTACTCAAACCAAGGCCGTTGAGCCAAACCAGCCAAAAAAATAAAGCTGGAACAGCAAAAAAGTTTTGGGCGACCAATTCTTCAAGTTGAATCACTCAAGCTGACCGTTTGAGGACGTTGTGCAGGAGGTGAATAAGTTAGCCAGTAACCCCCATTCCAGAGGAGATTATTGCCGCTCTCGAGGGCGACCGATGCCAGATAGCGACAAGTGAATGGCCGATGCAGGAATCGGACCTGCGACCCGCTGAAACGGCTGGTCTGCAACGATATAATCGAACATATCTTGCGATACAAGGCGGTTAGGGATTTGGAGCAATGGCTAAAAGAAATAGAGCAAAAGCTGTCAGGACTAAAATATCAACCTCAGCGTCTTTTTCTCACCATCACCGTAGCCAAGCCGAGCAGTAGGAGCGTGGCGGGTTCGGGGACAAGGGTTATTTTAGCATCGTGGCCGATATAAAAAACACTATTGATTAGTTCGCCGCTTGCCAGTGTGCCGGTCAGATGCCTCATGGGTTCGTCATTGTAGCTGCCGCCGAAAATACTGGTGAGTTCTCCATAACCAACGGCTATGCCATCGATTGAAAAATCACAGCCAAATATTTGTATCTTACTCTGGTCGAATAGTGCCAAAACGCTATCGCCTATTGAGCCGCCGGAGATATCTACCTGGCTGTTGCCGCTGCTGGAAAGGCTGTGGCCTATTGATCCGCCGGAGATGTCTATGTGGCTGCTGTCCTCGGCGAACAGGTAAAGTCCTATCGACCCGCCGGAGAAATTTACATGGCTGTTGTCCCAGGCGTACAGGTCCCAGTCTATCGCCCCGCCGAGGATATTTATGTAACTGTTTTCGTATGCAAAAAGGTCAGATATTATCCTTCCGCCATCAAGCAGGTTCACGGTAGTTTGCATCCCTGGGGTCAGGTAATCAACCCGGATATGGTCGATGGTTTGATAGTCAATATCGTGGATTTGACCATCGTGAAAGTCGATCCACCCGAGTACCGGCGAAGTGCTCAAAGATAGTACTACTGCAATTGCCCAAACAGATGTTGCGTTTTTCATTTTCATTCCTTCTCAAAAAAAGTGATTATTTATTTTGGGTACGCACTGTCTGACTCCGGCTCGCGCCTGCGCCAAGACGAGTGTGCACCGACATTGTCAGAAACTGTGAAAAGTTTTTATAGAAAGCGATTTTTTCATTCCCTGCTCCTACACTGCCTTTTGCCCCCCAACAAAGGCGATTATCATTATACGCTTTACAGCCGGATAGTCAATGAAAAACAAGGCAGAATGTTGCTTTTTAGTACTACAACGCTATAAAGATCGCTTGGTTGGCCATAACTTATGTAATTACAAATACTTACATGTTGGGTAGTCGGACGCCTAAACATGTGATAACCTACTGCCAGCGACCGAGCCCGTTCGGGCAGCCCGCCGCGTCGTTCGCAACCGTGTGCTGCCTGCTTGCGAGCTGTCGGAACATCCAACGTCGTAAAAAGGCCATATCTGCTGAGAACAGTCGAAAAATCGGTCCTCATAGCGTTGTAGTATTAGGCAGTTTCTGTTAAAATTAACAGAAACAACAATCGGGACGACCGGCAAGCTACCGGCCAAGCAGTCGTGGCTGGCCGGAAACTCTTTGTGCTTTTTGTGTCCCTTCGGCTTCGCTCAGGGCAGGCTTTTCGTGGCTATTTTCTTTTATTAGACAGGATTAACAAGATAATCCTGTTATCCTGTCCTAACATTCGTGGGGGTCTTTTCTACAAGGCGAATTGGGTTTATAATCAGGTTGTTGGTCAGCACTACGAACTATGAACTCATAACTACGAACTGCGAAAAGTGATAAATGCAGAATAAAACGAGAATATACACGGTCGGGCAGGTCAATCTGCTGGTCAAAGCAGCTCTGGAAGAGAGGCTGCCGCCGCGGCTGATAGTCAGGGGCGAAATCAGCGACTGGAAACTTCATACACGCGGCCACTGCTATTTTCTGTTGAAAGATGAGGATGGGGTGCTGCCGTGCGTGATGTGGGCGAGCAGCTTCAAGGGCGTGAAGTTCTCGCCGCAGGATGGGATGGCAGTTCTCGCGACAGGGCATATCGATGTTTATACGGCTGGAGGCAAATACCAGCTTTATGTCGAGAAGCTGGAGCCGGAGGGAGTTGGGGCGCTGCAGTTGGCTTTCGAGCAAATGGTCAGGAAACTTGCGGCGGAAGGGCTTTTTGATGAGGCGCATAAGAAACCGCTGCCGGCATATCCGATGCGGATTGGGATATTGACCAGCGAATCGGGTGCGGCGATAGAAGATATTAAAGATAGTATATGGAATCGCTGGCCTTGCGCGAAGCTGTTTCTGTATCCTGTGCCGGTGCAGGGTGAAGGGGCGGCCCAGAAAATCGCGGCGGCGCTGCGGGATGTCAACAGACGAAATAGCACTCTGAAGCTCGATGTCTTGATTGTCGGAAGGGGCGGCGGGTCGCCGGAGGATTTGTGGGCATTCAATGAGGAGGTCCTGGCGCGGGCGATTTTTGATTCGCAGATTCCGGTGATAAGCGCGGTTGGTCACGAGATTGACACCACGATTGCGGACCTGGTCGCCGATGCACGGGCATCAACGCCGACAAAGGCGGGGGTCGTGGCAGTGCCGGATATACAGGAGGTCCTGGGGCGACTTGGTCATTTTGAAAGGCGGCTGGCTTCTGAGCTGCGGTCGAACTTTGAGCTTTGCCGCGGGCGTCTGGAGACGATTCTGGCCAGTTGGGTGTTTCAAAATCCGATGTCGATTGTTTTTTATGCCGAGCAGCGGCTGGATGAAGTGGAATCGCAGTTGGGGGAGGTGATGAGAGAATTATTAGGTATGGCGAGGGAGAAGGTGGCGGCGTGCTGGGAGCAGGTGGTAAAGATTGAGCCGCACCGGCTCCTGGGCAGAAAAATGGTGGAACTAAATAACTGGCAGAATATGGCAAATTCCGCAATAAAAGGTATCATAAACAGTTGTCAGATGCGGCTAACGGCGGCGGCGAACCGGCTGGCGGCACTAAACCCGAAGTCGGTCCTGCAGCGCGGCTATAGTATCACCACCAATAAAAAAACCGGCCTGGTGGTGAGGGATTTGGGCGGCGTTGAGATTGGAGATTCGTTAATTACAGAACTTGCCAGTGAGAATTTGATTGAAAGCAAGGTAACGAAAAAGTAAAAAGAGGACACCAGCCACGAAGTCACGAAGTTAAAAAAATAAATATTATGATAATCTTGGTGCCTTGGTGGCAGAAATAAGAGGAAAAGAAATGGCGGATAAAAAGCAAAAGAACGATGTAAGTAAAATGAGTTTTGAGGATGCGATTAAGGAGCTTACCGGCATCGTGGGTAAGATTGAGCAGGGACAAATACCTCTGCAGGACAGTCTCGAACAATATGAAACAGGAATGGCCCTGATTAAGCACTGTAGAGGCATCCTTCAAAAGGCCGAGAAGCGAATTGAGAAGATATCTAAACAAGAGAATTCAGAAGACAGGAGTCAGTAGGCAGAAGATAGACGAAGGACGATGGACGAGATACGACATACGCAATACGATTTGCGAGCGTGGCGGAATTGGCAGACGCGCCAGGCTTAGGACCTGGTGGGCTTTAGCCCGTAGGGGTTCAAATCCTCTCGCTCGCAGTTTTGTATGAATGGATTTGCAAAGAACTTGATGATATGGAAGTTTGGGATGGTGCTGGCGGTACTGGTCTGGTTGCTGTGCGGCTGCCAGGGGACGGCGATTCAGGCGGCAAAGTCCCAGCCCGTAACAGGAATTCTGGGTGCGTTCGAGCAGGAAACTGTAATACTCGAAGACAGGCTTACGGAGCCGCGGGGACAAAAGATTGAAGGCATCAGGTTCGTAACCGGCAAACTGAGCGGCAGGAGGGTGGTTGTAGGGTGGACGGGCATAGGCACCGTCAATGCTGCGGTGGCAACTGCGCTTATGTTGGAGCATTTTAAGCCCGGCGAAATAATCTTTACGGGCGTGGCAGGGGCGGTGAATCCGCAGCTTTTGCCGGGTGATATTGTGGTGGCCGAGAAAATTGCCTATCACGATATGGGGGTGCTGACGACGGAGGGACTTTTGTATAAGGGCGTGAAGAACCGGCTCGATGGAATTGAGAATCCTGTTTTCTTTCCGGCGGACGAGCAGCTTTTGAAATTGGCGGAGAAGGCGGCCAGCCACGTCAAGCTCGGAATACTACGGACAAGCGAGGGGGACAGGTCTCCGAAGATTGTCAAGGGCGTGGTTGTTACGGGAGACACGTTTATTGCGTCAAAGGACAAATGCGCCGAACTGCGCGCCAAACTCGGGGCTGATGCGGTGGAGATGGAAGGGGCGGCGGTGGCGCAGGTTTGTTACCAGCGAGAGATTCCGTTTGTTGTGATACGCTGTATCAGCGACAAGGCCGATGCGAGTGCGAAGGAGGATTTGGCGACGTTCTATGTGATGTCAGCCGAGAACTCCGCCAGTTTAGTAGCGGAAATGGTCGGACTTTTTGAAGATGTAAAAATAAAAAATAAAAAATAAAAATTGTGGAGTCAGGATGACAAACGCACTTTTCGCCCTTAAGGAAAGGCAGACGAGCGTCAAAGTAGAGGTTGTGGCGGGGGCAACGACATTTCTTACGATGGCATACATCATTTTTGTCAACCCCTCTATTCTCAGCGATGCGGGGATGGACAAACAGTCGCTGATAATTGTCACCTGCATAGTCAGCGGCATTATTACGATTATCACGGGCTTATTTACAAACGCACCGATAGCAATGGCCCCCGGGATGGGGCTTAACGCCTTTCTTTCATACAGTCTCGTGAGAGCCGGCGCAATCACCTGGCAGACCGCGCTTGGAGTTGTGTTTCTTTCGGGGCTATTGTGTTTTGTGCTGACGCTGCTGGGTCTAAGAAAACGGCTGGTCGAGGCAATCCCGATGAGCGTGATTTCGGCAATATCGGTCGGAATAGGGCTGTTTATCACGTTTATCGGTCTGGTCGATATGGGCATAATTGTCAAGAATGACGCGACACTCGTCTCGGCGGGTCCGCTGACCTGGACGGTGGCGATAGGCCTGTGCGGGCTGCTTCTGATGGCGTTTCTGGAGATAAAAAGAATAAAGGGCGCACTGCTTATCGGAATAGTATTTGCGACGGTGTTGGCGGCTGTTTCCGGTTACGTCGAGAAGCCAAAGCAACTATTCCCTTCTACGTTTGACATTACGCCTGTGGCATTTCAGCTCGACATCTTAGGGGCATTCAAGTGGAGCTTGTTCGGAAGCATTTTTACCTTGATGTTTATGGATATGTTCGATAGCATAGGGACGTTGGTTGCCTGCTGCCACGAGGCGAAAATGGTTGACCAGAACGGCAGGATAAAAGGCCTCGACCGCCTGCTGGCGATTGATGCCGCAGCAAGTATGTTGGGCGCTGCGCTGGGGACATCGACCATTACGTCATATATTGAGTCCGCCGCCGGCATTGAAGAGGGCGGACGAACGGGATTGACTTCGCTCGTTACCGGCATTTGCTTTTTCCTGGCGCTGCTGTTTGTGCCGATTGTCGGGATAGTGCCGAAATATGCGACTGCGCCGGCGCTTGTTATGGTGGGATTGTTTATGATGAAGGAAATCAAGCGGATAGACTTTGACAATCTGGAGGAATCGCTTCCTGCGTTCATCATAATCGTAATGATTGCTTTAAGTTACAGTATCAGCACGGGGCTGGCGTTCGGCTTCTCCTCATTTGTTGTTATCAAGGCGGTGTTGGGCAAGGCGAGAGATGTAAAGCCGACAATGTGGGTAATTGCGATTTTGTCTGTCTTCTTTTTGACGATGGACAAGCTGCCGCAGGTCATCGAGTATTTTAAGGGGCTTGTGTAAGCGGACATTTAGAGATTCGATGAGAATTTTGGGGAATTTTATTGTTTTGCTTTTGCAAGGGTAGTAGCCAGGGCAATTTTCAAAAAGATAAGGAGATACGAAATGGGAAACGTGTATGTTGGAGTGAATTTAGAGTTTGCGAGGCACGCGGACAAGTCATTTGAGGGGGCCGTGGAAAAGGCGGCCCAATTAGGCTACGAGTATATCGAGCCGTGGGTTTTCTGGGGGCGGGAGCTGATGAGTGAGGCCGGTTACTATGTGAATGTCTCGATGCTGGATGACCCGTACCGGGTTAAAAAGGCGTGTGAAAAAGCGGGCGTGAAGCTTTCCGGCCTGTCGTCACACTGCCCGCTTTGTAAGCCGGAAATCAGCACCGAGTATCTCAAACAGGCGATTCGTTTCGCGGCGGAGTGCGGTGCACCGGTAGTGAATACTGACGAAGGGCCCAAGCCCGCGTGGACGACGGAAGAAGAGGACCACGTTTTGATGCGATACACGCTCAAGGAGGCATCAATGGTTGCGGAGCGGCGGGGCATTATGATTGGCATTGAGCCGCACCAGCAATACAGCAGAAGCCCGGATGGTCTGGACAGGATTTACAAGCTGGTCGATTCGCCGGCGCTCGGAATTAACTTTGATACGGGCAATAGTTACCTGTGCGGGCACGACCCGATTGCCTGGCTGAAGCGAGTCAAAGACAGATTGGTTCACGTGCACGCCAAGGACATTTCAATTCAGCAGTCCAAAGATGAACGCGGCAAGGTCACGGGGACGCCGGCCGGCTGCGCATGCGGCGAAGGAGTCATCGACTGGAAAAAGGTCATCGAGGTATGCAGGACCGCATCGCGTGACATAGTGCTCAGTGTCGAGTGCGGCACGATAGAACAGGCAGAGCGGAGTATCAAATATCTCAAGAAGTTAGTGTAACAAATGCCGCCGGCAGGCTGAGGACAAACCATCAAATATTTGTGGTTGTGAATAGCAAGAGGAGCTGACTATGACTGGATTCAGGAGTATCGGAGTCGTTTTTTTGTTGACCATTTGTCTTTTCGCCGCATCGGCGTCAAACCGGGCGTTTGCGCAGAACCCTTTGCGGGTGGTCACCGAAGGAAATACCGTATCAATTCGTGAAGGCGAGAAGGTTTTGGCATGCTATCGATATGGGAGTGTGCCTTTTAAGCCTTACGTGCAGGAGCTATTTACGCCGGGCGGCGTGAATGTCTTGCGGGATGCGCCTGCTGACCATTTGCATCATCACGGGCTGATGTTTGCGGTCGCCGTGGACGGCGTGAATTTCTGGGAAGAGCAGCAGCAGCCGGGCCGGCAGATGCATCGGAAATTTGGCGATGCGAAGCTCGGCAGGCGCGACAATGCGCCGGCTGCGGCCTTTACAGAACAGATTGAGTGGATAAATCCCCGCAGCAAAGAATTACTGCTGAGAGAGACTCGCACGATAGAAGTGTGTCGGCCGGCGGAGCCGGCGGTGACGCTATTAGCCTGGGAGAGCAAGTTTGAGGTCCCCACAGGCAAGGAGTCAGTTACACTGAGCGGCAGTCCTTACTTCGGTCTGGGGATGCGGTTCCTGCAGTCGATGGACACGGGCGGGCAGTTCTGCAATGCCGAGGGCAGGATGGGCGTGCAGGAGACAAATGATAAACAATCTGCGTGGTGCGCATATACTGCAATGGCCGATGGGAAACAGGTTACCGTTGCGATGTTTGGCCATCCCGAAAATGAGCGTCATCCTGTAACGTGGTTCACAATGGATAATCCCTTTGCTTATCTTTCGGCGACGCCGAATTTGCATAAGGAGACGCTGAAAGTTAGTGCCGGTAAGCCACTGGTGCTGCGGTATGGAGTGGCCCTCTGGGATGGGCAGGTAAAGCCCGAGCAGATTGAGGCCCTTTACAAGAGGTGGACTGCCTGGCCGGCATCGGGAATATCCGCAGCAGCACGAGCGACGAGAGACGAGCGACGAGTTTAAGCCGCAGACAATTTATTGGCCGTGCGGGCGTCGCTGCGGCGGTCGCAATTGCAGGGACGTCAGCGAAAAGCTTTGTTGGCAAAGTGCTCGGCGCCAATGATCGCATCGGAGTCGGGTTTATAGGATGCGGCGGTCGAAGCCAGAGCCATCTGCAGGCGGTGCATTATCTACAGACACAGAACGCCAATGTGGAGATTGTGGCTGCGTGCGATGCGTATCGTCCGCGGATGCAAAAGGTGGCGGAGGGCTATAAGGCCAAAGGATATATGGACCATCGGGAGCTGCTGGCGGACGCGAACGTGGATGTTGTCTGTATTGCCACGCCGGACCACCACCACGGCTATCAGGCAATTGATGCGATTCGGGCGGGCAAGGATGTTTATTGCGAGAAACCGGTAACGCACTGGCGGCAGTTTGAGCTGACCAAACGGCTGGCGGTGGAAGTAAAAAAGAGCGGCAGGGTTTTCCAGCTCGGCACGCAAGGGATGTCTGATGGTGCGTGGCATCAGATAAGGAAGCTGGTTCAGGATGGTCTGATTGGCCGGCCGATTCACGCCGAGTGCGGTTATTTTCGCGTGGGGGACTGGGGCGAAAGAGGTATGCCAATCGATGATGCCAACGTCAAGCCGGGTGCGGACTTGAATTGGGACGCCTTTCTTGGCGATGCGCCGAAGCGTCCTTTTGATGTCAGCCGTTTTTTCCGCTGGCGGATGTATGAGGACTACTCCGGCGGGCCCAGCACGGACCTGTTCCCGCATACCTTGACGCCGGTGGTGTATATGTTGGGTGTGAAGCTGCCGAAAATGGTGGTGGCGACAGGCGGCAAATTCCGCTACGAAGAACGGGAGGTGCCGGACACGTTTAATATGCTCATTGATTATCCGGAAAATGTTACTATTGCCGTGCTGGGGACACAAGGCAACGACTGTCCCGGGACAGGCAGTCGCGGCTCAGGGCAGCGGATACCTGTTGTCCGCGGATGGGACGGGACACTGACGGTGGAAGGTAATGAGATAGTGTTTATTCCCGCGAAAGGGTCGAATAAGAAGGCGCAGCGTTTTCCGATTGAGCATGGCGAAGATTTTGTCGGGTTCTGGCAAAAGTTTCTCGACTGCTGCAGGTCGCGTCAGCAGGAGACGTTAAGCCCGATGGAACTGGCATATCACGTGCAGACGGCGCTGCAGATGGGGATGCTGGGCTTCCGCCAGGGCAGGGTTGCGAAGTTCGATGCGGTAAAAGAGGAAATCATCCTGTAAAACTGCTTTGGGTTGTGCAGCAGGTCGTGAGATATAAGACGGCAGGCGCGCTTGACGTCACAAGGTAAAAGGGTTAATGTTTCCGTTTTGCCTCGTTCCATCTCTTTGGGGATGTGAGGACGCATAAAGGCAATATGAAAGGCCCTGATTATACTTGTGATGTCCGGCGCGAAAATAGCAATTGGCGGCAAAGGAGGCGTGGGGAAAACCACAGTCTGCGCGGTGTGGGCCCAATTGTTTGCAGAGGACGGTCTTGATGTTCTGGCAATAGATGCCGACCCAAATGCAAATCTGTCGTCGGCCTTTGGGATACCTTCCGAGAAAGCCCCACAGCCGCTTATCAAAATGAAAGAGTTGATTGCCCGGCGGACCGGCACGGGAAAAGAGGCGGTTGGGGCGTATTTTAGATTGAACCCTAAGGTTGCCGACCTGCCGGAGAAATATTGGCTGAAGGCAGGCAAGGTGAAATTATTAGTTGTGGGGGCCATTACCCAGGCGGGGGCGGGGTGTGCATGTCCGGAAGGAGCATTTCTCAAGGCACTGCTTTCACATACGGTGCTGGAGAGGCAGGAGCTTGTGCTGGTGGACCTGGCCGCCGGCGTAGAATCTTTTGGCAGGGCGAGCATCGAGGGAATAGATGCGCTGGTCGTGGTTGTTGAGCCGGGCGGCAGGAGCATCGAAACAGCAAATAATATAGTGCGAATGGCCGGAGAATCAGGTGTCGGGTGTGTCGCCGCTATTGCCAACAAAATTATGGAAGCCGCTCAAATAGATATTATAAAATCCGAATTGAAAGATGTCGCCTGGCTGGGAAGTCTTCGATACAGCCGGTCTGTGCAGGAAGCTGACCTTAGACGTACGCCAGTAATAAGAGCTGATACGGAACTTGTAGAACAGTTGCGGAAAGCAAAGAATACATTGACACATCTAATTTTTCCGGCTATTGGTGCTGAATCCGAGCGACGAGCGACGAGTGACGAGTGACGAGCGACGAGTGACGAGCGACCTCGGAGACAAATATGCGTAAAGCCATAATCATAAATATAGAAAGATGTCTGGCCTGCAAGAGTTGCGAGATGGCCTGTGCGGTGGCGCATTCCCAATCAGGCATTCTCGAAGAGGCGGTAAGGGAGCAGCCAAAGCCCCAGCGAACAGTAACCGTTGAGGCGGCAGGAGAGTTTGCGGTGCCTTTGCAGTGCAGGCACTGCGAGGATGCACCATGCGTTACGATTTGTCCAACCAAGGCGATTTATCGCCAGAATCCTGAAAGTCCTGTGTTAATTAACCCGGATTTGTGTATCGGTTGTAAGTTCTGCATTATGGTTTGTCCGTTTGGAGTTATTGACGTCACGCGTGATGGCAAAGCGGTAACCAAGTGCGACCTTTGCATTAAGCGAACCACGGCCGGCTGCGAGCCGGCGTGCGTGGAAAGCTGTCCAACGCGGGCTTTGCAGTTTTGCGAAGTGCAACAGTGGACCAGCCGGCGCAGACGAACAACAGCAAAGGGCGCGGTGGGCAAGTTGACGCAACAGGGAAAGATAACACGTGGAGAGAAAAAGTGAAGCTCCAAAAAGTTGACGAGATAATAGATAAATATGATGGCGAAAAATCCTGGCTGGTGATGATTCTGCAGGATATTCAGCAGGAGTATCACTATCTTCCGGCCTCTGCTCTGGAACGGGTGGCGAGCATACTCGGTATTTCGCTGAGTCAGGTATATAATGTGGCGACATTTTATAGCTCGTTCAGCTTAACGAAACGCGGCAAGCACCTGGTAAGATTTTGTGACGGCACCGCCTGTCACTTGAGGGGTTCCGGCAGTATCCACGATGAAATCAAGCGGCATCTCGGCATTGAGGTAGGGCAGACGACGCCAAATAAGAAGTTTACGTTTGAAGATGTGGCCTGCCTTGGCGCATGTGCTTTAGCGCCGGTGATGACTGTGGACTCCAAATACTATGGCAGCATGACCCCTGAGAAGGTTAGACAGGCATTGGAACAATACAAGGCGGAACCGTGACTCGTGACTCGTGACCCGTGACCCGTGAATCGAGCGACGAGCGACGGATAAACTATGGTAAAGTTAACCTCACCTGAACAATTGGAGTCCTGCCGCGAAAAGTTACAAGCAGCGCGAAAGCAGGGTAAGCCTTGCGTTGCAATATGCGGTGGCACTGGCTGCCGGGCTAACCGAGGGCTGGAAGTTGCCCGCACGTTTCGGAAGTTGCTCAAAGAAAAATCGCTCGCTCGTAAGGTGGATATACGGATAACCGGCTGCCACGGCTTTTGTGAACAAGGCCCCTTGGTCGTTCTTTTGCCGCAGGGCACACTCTATGTCTCAGTTACGCCGGATGATGTCAAGGAAATTGTAACCACCTCAATTGAGGGGGGCAGCGTTGTAGAAAGATTGACCTACCAGATGCCGGGCACAAAGCAGAGGATATCTCGTGAGTCGGACATCCCGTTCTACGCCAACCAGCAGCGTATCGTCCTTGCCAAAAACGGTAAGATTGACCCAACCAGCATTGATGATTACATTGCTGTAGGTGGATATGCTTCGCTGGCAAAGGCCATCACCACGATGGAATCGGACGAAATAATCGACTGGGTGGAGAAGTCGGGATTACGTGGCCGAGGCGGGGCCGGTTTCCCAACAGGGCGTAAATGGCGGGCCTGTCGCCAGGCCAAAGGTTATCCAAAGTATGTTCTGTGCAACGGCGATGAAGGTGACCCTGGTGCTTTTATGGACCGCAGTATTATGGAAGGTAATCCCCATTTGGTCCTGGAAGGTATGGCCATCGGTGCATACGCTATCGGCTCCAACCAGGGCTATATCTATGTTCGGCACGAATATCCTCTGGCGGTGGAAAACCTGCTAATAGCCATCAACCAGGCGCAAGAATGCGACCTTCTCGGGGATAGCATTCTCGGGACCGACTTTAGCTTTAATATCCGGATAAGCCGGGGGGCGGGAGCTTTTGTATGTGGTGAATCGACGGCACTGATGGCTTCCATAGAAGGTTTCTCTTGTGAACCGCGGGCTAAACACATTCACACTTGCGAAAAGGGTCTCTTTGGTCTGCCTACTAATCTTAATAATGTGGAAACCTGGGCCAACGTGCCTGGAATCATTGACAAAGGTTGTCAGTGGTTTGCGGATATAGGCAGTGAAAACAGTAAAGGAACTAAGGTGTTTTCGTTGGTCGGCAAGGTTAGGAACACAGGGCTTGTCGAGGTCCCGATGGGAACGACACTCCGGCGTGTTATTTACGATATCGGAGGCGGAGTTGCAGATAACCGAAAGTTTAAGGCGGTCCAGACCGGTGGTCCATCGGGTGGATGTCTGCCGGCAAACGAACTTGACCTGCCGGTGGACTTCGACCGACTAACCCAAGCCGGCTCAATGATGGGTTCGGGCGGAATGATTGTTATGGATGACCGAACCTGTATGGTGGAAGTTGCGAGGTATTTTACAAAGTTCTTGACCAAAGAGTCCTGCGGCAAGTGCACGGCTTGTAGAGAAGGATTGCTGCGGATGGATGAGCTGCTCGAGAGGATTACTTCCGGTCGAGGGTCTATCGAAGATGTTGAGCTTCTTGGGGAGGTGGGCGTATATGTGCAGACCAACAGTATGTGCGGTCTGGGCAAAACCGCTGCAAATCCGACCTTGAGCACAATAAAATACTTCAAAGATGAGTATATAGCACACGTTGTGGATCGCAGGTGTCCTGCAGGTGTATGTAAAGAGCTAACGACTTTTAGTATAGATGGGGCGAAATGCAGAGCTTGCGGCAAGTGCATCAAGGGCTGTCCGGTCGAAGCCATTACCGGCGAGAAAAAAACGGCACATATCATCAACCAGGATAAGTGTATAAAGTGCGGCGCGTGCAGAGAAGTTTGTCCCTTTGATGCGGTAGTTACAATGTAAGCACAACTGAGTTTAAGGAACTGAACTTGGGTTTGGTTAAGACGATAATTGACGGAAAAGAAATTGATGTTAAGCGTGACCGCTGGGCCTTGGATGTGGCGCGTGAGATGGGGATATATATTCCCACATTGTGTTATCATCCTGCTCTACAGCCGTATGGCGCTTGTCGGCTGTGTGTGGTTGAAGTTACTAAAGGCAAAGAAAGCTGGCTTGCTACCTCCTGCGACCTTCCGATACGAGAGGGGCTGAGTATCAGGACCAATACGCCTGAGGTGATAAAGAGCAGAAAGATGACGATTGAGCTTCTTTTAGCTCGGGCGCCAGAGGCGGAACCTATCCGGAAGCTTGCCAGCGAACTCGGTGTGGAAAAACCTCGCTTCAGTCTGCGTGACGACCTCGGCAGATGTATTCTTTGCGGTTTGTGCGTTCGTGTTTGTAATGAGTTAATTGGTGTGTCGGCTTTGAGCTTTACGATGCGTGG
>Ga0315279_10004846_pt1 | contig 17853 bp, 12 predicted proteins | sample YL17G06_20_MG_FD_203694 | JGI IMG/M metagenome (GOLD analysis project Ga0315279, IMG submission 203694) | Sediment microbial communities from Yellowstone Lake, YNP, Wyoming, USA - YL17G06_20 | ecosystem: Environmental > Aquatic > Freshwater > Lake > Sediment | place: USA: Wyoming | collected... | reverse complement strand
CGTGTGGCAGGGCGCGGTCGGCGGGGCGGACCTCTTCTTCCACGTCTCGCCCGTCACGCTGGTGATTGGCGCCGCCGCGGGAGTGATCGTCGCGCTGGCGGTCATCTGGCTCGCGGTCCGCCGCCAGGGCCGCACGCCGGCGCGGGAACTCCTTGCTGCGGGCGCCGAGGCGGACCTGCGCGTGGCCCTGCCGAAGCGGGCCGGCTCATGGCTGGAGGCGGCCATTGCGGCGGTCCTCGGTCTCGCCGGCGCCGCGATCCCCCAGATCGCGGGCACGGCCAAGGGCGAGAAGGGCGCCGCGGCCTTCTTCGCCGCCGGGGCCCTGCTGCTCATCGCGTCGCTGATCGCGTGCCACTGGTTCCTCGGCCGGCTCGCACGCGGCCGCGCCACCGCGCGCCTGACGAGGGGCAACCTCGTCCTTCGCACGACCACCCGCCGGCGCGGGCGCAGCCTGGCCACCGTCGCCCTGATGGCCTGCGGGGCGTTTCTCGTGATTGCCGTGGGTGCGAACCGCCGCGAGGCCGGCGAGGACGCCCGCCTGCCCTCCTCCGGCACGGGCGGTTTCGCCCTTTTCGGCGAGACCTCGTTCCCCCTCTTCCACAGCCTGGCGGGGGCCGAGGGCCGCAAGGCGTACGGCCTGCCGGCCAAGGTGGCCGACCAGATCAAGGTCGTGCCGCTGCGGGTCCACGAGGGCGACGAGGCCTCGTGCCTGAACCTCAACCGGGTCCAGCGGCCACGGATCTTAGCCGTGCGGCCGCAGGAGCTCGCGTCGCGCGGCGCGTTCACCTTTGCCGAGACGGTCAAGCACCCGGCGAATGAGAATCCGTGGATGCTCCTGGCCGAGCGGCCGGAGGCGGACGTCGTGCCGGCCATCGCTGATGCCAACACCCTTGAGTGGTCGCTCGGCAAGGCGGTCGGCGACGAGATTCCCTACACCGACCAGTTCGGCCGGACCTTCCGCCTGCGCCTGGTCGGGGCCCTCGCGGGAAGCATCCTCCAGGGGTCGCTTGTCATCGCGGAGGACGCTTTTCTCGAGCGGTTCCCGTCGGAGAGCGGCTACCGCATGTTCCTCATCGAGGCGCCGCCCGAGAGCGCCGCCGAGGTCTCGAGCGTCCTCTCGGAGCAGCTCTCCGACCAGGGCCTCGCCCTCACGCCGGCGGTCGAGCGGCTGGCGGAGTTTAACGCGGTCGAGAACACGTACCTGGCGATCTTCCAGGCGCTGGGGGGCCTGGCCCTGGTCCTGGGAAGCGCGGGCCTGGGCGTGGTGGTCCTGCGGAACGTTCTGGAGCGGCGGGGCGAGCTCGCGCTGATGCGGGCGGTGGGCTTCCGGGCGAAGTCGGTCGAGCGGCTCGTCTTCGCGGAACACTTCGGCCTGCTGGCGGCGGGCCTGGCGATCGGCGTGGCGGCGGCGCTCCTGGCCGTCGCCCCGGCGCTGTCCTCGGCCGGCGCATTCCCGTACCTTTCCCTCGGCCTCACGCTGGCGGCGGTGGCCCTGGTCGGCCTGGTGTGGACCTGGATGGCGACCCGCTTCGCCCTTCGCGGCCCGCTTCTGGCGTCGCTGCGGAACGAATAGTGCTCCGTCGGTCGTCACTTGAGGCAGCGGCTTCTTGGCGGCAGTGTGCCACGGCTGGCTTGGCCAGCCGTGCCGCCATGCCGGGAACACGGCCGGACAAGCCGGCCGTGGCACACCCAAGACGAAAGCTGCCGCACTACTACACGTCGGCCGGCTTGGCCAGCCGTGCCGCCATGCCGGGAACACGGCCGGACAAGCCGGCCGTGGCACACCCGAGACGAAAGCTGCCGCACTACTACACGTCGGCCGGCTTGGCCAGCCGTGCCGCCATGCCGGGAACACGGCCGGACAAGCCGGCCGTGGCACACCCAAGACGAAAGCTGCCGCACTACTACACGTCGGCCGGCGCGGAACGCCCTGCCCCGCCACCCGCCGCGCAAAAGCGCAAGTGGCGTTGTAGTATCATGGCCGCGACGCCGGCGCCTGTTCTCGACGCATCTTTCCCTTGTAGATGTCAAGTGCGGCGGGAAAAGGTTCGAGGGACCGTTCGAAGATACCCAGCGAATAGGCAATGGTAAGGCCGTAGTTGGTGATCGGGACGCCCGCCGCGCGGCAGCGGAGGATGCGCGAGAGCATTTCGCGCCGGTTCCACATGCACGCGCCGCAGTGAATCACCAGCCGATAGGGACTCACGTCGTCGGGGAAGTCGTGGCCCTGGACGTGCAGAACGTCGAGTTTGCCACCGACGTACTGCGTGATCCAGCGAGGAATCTTCACGCGGCCGATGTCCTCGCCAATGGGATGGTGCGAGCAGGCTTCGGCAATCAGGATGCGGTCGCCGGGCTTGAGGGCGGAGAGGGTCATCGCTCCGCGCACAAACTCGTTCAGGTCGCCTTTGAAGCGGGCGAACAGAATTGAGAACGATGTCAGCGGCACCCCCCGCGGCGTGTCGCCGGCCACTTTCAGAAACCCCTGGCTGTCGGTCACGACAAGGGCCGGGGGGCGATTCAGGCGGTCGAGGGCGTCGCGGAGTTCGCGTTCTTTGACGACCATGCAGTAGGCGTCGATGTCGAGAACGTCGCGAATGGCCTGAACCTGCGGCAGGATGAGCCGGCCCTTGGGGGCCTCCAGGTCGATCGGCACCACGAGAACCACGAGTTCGCCGGGCGGAATCAGATCGCCCAAGATCGAGGGCGCGTTGATGAACTCCTCCGGCGCCGCCCGGATCATCGCCTCCCGCAGATCGAGGACCCCTTCCCCGCGGCTCGCGACGGTCTCCACGTGGCGAACCTTCAGGCGAGAGAGCTTGCCGAGGGTCTCGGCCTGCGGCCGCGCGAGGTCAACCTTGTTGAAGACGACGATGATGGGAATGTGGCGCCCCGCCAATTCCTGGAGGACGGTCTCTTCAAACTCACCCCAGTAGCCAGCCTCGGCGACGAGAAGCCCCAAGTCGGTGCGGTCGAAGACCTGCCGGGTCCGCTGCACCCGCTTCTCGCCCAGAACACCCGCATCGTCAATGCCCGCCGTGTCGATGAACAGCACGGGCCCGACCGGCAACAGTTCCATGGGCTTTTCGACCGGATCGGTCGTTGTCCCCGCCACTTCGGAGACAATCGAGACGTTCTGCCGAGTCATGGCGTTCAGCAGCGAGGACTTGCCGACGTTGCGTCGGCCGAAGATGCCGATATGCAGCCGGAACCCTTTGGGCGCGCTGCGGTTCATGGCTCCCCCTGGCGCGTCGGCGAGCCGAGCCGCATGACGTTTTCCGGCGACACAAGGCAATCGAACTGGGCAGCAGTGAGGAGCCGCTTGTCGAGCACGACCTGGCGTACGCTGCGGCCCTCGGCCTGGGCAAGGCGGGCCACCTCGGTCGCCGCCTCGTAGCCGATGTGCTCGATGAGGGCCGTCAGGATGGCCGTTGCTCCGTGCACATGGCGGCGGCAGCGGTCCTCGTCGGCCTCGAGCCCCGCTACGCAATGGCGGCGGAAGATCGAGCAGGCGCCGGCCAGCAGGTCGAGGCTCTCGAGCAGCGCATCGGCCACGAGCGGCAGGAAGGCGTTCAGTTCCAGGTTGCCCATCATGCAGGCCTGGGTGATGGCCTGGTCGTTGGCGCAGACAACGATGGCAGCCTGCGTGACGGCCTCGGGGATGACCGGGTTGACCTTGCCCGGCATGATGGAAGATCCGGCCTGCCGCGCGGGCAGGCGGATTTCGCCGAGGCCGGCGTCGGGGCCCGACGACAGCAACCGCAGGTCGGTGGCCACTTTGATCAGGTTGGAGGCACAGGCTTTGAGGATGCCGCTGACTTCGACATAGACGTCCGCGTTCTGCGTAGCCTCCATGAGGTTCTCGGCGCGGGCCAGGCCCAGGCCCGTGATCTGGCGAAGGTGCTCGACCGCGCGAAAGATGTAGTCGCGCGGCGCGCCCAAGCCCGTACCGACGGCCGTGCCGCCCAGATTGACGACGCGCAGCCGCTCCTCGCACTTGTAAATCCGCCACCGGTCGCGGGCGAAAGCCTCTGCATAGGCGCCCATCTCGCGGCCCAGGGTCACCAGGACGGCGTCCTGGAGTTGCGTGCGGCCCATCTTCACGACGTGGGCGAACTGCTTCTCCTTCCGCTGAAACTCCTCCAGAAGGCCGACCACCTCCCGCTCCAGGTCGCGCAGCCGCTGGATGGCCGCCACCCGCAGTGCCGTGGGGTACGTGTCATTCGTAGACTGGTGGCGGTTGATGCCGTCGACGGGGTCGAGGGTCGCGTAATCGCCGAGGGGCCTTCCCAGGATCTGAAGCGCCCGGTTGGCCAGAACCTCGTTGACGTTCATGTTGGTGCTCGTGCCGGCGCCGCCCTGGAGCGCATCGACGATGATGTGCGAGTCGAGTTGCCCTTCCATCATCTCGGCACAGGCCAACTCGATGGCCCGGTACGTGGCCTCATTCCAGGCGTTGAGTTCGTGGTTGGTCCGGGCACACGCCAGTTTCACCGCCCCGTAGGCATGGAGGAGCGCCGGATTCACCGGCCGCCCGGCCAAGGGGAAGTTCTCGACCGCCCGGACTGTCGAGATGCCGTACAGAGCATCGGCCGGAACGTCCCGCTCACCCAGGAGATCTTTTTCCCTGCGGCAACCTGTCATATTCTTTCCGCCCGGCCCCCAAGTGCCAGGGCCCGCCCGTTCCCGCCCGCCCAGGCGGGCAGGTCAAAGATACAGATCGCGCTCGCCGCGCCGAACGCGTTCAAGCCGGCCCTGCTGATCGCGTTTCGGTCCGCCGTCCGGCAGCAGTGCCAGTTCACGCGCGATGGCCCGCTCGCCGGCCGCGCGCGTGGCGGGCGAAGCGTAATCGACCAGATACTCCATCAGCGTGGCAAGGGCGTTCGGCATACAGAACCGCTTGATGAACCCCGGAACTGCGAACTCCATGAAGTGCTCGCCCGTGCGGCCGAGCCGATAGCAGGCGGTGCAGAAACTCGGCACGTAGCCGTCATCGAGGAGTTCGCGCATCACCACGTCGAGCGGCCGGATGTCGCCGAGGCAGAACTGTTCCCGCTCCATGACCTGGGCGTCGCCTGCCTCGGTGTACCCGCCGATCTCGATGCGGCTGCCCGCGTCAATCTGCGAAACGCCGAAGGCCATGACTTCGCGCCGCAGCCCGGGCGGTTCCCGGGCCGTGCAGATCAGCCCCGTGTACGGCACCGACAGCCGCAGCACGGCGATGAGCCGCTTGAAATGGCCGTCGTCGACCCGGCAGCCTCCCTTGAGATCGACCCCTGAAGCGGGCCGCAGGCGCGGGAAACTGATCGTGTGCGGGCCGACGCCGTAACGCTCTTGCAGGAACCGCGCGTGGCTGACCAGGCCCAGCACCTCGAACTTCCAGTCGTAGAGCCCGAAGAGGGCGCCGATGCCCACGTCGTCGCAGCCCGACTCCATGGCCCGGCTCTGCCCGTCCAACCGCCACAGGTAATCCCCCTTGGGCGTCCGGGCCGGATGCATCAGGGCATAGGTGGCATGGTGGTATGTTTCTTGGAAGATCTGGTACGTCCCGATGCCCGCCGCCTTGATGAGGCGGTAGCCCTCGTGATCCATCGGGGCGGCATTGATGTTCACGCGGCGGATTTCGCCGTGGCCCACGCGGGTCGCGTAAACCTGCCGCACGACCCCGGCAATGTACTCGGCGTCATAGTGCGGATGCTCGCCGAAGACCAGGATAAGCCGCTTGTGGCCGGCGTTCTCCAGGGCCTCGACCTGCTGGCGGATCTCGGCTTCCGACAACGTGCGCCGCACCGCGTCGCGGTTCGAACTCTTGAAGGCACAGTACGCGCAGTCGTTCACGCAATGGTTGCCGATGTAGAGCGGGGCAAACAGGACGATGCGGTTGCCGTAGACGCGCTGCTTCAGTTGGCGGGCCGCGTCGAAGAGTTCCTCGACCAGCGAGGGATCGTCGGCCGCCAGGAGGACGGCCGTTTCCTCGACCTCCAGCGGGGTCTTGGCCAGGCTCTTGGCGATGATTTCGCGGACGCGGGCCGCGTCGGGCCGCGCCGTTTCCAGGAGCCGCCGGAGCCTCGCATCATCGATGAAATCCACGGCATGGCCGCTAAGCGTCCGAGCCGCCACAGGAGACATCAGACCACCTCCTTCCAACCTGGCACGTCAGGCGTGCCGCCGGCCACGGCACGGCTTGTGGCCGTGCCAGGGTGGCCTGACGGCTCGCCGCCGATGGCACGCGGCAACGAAAAAGGGGGCTGCACCCTTCCCGGCTGTTGGGGAAAGGGGGCTGTGCCCTTTTTCGCACGGGATGGGCCGGCCGTCCACCCCCCCCGGTAGCGAGGGGAATCGCCGCGCCCGACACCCACCGTGCGGCCGATCGACTCGATGCGGGTCTGCAGACACGCGTGACACATCTGGGGTGTCTCGCGGAGGCAGGCCTTGGCCGGGTAAATCTCGTAGAGCACGCGATAGGGGAGGGGCGTCAGGTTGGGCATGATAACGTTGGCCCCGCGCTCCAGGCCCTGTTCGCGTCCCCGGGCCAGGTTGAGCGTCGCCAGGGCCGTCGTGCTCGGGATGTTCGCTTGCGGACAGAGGATTCGCGCCAGCGCGATCACCTTGTAGGTCATCGGCTCGCTGGCCGGCACCTGGTCGGCCCCCGCTACGGCACACCGGGCCGCGCCCTCTTCGGCCAGCGGCGTGGCCGGGTGCACGATGAAGGGTCCGACGCCGATCATGTCCAGGTCGAGTTCGCGGAAGAGTTCGAGGTCCCGCGCGAGATCGTCGTAGGTCTGGCCGGGAATGCCGATCATTACGCCGCTGCCAATCTCGTAGCCGAGTTCCCGCAGCCGGCGCAGGATGGCCAGCCTGCCACCCAGGCACGGCCGCAAGCCGTGCCAAGGGCGGCGCTCGAGCGCGGCGCCGAGCGGCGGATGGATCGAGGCGTAGAGTTCGCGGTTGCTCGTCTCGAACCTCAGCAGATACCGGTCGGCCCCGGCCGCCCGCCACCGGACCAAGTCCTCGTCGCGACGTTCGCCGAGGCTCAACGTGACGGCCAGCGGCGTCTCGGCCTTGAGGCGGCGCACAACGTCGGCCATCCCCTCCGCCGTCAGCCCGGGGTCCTCGCCCGATTGCAGCACGACCGTGCCGTATCCGAAGGCCACGGCCTGCCGGGCACACTGGAGGATCTCGTCGGCCGACATGCGATAGCGGTTGAGCTGGCGATGCCCGGCCCGCAATCCGCAATAGGCGCACTCGCGCACGCAATGGTTGGAGATCTCCACGAGGCCCCGCAGATGGACCTCGTCGCCAACGCTGCGGCGGCGCGCGGCGTCAGCCTGCCGCCACAGAGGCTCCAGCCGGCGATCCTCGTTCTCGCGAAGCCATTGGAGAATCTGCTTACGGTCCATGCGACTGCAACTCCCCGGCCGCCTGCGCTGCCGCGTGCGGCACCCGCCTCAGCCGCAGGGTGAACGTCGTACCCTCGCCCGGGCGGCTCGCGACCGTGATGTCGCCGCTGTAGAGCAGGACCAGTTTCTTGACAATCGACAGGCCCAGCCCGCTGCCGAGGATGTTCCGGGTCATCTGGTTCTTGACCCGCACAAACTCGTTGAAGATGCGGGCGGCCTCCTCCTCGGTCATGCCGATGCCGGTATCGGCGACCTCGACGAGACAAGAGTCGCCTTCGGTCCGGAGCGTCAGGTCGACGCGTCCGCCCTTTCGATTGTACTTGACGGCGTTGGAGAGGAGGTTGTTGAAGATGATTTCGATTTCCCCTCGGTCGGCGATCATCGGCACGGGGGCGTCGGCATGAAGCGAGATCGCAACCGCCTGCCCGAGTGCTTCGGGGGCGGCCGTTTCCATGGCGGTCCGCGCCAGGTCCCGCACGTCGAGTTCGACGAGTTCGCGCTTTTTCTGCCCCGACTCGATCCGGGTCAGGTCGAGCAGATCCATGACCATCTTGCGCATGTGCTGGGATCGGACGAGGCACCGCTCCAGCATGTGGTCGTAGACCGCCGGGTCGTCGCCCGCCGACTTGTTCCTGAGAATGTGCAGGTACCCTTCGATGGCGCCGAGCGGCGCCTTCAGTTCGTGGGCCAGAACGCTGATGAAGCGGAAGCGAATCTGCCGCTTCTCCGCGGCCAGTTGGCGGGCCTGGCGGGTCATGATCAGGTTCTCGGCCGCCTTGCGGACGGCGTTCTTCAGTTCGTTGGGCGTAAACGGCTTGGCCAGGAAGTCGTAGGCCCCCTTCTTGATGGCGGCCACGGCCGTCTCGAGCGAGGCGTACGCCGTGACCATCACCGTCAGCATGTCATCTGCCGCACCCAGTTGCTCCATAACGTCCAGGCCGCTCATGGCCGGCAGCTTGTGGTCCAGAAGGAGGATGTCGGGCCGCGCGGTGGCGATCTTCTCGAGCGCCTGTTCGCCGCTCTCGGCCATATCCACCTTGAACCCCACCTCGATCCCCAGTTCCGTCAGCGTGAACGTGTACCCGCCCAGGGCCCTCGCCACCCCCAGGCGCATGCCCGGCTCATCATCCACGACCAGGACAGCCAGATTCTCCACGTCGGTCACTCCTTGATCAGCCTAAGCACCGCCTCGACCTCCTCTGCCAACGTCCCCGGAGCCACGGGTTTGTCCAGGAACTTGAGCACCGGCAGCCAGGCCTCGTCGGGTTGGAAGCGGAACGGCACGCCCATGGCCTCGTGCACCCCGGAGAGGACGACCATCGGCATGTGGGGATGCGACTCGTGGATGTCCCGTGCAAGATCGAACCCCGCGGTCACCGATTCCATCATGACGTCCAGAACCGCGATGTCCGGCTTGGCCGACGCCAGCACCTGCCGTGCCTCTGCCGCCGAGTAGGCCGCCAACACCGTGTGTCCGCGGTGTTCCAAGACGGCGCGGTTCATCTCCACCAGGTCCACGTCGTCGTCAACCAGTAGCACGGTCGCCACGGATGGTTCCTTTCGCGGTCCCTGTGTCCCGCTGCGTCCACCTCGGCAGAGTCACGGTAAAAGTCGTACCCGTCGGTCCGATGGAAGGAATGGCGTTGGAGACCGCCCTGATGTCTCCGTGATGCATCTTGACGATGCCGTAGGAGACGGCCAGGCCCAACCCCGTACCCACGCCGATCGGCTTAGTGGTGAAGAACGGCTGGAACAGCCGCTCCATGTTCTCTTTCGGAATGCCGATGCCCGTGTCGGCGATGCTGATCAGGACGTGGCCGTTCTCGCGGGCGGTGCGAATAGCCAGACGGCCGCCGTCGGGCATGGCCGCCTCGGCGTTGTTGATCAGGTTCGTCAGCACCTGAATGATCTGATCGCGGTCGATCTCCGCCACCGTGTCGGCCATCTCGTGCTCCACGCAGATTTCGATGTTGGCCGGCAGCGGGCGCGCCTTGAGAAGGTCGTCGATCAGCCCCCGCAGGTCGATAAGTTCGGGCGTCACCTTGTTCTGCCGCGCGAAGTGCAGCAGCCCGGCCACGATCTTCTTGCACCGGTCGGCCTGCTCGACGATCATGCGCAGGTCGTCGCCCACCTTCGTGCCCGCCGGATACTCGTCGAGGAGCAAGTGGGCGTACATAATGACGACGCCGAGGGGGTTATTGACCTCGTGGGCGATGCCCGCCGCCAACTGCCCCATGCTGGCCAGTTTCTCCGACTGGATCAGCGCCACCTGGGCGCTGGCCAGTTGTTCGTTCGAGACGGCCAGTTCCCGGACCGCTATCCTGAGTTGCTCGATGGTGTACGGCAGGCACATCTCGTTCTCGGCCAGGCCCTTGAAGATGGCGATGGCATGCTCGCGGCACGTATCGTAGCCGCAGGCCCCGCAGTTGAGCTCATCCTCGGGCCGGAACTTGCCCATCACCGCCAGGATTTCGCCGATCTCGCTTTCATCCAGCGGCACCGGCCACCGCTGGTCGAGCGCCGCAAACGATCGCGAGAGGTTGAGGTCCGCAAAGCGTTCCATGTCGGCCCGCCAGGCCGTCTGGTCCAGCGCGGCCATGCGTTTGCGGACGAAGCGGCTCACGCTCGCTCGCCGCCGGAACAGCGGCAGGTCGTGGCTCATGCCGGCGCCCATGATGCATCCGTTGCAGCACAGAACCTCCAGGAGTGCGGCGTCCATGTCGCCGGCCTCGAATTCCTTGACGGCCTCGATGAATCGCGTCCGCCCTTCCGCACTGATGATCTCGCCCGACACCAGGTCCTCCCGGATGTCGGCCGCCTGCAAGAGGCCGCGGCTGATGGGGAACAGCGCCCCCAGCCCTCCGTGCGGCCGGTCGAACTCGCTCGGCTCGACCGACTCGGCCGTGATTCCACGGCGCTCGAGCATCTGACGCAGTTCCAGAAACGTCAGCACCGCATCCACCTCGCTGACGACGTTCCCGCTGGCGGCCTCGGCCTTCTTGGCAATGCACGGACCGATGAAGACGACCTTGGTGTCGTCCCCATAAAGGCGATGCAGCACGCGGGCCATGGCAATCATCGGTGACACGATCGGCCCCAGGAGCGGCACCAAGGCCGGGGCGTAGCGCTCGATGTAGGCCACCACCGATGGGCAACTCGTCGCCACATATCGGCGACCTCGGTTCTCGGCCAGCAGCCGCCGGTAGCGGTCGGCCACCAGGTCGGCCCCGAACGCCACCTCGCAGACATGCGTGAAGCCCAGCGCCCGCAGCATGCCCACCGTCTGCTGATAGTCACACCCGAAGAACTCGCCGGGGAAACTCGGCGCCAGCGCGGCCGCCACCCTGACCGCCGGGTCAGCCCGCGCCTCTTCCAGCCGGGCGGTCACGTGCTCCACGGAACTGAGTACCTTCTTGGCCCGCTGGCTGCACACGCGGACGCAGTTGCCGCAGCCGATGCACCGCTCGGGAATCACCTGCGCCTGGCCGGTGACGATACGAATGGCCTTGGCGGGGCACTCGCGAACGCAGGTGTAGCAGACCCGGCAACGCTCTTTGATTGTTTCGACCAGCGACCTGGGCTGCATGGTCTGCCTCGTGTCAGTGAGCGTGCGCGTCGGGAGCGTCGGCCGGCTCTTTCAGCAGCCGCTTGACCTCGCTGCGAATCTGCTCCGGCCGGGCGGGCTTGTCCACGAGGATGTCGGCCATGAGCCAGGACCGCGCCTCGGGCGTTGTGGAACTCAGCGTCAGCCCGGTCGCGCTGGTGACCGCCGTCAACATGATCACCGGCGCCTGCGGGTGCAGTTTCTTCAGGTAGTGGCAGAGCACCAGGCCGCTGTCCATGTGCTCCATCATCAGGTCGACGATGGCCAGATCAGGCCGCACGCTGAGCAGCAACTCCTCGGCTTCCCGCTGGCTGCCGGCCGTCCGCAAGTCATAGCCGTCGGCTTTCAGCGCCACCGTCAGCTGCTCCAGCGAATCCTCGTCGTCGTCCACCAGCAGGATGATTTTTCTTGTGCTCATGTTGCATGACACCCTTCTGCGAATCGCCCTTGTGTGCTCCTGCCCGCTCCCGGTTTTCTTCGACGCCTCAGACCAACACCTCGCGCCTCGTGTAATGCGTGTGCAGCAGGCGGTGGCTCATCTCGCCCAGAGGTTTGCCCAGGAATTCGTCGTACAACCGCTGCACCTCGGTGTTCCTGTGCGAGACGCGGATGGGCTCGTCGCGGTCGATGCGGTAGAGGGCCTGCATCCGGGCCTTCACGGCCTCAAGGTCGGCCTTCAGGGGCTGGCCTCCGCCGTTGATGCACCCGCCGGGGCACGTCATCACCTCGATGAAGTGGAGGTCCTTGCGTCCGTCGCGGATCTGGTCGAGCAACTTGCGGGCGTTGCCCAGGCCGCTGACCACCGCGGCGCCGACCTCCAGGCCGGCGATGTTCACGCGTACTTCCTTGACGCCCTTGATCCCGCGGACCGCCCGGATCTCGATGTTCTCCATCTCCTTGCCGGTCAGCAGGAAATAGCCGGTGCGGAGGGCGGCCTCCATCACGCCGCCCGACGCGCCGAAGATCTTGCCCGCCGTCGTGCGCTGGCCGAACGGCGTGTCGGCGAATCCGGGTTCCACGTCCATCAGTTCCACGCCGAACATCTTCAGCAGGTCCCCAAGTTCGCGGGTCGTCAGCACGTAGTCCACGTCCGGCTGGCGGACCTGCGTCATCTCGGGCCGGCCGCACTCGAACTTCTTGGCCGTGCACGGCATGATCGACACGCTGATGATTGTTGCCGGGTCGATCCCCGCGCGCTGGGCGTAGAAACTCTTGATGACCGCCCCCATCATCTGCTGGGGGCTCTTGCAGGTCGAAACGTTCGGCAGGAAGTCCGGATAGAACGACTCGACGAACTTGATCCAGCCCGGCGAGCAACTCGTCATCATCGGCAGCACCCCGCCGGTCCGGATTCTCTCCGCCAGTTCGGTGGCCTCCTCCATGATCGTCAGGTCGGCGGTGAAAGAGGTGTCGAACACGCGGTCGAAGCCGATCCGCCGCAGGGCGGCCACCATCTTGCCGTCCACGTCCACACCGGCCTTCACGCCGAACTCCTCGGCCAGAGTAACCGACACGGCCGGCGCGTGCTGCACGACGACGGTCTTCGTGGGATCGGCCAGCGCGGCCACCACCGGATCGAGGCTGGACCGCTCGGACAGTGCCCCCGTCGGACAGACGAGGATGCACTGGCCGCAGTTAACGCAGGAGGAGACGTTGAGGCCCTTGTCAAACGCCGTGCCGACGGTCGTCTTGGCCCCACGGCCGATGAAGTCGATCGCCGAGACACCCTGGATTTCCTCGCACACCCGCACGCACCGTCCGCACAGGATGCACTTGTCCGGATCGCGCACCAGCGAGGGGCTCGACACGTCAAGCGGCCGGTTGCTCTTGGCACCCCGATACGTCCGCTGCCGGACGCCGAGGTCGTGCGCCAACGTCTGCAGGTCGCACTTGCCGCTGCGCGCGCAGTACAGGCAATCGTCCGGATGATTGCTCAGGAGCAGTTCGATGATGGTCCGGCGGGCCTCGATCACCTGCGGGGTCCGGGTCTTCACCTTCATCCCCGGCGCCACGGGATAGGAGCAACTGGGCACCAGCGCGGGCGCCCCCTCGACCGCCACCACGCAGAGCCGACAGGCGCCGCTGGGGGGCAGACCCTCCAGGTGGCACAGCGTCGGAATGTGCATGCCTTCGCGCCTCAGCGCCGAGAGGATCGTCTCCCCCTCGTCGGCCTTGACCACCTTGCCATCCGCTTCAAACTCGATCATGGTTCCACCTTATGCAGTTCCGGTCGGGATTCCACGTCAGTCCGGCTGGGTGAAGTCCAGGTCGCACCGCAGGCACCGACAGGCCTCGGCCTTCGCCGCCTGCGCCGATATACACAGTTCCACTTCCGCGAAACTCTTGACGCGCTCCTTCAGGGGCCTGTGCGGCACCGTCACGCGGTCCGCCGGCGCCGCCGCTTCCTCGGGCGCCTCCACCGGCGCCACGTACACCGAGGGCAGCACCACCGCCGGCAGCAGCCGAAGCATCTTGCCCTTGAGGTAACGATCGATCATGACCGCGGCGTTCTTGCCGGCGGCGACGGCCCCGATTACCGTGCCGGGTCCCGTCACCACGTCGCCGCCCGCGAAGACGCCCGGCCGCTCCGTCGCATACGACTCGGCATGGATCTCCACGGTGCCCCACCGGGTTCGGCGAAGGCCTTCCAGACCCTCCGCCTCGGGCTCCTCACCTGTGCCCACGACGAGCGTTTCGAGGGCCACGTCGAACTCGGAACCCGAAACGGGCACCGGCTTCTGTCGGCCCGAGGCATCCCGATCGCCGAGCCGGTTGCGGATGAACCGCATGCCGGTCAACTTGCCGTCCTTTGCGGCAGCGGCCACGGGCGTCACCAGTTCCTCGATCTTGACGCCTTCTTCCAGCGCCGCCTCGATCTCCTCGGCGTACGCCGGCATCTCCTGCCGCGTGCGGCGATAGAACACCGTCACGCTCTGCACGCCCTTCTGCCGGAAGGCCACGCGCGCGGCGTCCATCGCCGAGTTGCCGCCGCCGATGATCCCCACGCGCCCGGACGCCAGTTCCCGGCCATGCAGATTGTGGGCCTTGAGGAAACGGATGCCCGGGATCACGCCCTTCGCGTCCTCGCCTGGCAGGTCCAGCGTCTTGCTCTGATGCGATCCGAGGGCCAGGAACACGGCCTTGAAGCCGTCCTTCAGCAGACCGTCCACGGCAATGTCTTTCCCGAGCGCCGTATTGTACCGCATCTCGATGTTGTCGTTCAGTAGCAGCGCGATTTCCTTCTCGAGCGCCTCGCGTGGCAGGCGGTAGGCCGGAATGGCTCCCATCAGCATTCCGCCCGGCTTGCTCTCGCGCTCGAACACCGTCACGCGGTATCCCAGTTGTGACAGGTGGTGAGCGGCCGTCAGGCCCGCGGGACCCGCGCCGACGACGGCCACGCGAGGCGCGTCGGCCTTTGCCCGCGCGACTGCCGGGGCGGCCGTGGCCGGGTCCACGTGGTCCACCACGAACCGCTTCAGCGTTCGCACAGCAACGGGTTGGCCGCCCGTGGCCCTGGCGCGGCAGGTCCGCTCGCACGGATGGTGGCAAACCCGCGCACACGCCGACGGGAACGGGTGGGCCGCGCGGATGACCCGGTAGGCCTCGTCGTACTCGCCACGGGCGATGTGCGCCACGTAGCGCCAGACCTCGGTGCCGGCCGGGCAGGTGTTCTGGCACGGCGCGCCCACAAGTTCCTTGCACGTGCCGGCGGGACAGCGCCGCTCGAACACGTGGGCCTCGTACTCGTCGCGGAACCACTTCAGGGTGCTCAGCACGGGGTTGGGCGCCGTCTGGCCCAGCCCGCACAAACTCGTGGCCTTGATCGTCTCGCCGAGTTTCTGCAAGTACATGATGCCCTGGACCCGCAGCAGCGCGTCCAGGGGCTCTTCCTTCTTCCGCGGCCGGCAGATGGCCTGGAGGATCTCGAGCATCCGGCGGGTGCCCTCTCGGCACGGGATGCACTTGCCGCAACTCTCGGACTGGATGAACTCCATGAAGAACTTCGCGAAGTCCACCATGCACTGTGACTCATCGACCACCACCAAACCGCCCGAACCCATGATCGTCCCGAACCTCTTGAGGGCCTCGTAGTCGGTTTCGATGTCCAGGTGCGCCTCGGGCACGCAGCCGCCCGAGGGGCCGCCGATCTGAACCGCCTTGCACTTGTTGCCGCCGGGGATGCCGCCGCCGATCTCGAAGACCACCTGCCGCAGCGTGGTGCCCATCGGCACCTCCGCCAAGCCCGTGCGCTGCACCATGCCCGAGAGGGCGAAGACCTTCGTCCCCTTGCTCGTCTTGGTGCCCATGGCGGCAAACCAACCCGCCCCGCGGTCGAGGATCAGGGGCAGGTTGGCCAGCGTCTCGACGTTGTTGATGACCGTGGGTTTGCCGAACAGGCCCTTCACGGCCGGGTACGGCGGCCGCGGCCGCGGCATGCCGCGTCGGCCCTCGAGCGACTGGATCAGGGCCGTCTCCTCGCCGCAGACGAAGGCGCCGGCGCCCATCTTGATCACAATCTCGACGTCGTTGCCGCTATCCAGGATGTTCTCGCCGACCAGGCCGTAAGCCCGGGCCTGCTCGATCGCCTGGCGAAGCCGCCGCACGGCCAGCGGGTACTCGGCGCGAATATAGATGTATGCCTTGCCAGCCCCGATGGCGTAAGCGGCAATCAGAATGCCTTCCACCAGTCGATGAGGGTCGCTCTCGCCCACCGCCCGGTCCATGAACGCGCCGGGGTCGCCCTCGTCGGCATTGCAGATCAGGTACTTCTGGGGGCCGGCGGCCGCGCGGGCGAACTTCCATTTCTTGCCCGTGGGGAACCCCCCGCCGCCGCGACCCCGAAGCCCGCTGGACTCCACCGTGTCGCAGACCTCCTCGGGCCGCATCGTCCGGAAGATCTTCGCCAGGGCGGAGTAACCGCCCCAGGCAATGTACTCGTCGATGTTGCCGGGATCGATGATGCCGCTCGTGGCCAACACGACCCGTCGCTGCCGCACCAGGAACGGATGCTCGTCAAGATAGGCCACGCCGTCCCAGCCCTTCAGGGCCGGGCTGCGGAACTGGCCCAGCACGCTGCAGGTCGGTGCCCGGCCCGCCCACACGCTGTCCAGAATGGACCCGACGTTGCCGGCCGTGACCCCGCCGAAGCTGAGGCGGGCCCGCGACGGCAGCTGCACGTCCACGATCGGCTCTTCGGAACACAATCCGATGCAGCCGACCTCGATGACGTCGGCGGCTGCCTTATGGCCCGACAGGTACGCCCGGATGGCATCGAGCGTTTTGCCGGCTCCGGCGCCGAGGCCGCAGGTGCCCGTCCCGACGAAGATCGTCGGCCGGGCCACGTCTTCTCGCCGCAGCGCCCCCAGGAGGGCCTCCACCCCCCCCTCGCCCGCGGCCCGCGCGGCCGCCAGCGGACCCGCCTTCAGCCCGTCCAGCAGGCTCGTCTCGACAGGACGGGGCCCTTCCCAGCAGCGCGCGGTCGTTACAACCGATTCACTCTTGTGCATATACCAGCTCCTTCTGACGACACTCGTCGAGGATCCTGGCGAGTTGGCGCGGCGTAACCTTCGCGTGGAACTCGCCGTTGAGGTTCACCACGGGCCCGAGACCGCAGGCCCCCATGCACGCCACGACTTCCAGGCTGAACAGGCGGTCGCGCGAGGTTTCGCCGGGTTTCAGGTTCAACAGTTTCGTCGCCGTCTCCAGCAGTTTCAGCGAGCCCTTCACGTGGCAGGCCGTGCCCCGGCATACCATGACGTGGTACTTCCCCTTCGGCTTGAAGCGGAACTGGTTGTAGAAGGTCGCCACGCCGTAGACCTTGCTGGCCGGCAAGCCCAGGTGGCGCCCGATCCGGACGACCGCCTCGCGCGACACGTAGCCGCAGGCCTCCTGGACGTCCTGCAGCACGGGAATCAGCGCGTCGCGCTTCGCGTCCCGGTACCTCTTCAGGATCGGTTCGATATCGCCCTGCGTCATCTCAAAGCCTCCCTCTGGCTCGCCTGCCGTGCAAAATAGGCCACCTTCTCCAACGACATGGTCATATCCACTTGCTCAATATATACGTTCGCCGGCGCCCGCAGCCTCGCCGGCGCAAAGTTCAGGATTCCGCGGATCCCCGATCGCACCAGCAGGTCGGCCATCGCCTGTGCCGCCGACGCCGGCACCGTCACGATGCCCATCCGTATACCGTGCTGTGCCGCGAACCGCGGAAGCTCATCCGTGCCGTAGCACGGGCACCCGCTGATCGTCCGATTCACTTTCTGCGGGTCGCTGTCAAACGCCGCCACGATCATCAGGTTCGGCCGCCGGCCGGAGAAGTGACTGAGGATCGCGCGGCCCAGGTTGCCCACGCCCACAAGCACGACCGCCTCCGGCTTGGGGGCGTCGAGAAACGCACTGATGCTCCCGATCAGTTCCTCCACGCCATAGCCATGAACGGGACTGCCGGAGCAGCCCAGGCTCATGATGTCCCGCCGGACCTGCGAGGCCGTAACCCACGCCTTTGCCGCAAGTTCGTGGGAGAAAACCTTCTGGACTCCTTGTTCTTCAAGGTCAACAAGCATGCGTCTGTAAAGGCTCATGCGGCCGATAGTTCTTTCCGAAATCATGCCATTGCCACCAAACTCGCCCTCTGGACGCTGTGAATAAGGTAACAGCGTGTACTGGTTCACAGCAGAATATCCGAATTCGCCGTCTTGTCAAGTGGAATTCCATTTTTTTGGCAAGCGCCCCACACATCGTACCCCCCTGGCGAGGATTGCAGCGGGGGGTAGACCCGCCTGCCGGCCGACACGCCCGCCTCTACCGATCCGACGGCGTGGTCTACATGGAGAACCTCGGCAGTGCCAA
>Ga0315279_10004845_pt1 | contig 17854 bp, 9 predicted proteins | sample YL17G06_20_MG_FD_203694 | JGI IMG/M metagenome (GOLD analysis project Ga0315279, IMG submission 203694) | Sediment microbial communities from Yellowstone Lake, YNP, Wyoming, USA - YL17G06_20 | ecosystem: Environmental > Aquatic > Freshwater > Lake > Sediment | place: USA: Wyoming | collected... | reverse complement strand
AGAGTTGGTGCCCGGCTGCTGCGCCAGTTCCATCGTCACCCACAGCGGCGCCTCGACATCGGCCGAGAATTCGTCCCGCGCCGCCCACTTCACTGCCGCTACCATGTCCGGATGGTTCTTCGCAAGTGTCCAGTAGCGGTTCGTGAAGTTGTAATTGGTGTCGGGCGGTGGAGGAGGCGTGCTGGGTTCGATCCGCGGAATGTAAACCGCCCTTCCCTTTCCAAACGCACGCTGGATGGGCTTGTTCCCCTGATTTGCCGCCGGCGGACGGTCTATGCCAAACACGTCAGCCAGCCCGAAGCGGTCTCGCACCAGCCGCCAGTCCGTCACGAGCGAGGTCTCTTCGGTTGCCACCAGGCCGCCACCGTTCCTGACAAACCGCCGGATCTCGCCCACCTGCTCATCGCTCAGCGCGTCCTGGTTCGCCAGCACCAGCACCTTGTACTTCTTCAGATTTTCGTCGGTGAGGTGCCGGTCGTAGATGATATGGAAAGGGATCTTCGACTGAATCAACGACTGCTCGAACAACATCGTGCTCACGTTGCTCTTGGCCGGGTTGAACTCAATCGAGGAAAATGAACGCAACACCGCCACGTCGCCGACCGCCGTGGTGTGCTTCAGGTCGTTGGCGTGCTGCCAGAAGAAATTGATGTATTGCCTTGCTTCGGGCGTCAGTATGTCGGGCCAAACGGCGCGGCCGGTGATTACCCCGAGGCACATGTCGTTGTAAGCGATCGCCTCGGCCATCCGGAGGACGAACGAGCCTTCAAACCGTTGGTTGGAGACTCTCGGTATGTCTCCCCACATCCAAAGCGTCTTGCCCATGATGCGAACGGCTTTGAAGGAACGGATCTTCGAGACCAGCCGTCCGTCGGAAGTCCAGCGGGGCTGGTTCACTTCCTCGGTGGTCACCATGTCTCCGTGCTGAAGAAGCTGTTGAACGTCGATACCCCGTGAATACCCTGCGTTGTCGGCCGGCTCCATCGGATGCGGGTTGTAGCGGAGAATGGCCTGCGGGTTCAGCTCGTGCATGTAGGCATCGTATTCACCCAAGCGCTGCGCGAGGCTCGTTGCCCGGAAGAGAGCCCAGTCGTGCATCAGCGGGTTGCGGATCGGAACGAAGCGGGAGACCGGAGACGCCAGACTGTACGGCGGCGGGATCACGTGCGTCAGGTCGGTGAAGCCGAAGCGCAATTCCAGTTGCTGGTTGGAATACCGCTGCCGCAGGAACTTCTGGAATTCGGCGCGGCAGTGCCTGCACCGGCAGGAATACGGTTCGCGCGACCAGCCAAGCTGGTCGAAATGGATACCGTCCAGTTTCATGTGTTCGAGGCCGGTGCGAATCACCTTCTTGACGTAGGCCCGGTACCCGGGGCTGTTGCGGCAGGCCATGTAGCGGAAGGTCTGCTCGCCGGTGTAGTAAATCGGATGGCCCCACTCGTCGATCTGGATCCAATCGCGCGCGTCCGGCTCCTCAAGCAGCATCGTTTCGTACATGATCCCTGAGCCGGCGTAGCCGACCGCCTTCATTCCGTTGCGGTGGACGACCTCCACGAACTTGCGTACCGCCTCGATGGAACTCGCCTCGGCCTTCAGACCGGCCCCCTTGTGCAAGGTGACGTAAACTGCGTTGGCGCCATCCTGCTTCACTTTGCGGAGTGTCTCTTCCGTAAAATCCGTACCCCATCTCTTTGCCAAATCGGCCGAGTCGCCTCCACGCCGGAGCAGGTACTGCAGCGACTCCGCCTCGTGGAATCCGGCCCAGACCGTACCCTCCTTCACCCACGCCGCCCGCTGCCGAATAGGTTCAGATGACGCGGCTTCGGGACCTGCGCCTTTTTCGGCGCGGAAGACCGGCGAGGATCCGACAGCCAGGAAAAACACAACACCCAGGATGGCCAACGGGACATGCCTAAGCAGTCTCATAAAGTCACACCCCTTCTTTCGCGGACTGTGCAGGTTCGAATCGCCACGTCACCGTGATTTCAAGGCAGCGAACTGCGGCGTAATGCGAAGGTTCCGCGACGGAGACCGATAATAGTTTCTCGTTAACTAGTTGTCAAGGGCAAAGAAATGCGCTAACATGCAGACGCTTGTGGTTCAATGCCACGCTGAAAGGGTGCTCGCGATGTTGACTACCCGTGACCACGACGAGAAGCACAGTCGGCACACAACGACAAACCGGCGCAATTTCCTCTACGGCACAGCGCTGGCGGCGCTCGGTTCCAGCGTCCCTCCCGCGATGCGTGGGTACGAGCCCTCGTATAGCGAGGAACTGCCCGACATGATGATCCTCTCTCTCGTGAAAGAGGCGAATGCCCTGGCGGCGAAGTGGGACGTCGAGCGAAGCAAGACAAAGACGCGCGAGCAAACGCTGGCCCGCTGCCGGTACGTACGCGACAAGGTGCTGGAGATGGTGGGCGGACTGCCCCTGAGGAACGACCTGGGCGGGGTGACGACCGGCGGGTTCGAGCGCGACGGCTACCGGGTCGAAAACGTGCGGTTTCAGAGCCGGCCAAACGTATGGGTCACGGGCAATCTATACGTCCCCACAACGGGGCCCGGACCGTTTCCGGCCGTGATTTCGCCTTCCGGCCACTACGAGGATGCCAACAGGGTGCCGTCCTACCAGCTCTGCCACATGCTGATGGCCAAGAACGGCTTTGTCGTGCTGGCCTACGACCCTATTGGCCAGGGTGAGCGGCGCTACTACTGGAACCCCTCAACCGGCCAGACCGAGGTCGGCGTCACCTCTTTCGAGCACTGTGTTTTCGGCCAGCGCCTACTGCTGCTCGGAGAGAGCTGGAGCATGTACAGGATCTGGGACGGGATGCGGGCCATCGACTACCTGCTCACGCGACCGGAAGTAGATCGCGAGCGAGTCGGATGCACGGGCCATTCCGGGGGCGGTTGGGCAACTCTCTGCATCACGCTTTTGGACGACAGGGTGAAGTGCTGCGTCAGCAACGAGCCAGGCTTCCTTTATCATCTGTGGCCTCTCAGCGAGCAGCCCGGCGCCGAGTTTCGAGTGTCCGACCCGGACCATCACCTCTTGCCGGCGGCCTGGAACGGGATCGATTACTGCGATGTGTTCCAGGCCATCGCGCCGCGGCCATTCATGCTCACGACGGAGGATGTCACCGACCCGCAGTTCGCACTGGCCAGGAAACATCTCGAGGCGGGCTATGCTCGAGCGGGCGTGCCTGAACGGTTGGCGATCGTGGAGGCAGGCGACCGCCATTGGTTGACTCACAAGCTGCGGTTGGCCACCGTCGGTTGGTTTTCGCAGTGGTTTTGCGGAAAGCCCGGTCCCACGGTCGAGCCTGCGCGAGAGCCGGAACCGGTCAAGAACTTGTACGTCACTCCGACGGGATCGACACGCTATTCGGAAGTAGGCGACTCAATCCATACATTCATCGTGAAGAAACAGGCGAATCTGCCGCCCGAGCGCAAAGCGCCCCCTTCGGCGGCCGAACTTGATCGTTTCCGCGGCCAGTTGCTGGAATCGGCCCGGCGATTGCTTCGCTACGAGAAATCGGAGCGGCCCCTTGGGATCCGCCACATTCGCGACACGCCTCGCCGGGGCTACCGGATTGAACACATCGAGTTCCTCTCCGAACCCGGCATTTACGTTCCAGCCTGGGCGATGATCCCGGACAACCTGAAACCACCCTTCGCGCCGTTGATCTATGTGGACGACTTCGGCAAACAGCAGTTTGCGATCGGAGGGGAGTTCGGTTTGCTGGAGAAGATGGTTCGCCAGGGTCGCTTCATTGTGGCGGCCGACCTGCGCGGGATCGGCGACACGCATCCCCAGAGGCGGGAGCGCTACGAGGGCAATCCATTTCGCAATCTCTTCTCTGCGGAAACCGGCATGGCCTACCTCGCCTGGTCCATAAAGAAGGACTTGCTGGGCGGGCGTGTATTGGACCTGGTGCGGACCGTCGATTACACGCTCGGCCGCCCGGACGTCGATCGGTCGGGCGTGTCGGTGATTGCCAGCGGCATGGCTGCGGTTTGGACCTTGTTTGCGGCAGCCCTCGACACCCGGATTCAATCAGCCGTGTGCCAGGGCGGCCTGCTTTCCTACCGCACCATCGCCGCCGCCGACCGTTTCATGCACAACGCGAGCCTCTTCCTGCCGGGCGTGCTGCACCATTTTGATCTGCCGCACCTGGCTGCTGCAGTTGCCCCCCGCCGCCTGGTGCTGCTTTCGCCCGTCGACCACGTCAAGAGGCCGGTGGAGCCGTCCGCGGCGGAGCAGGCGTACACGTTTACCCGGCAGACCTACCAGGCCGCCGGGGCTGCCGAGCGGTTTGTGATCTCAAGACGCAGTGGGGATCTGGCCGGCCAGTATCTCTCGGCGCTGAGTAGCCGTGCTTCCCTATAGCGTGGTGCCTGATGGGGAGTATTTCCACGGAAAAGGGAGGAATAAAGATGATGAAGATCGGAATCGCGTACCTCTATACCATCTTCCGCTACGGCTACCCCCACAGTATCGAGGATGCCCTCAAGTCGATACCGGAAATCCGCCGCCTCGGATTTCAGTTTCTGGAAATGGAGGGGCTTGGAGCGCCGCTATTGCGCGCGCTCTACGAGCGGCGTGAGCTTGTGGCCAAGATTGCCGCGGACAGCGGAGTACATATTCATAATTTCTGCGTGGTCGATCCAGATCTGGTCAGCATCGACGACGGCATGCAGGCGCGGGCACTCGATAGCTTCAAAATGGGCGCTGAAATTGCCGCCGTGCTCGGCTGCGAGACCTTACATGTCGCCAGCTATGCCCCGCCGGTCGAGTACCTCGACGCGAAGCCGTACCAACTGGGAGCCAAGGGCGGCTATGCCTTTTCCAATGGCGCTCGAATGCGAATACCGGAGGGATTCGATTGGAACCGGGTATGGGCCGCGCTGGTCCGCTCCTGCCGCGCCTGCGCCGACATCGCCGCTACTTACGGAAAGACCCTGATTATCGAACCGAGAGTCGGGGAGGTGATCTGTTCGGTTGATTCCCTGCTGAGACTGATCGAGCAGGTCGATCGGCCGAATTTCAAGGCCAACTTCGACACCGGTCACTTCTGCGCACAGCGAGAGAATGTCGCCCTCGCCTTGCTGAAGCTGCGTGGGCGATTCGCCAACATCCACCTTTCCGACAACAATCCCATCGACACCCGGCATTTGCCCATCGGCGAGGGCGTCATCGACTGGCCAGAATTCTTCCGTGTACTGAAGCTAATTGGCTATGACGGCTATCTTGGGCTGGATTTTGGGATGACGGAAAGCCTTGTGGACGACTACCGCGCTTCGGTCGAGCGCATTCAGACGATTGCCGCGGAATTGCAGATTTGCGTAGAGGTGTAAGAGGCACGCAGTGAGCGGCCGCTGGGCGGCTTGTTCGTCTTTAGCATCATGCAAGTGGCTCCAGAGCGGATCACCCGCCTGCCTTTGAACCAGGAGGCGACCGTTCAGTTCGTCGCCAAAAAGAGGTGCTTATGAAACCGTTCAAGCGTGCTCTGCTCGTACTTCTGGTTGTTGCTGGACTCCTTGCTATCGTTGTTCCACTACTCGCTTTGCTCGTTAATCGTGGTCCCCGCCCGGAAGCAGTCTCCTCTGAACCAGTCGCGCACCGCCCAGCCTGGGTAAGCGAAGGTATTGTCGCGGCGGGGTACACGGAAGGACTCAGCTACCTGGTTCGGCGCGGAGGAGACTCGGTCGACGTCGCCAAGGATTGGACGCCGGATCCGAGTGATCAAGGCATTCGGAAACTAAAGCAGGACGGCGTCAATGTCGTGGTGATCAGCCTGCACAAGGGGTTTGGCTTGAAGGCAGAGGTCGAGGAAATCGAAGCGGCGCGCAAGTACGTCGAGGCAGCCCATCGCGCGGGGCTGAAGGTCATTGGGTACGTGGGTGCCTCGATCATGTACGAGACGTTTTTTTCGGAGGAGCCCGAGGCGCGCGACTGGATTCAGGTGGATGAATGGGGCCGGCCAATCTACTACACCGGCGAGCAAACGTTCCGCTACATGGCCTGCCGCAACAATCCCGGCTACCAGGCGTTTGTCCAAAAAGTCCTGCGCGTGGGCATCGAGGATGTGAAGCTAGACGGCATACACTTTGATCAAATGCGGTGGTCCGCCGAACCATACTCCTGCCGTTGCAAGTATTGCCGGGCAGAGTTCCAAAAGTTCCTGCGCGAGCGCTACCGAAGCGAGCAGTTGAAGCCGCGCTTCGGATTCTCGCATCTGGATGACGTCATACCCCCACCTTACAGCAGGGAATTCCCGCCCGCCCGTTATGCTCCTCTGCGTGACCCGCTGATGCAGGATTGGGCTGCGTTCCGCGCGGTCAGTCTGGCGAGACGATTGGGAGAGTACGACAACTACATTCACAAGCTCAACCCGCAGGTAGCCCTGCGATATAACCCGACCCCGATGGAGCCCGCTTTTAATTCCGGCTACAGCCGGGGTATTGACCCGCAGTACCTGCTGCAACATGGCGACCTGGTCACCAGCGAGGAGCGCAATTCCGCCGAGTGGACGAACGACGGCAGATTGGTATCGAAGATCCGGTCGTTTAAGGCAGCCCGGATCATGGGAAAGAGGCTATGGTTTTGGCAGGCGTTCCCAATTTACAGCCGGGCATTGTATTCGGGTCCGCCCGTCCTTCGCATGGCCGAGGCGATTGCTTACAACGACATGTGCCTCGGCGCCGTGGCCGGGCGGGATGTTCCGGCCGATTCACTTACGACGGAGACCCGCCCGTACGTGGATTTCTTTTGGAAGCACGCGAAAGAGCTGAGGCAGACCACGTCCCTCGCCGATGTCGCGGTATTGCGGGCGTTCTCCTCGGTAGAGTTCAACCCAGGGCGAAGCAACCTCAGCACGGTGCTATTCGAGCAGACATTGATCCAGTCGAAGATCCCGTTCGATCTAATCTACGACCGCCACCTAAAGGACCTGAGCAAGTACAAGGTGCTGGTGCTGGCGAACCAGGACGCGCTGAGCGACGAGCAGGTAGGCGCCATCCGCCGTTTCGTCGAGAACGGTGGCGGCTTGGTCGCCACCGAGGAGAGTTCGCTTCTGACCGATTCGCGACGGGTGCGTACTCGGTTCGGGTTGGCGGAACTGCTTGGCGTCGACCAGCCGCTGGCGGCAAATCAGGAAAACAAACCGATGCAGCGGACGTTTGGAAAGGGAAGAGTCGTCTACATCCCGCGGATCGAGCCGGCTACGGCCCCACCACCCGCTGAGATGAACTGTGACATCGACAACCGGTATTGGGTGCTGCCGAAGAACCACCCGGACCTCGCGACTTCGGTGAGGTGGGCCGCCGGAGGAGAACTTTCCGTCACGGTTGATGCGCCTCTCTGGGTAACACTGGAACTGGCGCGACAGCCGAGTACCGACACGCTGCTGCTTCACCTGATCAACTTCAAGGTCAACGAACCGCTAAAGCAGGTTGCGGCCAAGGTGCGTGTCCCTGACGGATATGTCGTGCGTGAAGCCGTCGTTGAAACGCCGGATAGCCGGGGTGCACAAGCCCTCAAGATCGACGCACAGGGTGCGTTCGCATCCTTCCGGCTGCCATCACTAAAGGTCTACGACCTTGTTCTCCTTCGTTTGGAAAAGAAGTAGCACCCTGCTTTTGATCGTTAGGAATCGGCCTGGCTGCCTTGATGCGCCAGACATTGGCCGCCAATGGTGCCCGAAGACAGGAGTAGTGAAATGCACGTGCTTCATCGGCGCGGTTTTCTTGCAGCGGCAGGGATGCTTTCCGCCCGTTTCAGCTTCTTACGAGCGATCGAGGCCGTGGCGAACGAGCGTTCCTATGCCGAGGAAATGCCAGACATGCTCCTGCATTATCTGGAGGAGCGCCTCAATGCTCTGGCGGAGAGGTGGGATCGCGCGCGCGCCGGGATCCGCACCGCCGAGGACGTCAAGGCACGCGATCACTTCGTCCGCACTACGCTGCTGCAGATGATCGGGAAACTCCCCGACAAGACGCCGTTGAATCCGATCCTTGCCGGAGTGCTGGAACGGGACGGATACCGCATTGAGAAGCTGATGTTTGAAAGCCGGCCCAATTTCTGGGTGACTTCCTTATTGTATGTGCCGACGTCGAGACACGATCCGTTTCCCGGGATCATATCACCGTCCGGGCACTTGCCGGACGCGGGCCGGTCACCCGCCTACCAGTTTGCCCACGCTGACCTCGTCAAGAGCGGTTTCGTGGTGTTGGCTTACGATCCCGTCGGCCAGGGCGAGCGCCGCCATTTTTGGGATCCTCAAACCCGCCAGTTGCAGTTCCCGACGACCAACTTCGAACACTCGATGTTCGGGCAACTCTTGCTCTTGCTGGGCGAGAACATGACCCAGTACCGGCTATGGGACGGGTTCCGTGCCCTCGACTATCTTGAGACACGGCCCGAGGTGGACAAGACGAGGATCGGTTGCGCCGGCCACTCGGGCGGGGCGTACATGACGATGCTGATTGCGGCGCTCGACCAGCGAGTCAAGTGCGCCGCGGTCATCGAAAGTGGTCAACGGGAGCACCGCTGGCCGGTCAACCTGCTGGCCAGCGTTCCCGTCCACAACCCGGACGCTGAACACCACCTGCTCCCCGCGGCTCTGCATGGGATCGACTACTGTGATGTTCTTCAGGCGATTGCGCCCCGCCCGCTCCTGATGGCGAAGGAGTATTTCAGCGATGCCAAATTCACCCTGGCGGCCAAGCATGTACGCGGCCGTTATCAGATTCTAGGAGTGCCCGATCGGTTTGCGACCGCAGAGGCTGGTGATGTCCACGCGTGGACAATGAAATTGCGGCTGGCTGCCGCCGATTGGTTTTGCCGCTGGTTCTACAACCGGAGGGGTCCGTTACAAGAGCCGGAGTCTGAACCGGAGCCGGTGGAGAGGCTGTACTGCACGCCGAACGGCTCCCTGCGCTATTCCAAACAGGGCGAAACGATCCACACGCTTATCCAGAAGAAGCTGGCAACGCTGCCGCCCGGCCGAACGGCGCCCCAATCGCCGGTAAAACTCGCTGCTTATCAGGAGGAGGTGCGCACGAAAGTTGCGGAATTGCTACGCTACCAGCCGGGTAAAGCTTTTCTGGCAGTCAGACACGTTGTCACAACGCCGCGCAGAGGGTATCGCGTCGAGCAGATGCAGTTTCTGAGCGAACCCGGCATCTACATTCCGGCCTGGGTCTTCATACCCGCTTCGCTAAAGAAGGCACGCGCGCCGATTGTCTACGCCGGCCAGACAGGCATGCAGCAATTGCCGATCGTCGGGGAATTTGGCTTGCTAGCGAACGTCGTACGCAAGGGCCACATGGTCGTCGCGGTGGATGTCCGCGGCATCGGAGAGACCGAACCTTTGAGGCCGCCGCAGCTTCGTGAACAACCGTTCGGGCAGCTTTTCGATATTCAGACAGCCATGGCTTTCATCGCCTGGGCCATGGACAGTTCACTGCTGGGCATGCGTGTCTTGGACGTGATGCGCACCGTCGATTATGTCCTCAGCCGGCCGGATGTAGATGGAACCGGCGTGAAGATCGTTGGCGTGGGAATGGGCGCGCTGTGGGCACTATTTGCCGCGGCACTCGACTCCCGGATTCGCACAGTTGTAGCCGACGGGGGGCTGCTTTCGTATCGGACGCTGGCGAGCGCGGACCGCTACGTTCACGGAGCGGACGTCTTCGTTCCTCACATCCTGGAACAGTTCGATCTGCCGCAAATTGCGGCCGCGATAGCGGATCGTTCTCTGGCATTGCTTGCCCCGGTCGACCATATGCGGAAGCCAGTGGAGGTGGCCGCGGCCGAATCGGAATACCGATTCACACGCGAGGCGTACGACGCGGCCGGCGCCCCCGGCCGGTTCCACATAGCAGAACGTCAAGCAGATCCGGCCGAGCAGTATTTGAGTCTGCTTGGCAGCTCGGCATAATGGCCAGTCTTCGGTTCTTGCCGCACCGAAAGCCGCCGACTGCCGAGCGTTCACGATTGCTTCGTGCGCCGCTTCCTACGCGAGGGCGGCTCGCGCCTGTTCGCCGTAATGAATCGCTTGTTAAGAACGGGAATAGATTGGGGGACAGGGAAGTCCGCAACGATCCTGCGATGGGGCGTCTCGATACGAGGGACCCCTCCTCGGAACCAGGTTGTATTCTCGCGCCATTGTCTCCTCGATCAGCGTCTGTGGCGCCGATTCGTCCATGCGGCATCGCCGCGTCACGGGTCGCTCAGAATACCCTGCCGCCAAAGCCGCGAACTCCGGCGGATTTCTCGATGTGCGCTTTCAGTTTTGCGTCGGCGGTCCGCGCGGTGTAGGAATAGAATTCCCCGGGATTGAACACTTGCTCGGGCTCGCTCTCGCGCAGCTCCGCAGCATTCAGCAGGAGATTGCCGAAGTGGCGTACTTTCCCCATGCCGCGCGAGAAGCCCTCCTGGGGCTTGAAAACGTCGATTTCAACTCCCGTCTTGCAGGACAACTCGCCCGGTCGGGCCTCGAAAATATTATTCTCCAGGACGAGTTGCGCCTCCCCCGCGCTCGCCGCCGCAAAACCGCGATCTGCGCCGGCGCACTTAGCATTCGGCGGTCCCCAATACTTCATCAGGTTGTTGAACGCGTGCAGTTTCGTCATTTGGCAAGCTCGCGGAGTCCTCCGAAAGTTGTTGTAGAACATGTTGCCGTACATCGTCACCCGCATTTCCGGGACATCCTTGCGGAAAGGGCTCGCGGTCAACAAGAAGGCATAGAAGGAATTCCGAAACAGGCAGTTGGACACCGTAATTCCGTCGGGACCGTTTTCGTCCTGGTTTCCGATGGCGATGCATTTCTCGCCGCAGTCGTTGAAATCGCTCTGGTGAATCCACACGTTTCTGGTCTTCCCGGTTATCACTATGGGGACACCGCAACCGAGCGTTTCCTTCCCGAGCTTCGGCTGAACGCACCGCGGAGTGTCATGGCGGGACGTCAAAAAGAGATCCGAGATAATGATGTTCGAGGCCGATGAAATTCTGAAGATAACCGGGTTCTGCTCCGAGCCGCGGAGAATCACCGGCGCCTTTCCACGGCCATCAATGGTTGTATTGGAGCCGATCATAACTGTTTGTGTGACATCTATCGTTCCTCTTGCCCGAAACGTCACCCAGTTGCCGCCCTTTTCCGCACAGGTTCTCAAAGAGCCAGGTCCGGAATTGTCCTCCAGGGTCGTCACAACGCACGGTGTCTTGCCCCCGGTCGTGTTGCGGCCAAATCCCACTGGCACTGTTCCCAGGTCGGCTGCCTTTGCGAGAAACGGGGTCGTCAAAAAGGCGATCACCATGGCAAACAGGCTCAACCTCAAACCTACCGAATTGCGCAGAACATTCACGTATGCCTCCTTCGAACGACAGCGGGAATCGACACTCCACCGTGCCCGGCTCCAGTTTGCGCTATCGCAATGCGCCCAAACGAATAACGGGCGTCCATCGGCGAGAAGCACTCCATCAATGCCGGCTGCCATTTCCGCCGGGTTTCGGGCGACTTCGGGCACCTGATACGTCGCAGCGAACTCGCGCGCCTTCTGAACGTCGGCGTCCCACACCTTGACGAGCTTCGCCCCAGGCAGCGGAATCTTCACGTCCTTGACAGCCCGGTTGCGCTGCGCCGCCCTCGGGTAGTCGAGAAAACATGGGCTGGGGGCAGTTTCGGCGTTATATTAACAAAAGCCTTGACAATTAGCCCGAGAAGTTTTATTCAATAGCAGTTTATTGATTATCGCGAGTACGGACCACAAGTGCGAACTCAGTCTCGCAGCAACCCGCCTGCTTTGCAGCCTGTCGACAGGCGCTGCTTCAGCACAGGAGAATGGATTATGTCGCGGAGATGGATCGCCACAGCCCTTCTGGTAGCCGTGCTTTTGGCGCTACCGATTCTCTCACGTTACTGGGTCGTTTCGAGCGAAGTTGAGGAGCCACCGGTCAGTGCCGGGCCCCGCTGGGTTAAAGAAGGCGTTGTCATGACGGCCCAGTTGGAGCCGCTGGTGTTCTTGTTAAGAAGGGGTGCGGGAAGAGCGGACGTTTTCGCCCAACGGGCCGCTGAACGCAGCGAGGAAAGGGTCAAGTTCTGGAAGGACGCGGGGATTAACTACATCGGCATAACACTGGTTAAGGGTTTCGGGCTGCAGACGGAGGCCGACGATATCGAGGCGGCGCGCAAGTTTGTGGAACTCGCCCATCGCCACGGCCTTAAGGTCGGGGGCTACGTCGGCGCCTCGCTGATGTATGAGACTCTCTCGCAGGAAATACCGGAATCCCGCGAGTGGAGACAGGTCGACGAGGAGGGCCGGCCTGTGTATTACGGATCCGGAGGCGACCAGACGTTCCGCTACATGGCCTGTGGCAACAATCCCGGGTACAAAGCGTTCATCCAGAAGGTGGTGCGTTTAGGGATACAGGATCTGAAGATGGACCTGATTCATGTAGATCAGGTGCGCTGGGAAGCTGAACCGCGCTCCTGCCGCTGCAAGTATTGCGAGCAGGAATTTCGCAAGTTTCTGCGGAACAAATATCACGATCCGCAACTGAAGCTGCGCCTTGGGTTCACCCGGCTGGACGGCATCATTCCACCTCCCATGGGCGGAATTGATGAAATCAGGATCACCGAGTTGCGCAATCCCCTTATGCAGGAGTGGGCCGATTTCCGGGCTGCCAACCTGGCGCAGCGCTGGGGCGAACTAGCCAACTACATCCATCAACTCAATCCGGAAGCCGCTCTGCTCGGCAATCCCTCGATGTTTCTCTCATCTAACGTGGGTTTCATCCACGGCGTCGATCCCTCCCGACTGTTTCAGCATGGCGATTTCATCTGGACCGAGGAACCGAATTTGGCCGAATGGACCGCGGACGGCCGGCTGGTTTCCAAAATCCGATCGCTGAAGGCAGTGAGGGCAATGGGCAAGACCGCGGTGGTTTGGCAGTCGGCAAAACAGCCGACCGAGTGGCAAGGCACTCCTGAAACATGGAAGGCGCCCGTAGAGCTGCGCCTGGCGGAACTGATAGCATACGGGGACATGTGCCTGGGGTCGTTCCGCGACCCGGCGGATATGACGCCGCCCGCACGCCGCTACATCAATTTCTTTCACGCACAGAAAGCCGCTTTACGCGATACGGAGCCGGTGGCCGACGTTGCCATTCTCCGGTCGTTCGCGTCGAACGAATACAACCCGTCGCGCAGCACCTTCAGCACCATTTTGTTCGAACAATCGCTCATCCAGGGCAAGGTTCCGTTCGCTATCATCTACGACCGTCACTTGCAGGATCTGAGCAAGTACAAAGTGTTGGTGCTGGCGGACCAGGATGCGCTAAGCGATGGACAGTTGAAGGACATCCGGGCATTTGTGGAGAAAGGCGGCGGTCTGGTGGCCACCGAAGAGACATCGCTGCTGACCGAATGGCGTCGTCACCGCATGAAGTTCGGCCTGGCGGACTTGTTCGGCTTCGAGGAGCCGCCGGGGAAGGGCACCGCCACTGTGCGGCGCCCGTACGGCAAAGGGCGGGTGGCGTACATTCCCCGGATCGAGGCGGCTGTGCCGGCGCCACCGGTACAAATGCACTATACCGTCGCGAACAAGTACTGGAAGCTTCCCAAGAACCACTCCGAGTTGTTGCAGTCCGTAAAGTGGGCTGCAGGAGGAGAGTTGACCGCCGAGGTGGAGGCGCCGGATTGGGTAACCATTGAGTTGGCGCGCCAGCGGGGAACGGGCTTCTGGTTGCTCCACCTCCTGAACTTCAACACTACAAAACCGGTCGAAAACATCGGCGTTACCATGAGGATGCCGGCGGGGATGCAACTGCGGGAAGCCTTCGTCGAGACACCTGACGGCGGCGGCCGCCAGCTTCTTCCCGTGGCGACCCAGGGACAAACGGTTACCTTCCGGGTGCCGCGGCTGAAGGTCTACGAGGTGGTGCTGCTGCGGCTGGAGAAAGGCTGAAGAAGAGGTCCAGCCAGGCATTGCGAGCGCGGCCAACGAAGGCCGAAGTGGAGGTGTGCGATGTTCAATGCGTTTGCAGCGATCAATAGCAGCCATATCCCTTTTTCGCGGGCGACAAGCGAACAGATGCAGATACGGTGCGGCATGGTGTTCCTTTTTGCAGTGGCACTCGCTGCGTTGGGTGCCCTGCCGGTTGCCGCCCAGGTCACCGGCGGCATCATCCAGGGGATCGTCAACGATCCACAGGGGGCGGCTATCGCCAACGTACAAGTGACGGCCACGAATTCCGACACCTCTGTGGCGGTGACCACTCGGACGAACGCCGCAGGTCTTTACGAATTCCCTAGCTTGAACCCCGGTATTTACAGCATTGCGGCAAAGATGGCTGGATTTGCCCCGTATCTCCGTTCGGGCGTCGAATTGACCATGCAGCAGCGGTTGCCCGTGGATATTGTCATGCAGCTAGCGGGGGTGCAACAATCGGTGGAAGTGATCGGGACGCCGACGGTAGTGGAGACAGAAAGCGCCGGGGCCTCCCACTTGCTACAGAGCGATGCCGTGGCCAACCTGCCCAATTTCGGCAGAAATGTCTTGAGCCTCGTGCAACTTGTAGCCGGCGCGAGCCCAACAAACCCAAGCCCGGACCTCTATTCCAACCCCGGCGGGTCTTTCCGGCCTTCCAGCGTCTCCTTCAACGGTTCGCCAGCACAGGGCAACTCGATTCTTGTGAACGGCGTGGTGAACCAGTACAGCAACGGGGCAATGGGCTTCACGCCGAACACCTACTCGGTCCAGGAAGTGCGCATCCAGAGCTTCGCCCTGAGCGCAGAGTATGGACAGAGCAGCGGCAGCGTCATTGCCTTTGAGACCAAGTCGGGCACCAACAAGCCGCACGGCACACTGTGGTATTTTCACAATGAAGAGGCGTTCAATGCCAACGACTTCTTTGCGAACAGGGCGGGCCAGACAAGACCGCAAAGCCGCAAGAACCAGTTTGGCGGTAACTTCGGCGGGCCCGTCTACATCCCCCGTTTGTACAACGGCCGGAACCGCACGTTCTTCTTTTTCGACTACGAGGGGGTTCGCGACCGAAACCTGAATGCCAGTACCGTCAATTCGGTGCCCACCGAACGCGAGCGCCAAGGTGACTTCAGCCAGACACGTGCGCTGGATGGCCGCACCATTCAGATCTTCAATCCCTTCACCACGCGCCTGGTCGGCAGCGCGCTCACCCGCGATCCGTTCCCTGGCAATGTCATTCCCTCAAGCCTGATCAACCAGACCGCCGTCAACATTCTGAAGTGGGTGCCGCTTCCGAACCTGCCTGGCAGCGCGCAGAACTACTTGTACGGCGGCACCTACCCAACAGGAAACAATCAGTGGGGACTCCGGCTTGACCACCACATCGGCGACCGCAACCTTTTTTCCATCTCGTACGGCCAGCAGACTGGCGGCAGTCCTTTCCCCGGATCGCTGCCCTCCGGAATAAACGGGTACACGACCAACAGCGAACATCGCTTGCTGACCCTTGGCTACACGCGCATCTTCAGCCCCTCGACGATGCTCACCCTGCGTATGGGAGTACAGCGGTACTGGGAGCGGGTCACGCCGCTCACCACACCGGAAGACAGGGACGCACTCGGTTTCTCCAAAGACTTTACGTCCATATTGAGATCCACGAATTTCCCGCGCATCGCCTGCGCGGACATGGTGACGCTCAACAGGATTTCGCGCGCAACCTCTTTCTATACGCCCAACGTCCGAGCTTCCATCACCTGAGTAATCGGTCGGCACAGCACGAGCTACGGCTACGAGTTCCGGAATTCGCGAACCTTCAGCTTCGACAATACAGACGAAGGCGGATATTTCAACTTCACGCGAAGCTGGACGCAGGGTCCGGCGGCTTCGACCGCCAGCGCGACGGCGGGGCACGGCATAGCCACAATGCTGCTGGGGACCGTGTCAGCGGGCGCCGCGAATATGAACGGCAACGGCGCTTCGCAGAGCGTATATCACGCGCTCTACCTCCACGACAACTGGCGCTTGACGAAGCGGCTGACCCTGAACGCCGGACTGCGATATGACTACCAGACGCCAATCACGGAACGGTTCAATCGAATGAACCGGGGATTCGACGAAACCACGCCGAGCCCCATCGCCGCCCAGGCGGAAGCCAATTACGCGAAGAATCCTATTCCCGAATTCCCCAACTTCAAGGTGCTTGGGGGTATCACGTTTACCGGCAGTAAGGGAAGCGACCGCTACAACTTCGAGCCGGATTACAAGAACTTCATGCCCAGGGTTGGAGCCACGTACGCGATCACACCGAAGACCGTGGTGCGTGGCGGGTACGGACTCTTTTATTTGCCGCTGGTCGAGCAGGCTTTTGTCAACATCTCGTCCACAACGCTGCCGATGAGCCAACTGGGCTTCGCTTCCACGACGAGCATGCAGACATCCTTGAACAATTTGCCGCTGAACCTTCTGACCGATCCATTTCCCCAGGGGTTGGTTCAGCCGACCGGCTCGACACTTGGCATGGCGACCTCGTTGGGCCAGTCTATCAGCGTCTCTTCCCGCATGATCGGCGTGTTCCACGTAATGACGGAGGGACCGCCCGCCGGATAGCGTTCCATAAACCCCGGCGAGCGGCTTGCGTAGTGTCCCGTGAGGATCGAACAGCGGCTTGGGGTACAGACCGGCGACGTGGCGTAGAAGCGCCTGAACTCTGCGCCCTCGCGCGCCAGTGCGTCGATATTGGGCGTCAGCATGCGCGCATCGGCATACCCGCGAGCGGCCGCAAACCCGAGTCGCGCGGCCCCTGTGTAGTGCGGATAGTTCTTCGACGCCGCCAGGCACCCGATCTCGTCGGCATCCAAATCGTCCGCATAAAACAGCACGATGTTCGGGCGCGCCACGTACTCGCTTCTTGCCGCCGCAGCCCCTGCTGCAACGCTTAACCCGACTTTGCAGAATTCACGCCGGTTCATTCGATCCATGGTCGCTCACTATAGCGCAAAGAGAGTCATATAGGACCGCCGCTATGTGGGCGCCCGTTCTCGGTCGAATCATCGTGACGGGCGACCCAATGGGGTCGCCCTGCATGTGCGCGTCGTAGCGCCGGCTTGCTTGAGGCAGGAGCGCGCTTCCTGCGAATCGCAATTCATGCCAGCGCCCGCGCCCAGTTCGTCTACAATGGGCGATCTTATGACTGATCGACGAAAGTTTCTCCGCCTGACGGCCGGCGCGTTCGCCGCTTCGCTCCTTCATTCGGCCCCTGCGCGCAAGCCGAACCTTGTGGTCATTCTCGCAGACGACATGGGTTATTCCGACGCCCGTTGCTACGGCGGTGAAGTCGATACGCCTAATCTCGACAAACTCGCCGCCGGGGGGCTTCGGTTTACCCAGGCCTATTCCACCGCGCGCTGCGGGCCATCGCGGAGCTGCCTGCTTAGCGGCCAGTATGCCCAGCAGACGGCCAGCGACACGATGACGCCGGGCAAGATTCCGAATTACGTCCGTTTCATCCCGGAATACCTGAAGCCGCTCGGTTACCGCACCTATCACACCGGCAAATGGCACATGAAGCACGTGCCCGGCGAGCGCGGGGTGGGTTTCGATCATTCCTATACGATGCTCGATGAGGTCCGGTTCTTCACCCAGAACCGCCACGAGCTCGACGGCGAAACGCTGCCGAAGCCGGAGCCGGGGTATTACAGCACAACCGCGATCGCCGACTACGGAGCGCGGTTTTTAAAGGAGCACGCGCGCGAGCACGCGGCCGCCCCCTTCTTCCTATATGTCGCATTCCACTCCCCGCACTTCCCGCTCCAGGCGCCCCAGGAAGACATCGAGAAATACCGCGACCGTTTCAGTGAAGGCT
>Ga0315279_10004843_pt1 | contig 17859 bp, 17 predicted proteins | sample YL17G06_20_MG_FD_203694 | JGI IMG/M metagenome (GOLD analysis project Ga0315279, IMG submission 203694) | Sediment microbial communities from Yellowstone Lake, YNP, Wyoming, USA - YL17G06_20 | ecosystem: Environmental > Aquatic > Freshwater > Lake > Sediment | place: USA: Wyoming | collected... | reverse complement strand
ATTTTAAAGAAAGTTAATACAATTAAATGGGAGTTGTGGAGAGACTATAAAATAGACTCGCTAGGAACTGGTTTTGATTTTGATGAACCAGTTGCATGGGCTACAGCCTGTGGAATATTAATAGACAAGCTAATTCCACAGCTTAAAGGTAAAAGAGTTATAGGGCATTTTCATGAATGGTTGTCTGGAGCAGCTTTACTTCGTCTCCACAAAAAGATTCCTACAATTTTTTCTACTCATGCAACAATGCTTGGAAGAACGATAGCTGGTTGGGGAGAAGACCTTTATTCTGAAGTTGATGAAAATCTGAAAAAAGGCATTAAACTAGATCCTAAAAGACCTTACAAATATGGTGTTCAAGCAAAGCATTTGATGGAAAGGGCCTGTGTAGAGAATGCAAGCTTATTCACAACAGTTTCTGAAATAACTGCAAAAGAAGCAGAGTATATTCTAGGAAAGAGGCCTGATGTCGTATTGCCAAACGGTTTGGATATAGAAAGATTTCCAACAATGGAAGAATTTGCTTTATTACATAAAAAATACCTTCAAAAAATGAAACATTTTTTCAATGCTTACTTCAACCCCTATTATGAAACCAATATGTGGGATTCTATGGTTTTCTTTACATCTGGTAGATATGAGATTAGAAACAAGGGTTATGATATTTTAATAGAGTCTTTGGGAAAGTTGAACGATAAAATGAAAAAGGAAGGCACAAAAAGGAATATTTTCGTGCTGTTTTACGTACCGAAGGATAATATTAAGGAGAATGTAGATCTTCTTGAAAGCATAAAAATCTACGATGATATTAAAGAAAAGGTTTCAGATGAATTGCCTTGGATAGAAGAGATGACTTTGGACTCTATATTAAAAGATAAATCACCTACAACTAACTTAGTTTTTAGAAAAGAATTCTTGCAGGAATGTAAGAAAAAATACTCTTCCTTTAAAAAAGAAGGCAACCCGCCATTGTCTGCTTATATTATAGACGAGAATGATGCTATTGTCAGCATTTTTAAAAAGAATAATCTTTTGAACAGAAAAGAGGATAATGTAAAGGTTATTCTTTATCCAGCATACCTTTCTACAACTGATAGATTGCTTGGTCTAAACTATGAGCAGGCTGCTCAAGGTTCTCATCTAGGAATTTTTCCATCTTATTACGAACCATGGGGATACACTCCGCTAGAGTGTGCTGCCAACGGTGTTATGTCTATAACTTCTGACTTGTCTGGATTTGGAATTTTTATTAAGCAACATTCTAACCAGAAGGAAATGCCAGGCATAATAGTTTTAGACAGGGAAAATAAGCATCATAATGAGGTTGTTGAAAAGCTTTATGAAACGCTCTACGCTATAGTGACCATGCCTAGAAACGAAAGAATACCTAAAAAGGCACAGGCAAAATATTTAGCTTCCTTGGCAGACTGGAAGATTCTAATTAAGAATTATGTTAAAGCACATAACATGGCTTTAGAAAAGTTTTATTCCAAGTCTCAATAACGTTCCTTTAAATCGTCTAAAGGTTTAGAGTCAACTTTGATCTCTCTTTCTTCTAATAAATTTGATATTGCCTTTGATAATTGAGTATCGCTTAATTCATTTTTTATATTTCTAATCTCTTGTGAAAGCTTTTCTTTAAAATCAAAATGTAAAGACTCTAGTTTTTCGTCTAATTTTATTATTCTTTCATCATTTTTTTCAAATCTAAGAATTAAAGCCGTTATAAGCTCTTCAGACATTATCTTTTTTAATTTCCTATTTTTCTCTTCATATTCATTCAAATAGCCCTTTATTATCTCTATTTGAGCTTGCAATGTCTTTAACTGAGACTTTATAAAAACCTCAAATTCTTCATTCACGCTCTTTCACTTTCTAAAACTTTTAGTAAAGACCCATCAACCTGACTTTTACTTCTAATAGAATTAACAGAAAATTCTAAATTCCTTATCTTGGAGTCTAAGACTTTTAATGGCTCATCATCTTTACTTTGAGTCTGTCTCATCACATCTATATCTCTTTTCAAATTCCTTATTTCCTCTTCAAAAACTTCAAGCCTTTTATTCAAGGTCGTTATAAGTTTGCTTAGAAAAGCATTGAGCTCTATTTTTTCTTCCATATAAACTACATATCTAGTAAATTTTAAATACTTAACCTATAATTAGAGGTATTTAAAAACTTGTTTTAGGGAGTTAAAAATGATTCAAGCTTATTAAGTGCAGAGCATAAGTTTGGTACTAAAACTCCTTTTTCTTCAAATCTTTTCATGTCTTCAAAAGTATACCATCCGAAATCAGAGATTTTATCTATTTCCATAAGGGTAGGTTCGCCTTCTTTTATTTTAGATAAATACATATAGACTCTAAAGTCACCTTCCGGCGAACTTGTATTAAATACTCCAAACAATTTAATTGGCAAAATTTCTATACCTAGTTCTTCCTTTACCTCTCTAATAACACAATCTTCTAAACCTTCATTATCTTCTCTTTTTCCACCAGGAGGTTCTATTCTTAATTTATCATGCTTAGTATTGTGAACTAGTAAAATCTTTCTATTTTCTATAATCAACGCTGCAGTCATGTCTTTCATAATAAGAAGTAAGAATGATACAATTTAAAATATATCTGAGACATATTTAAAAATCAAAAATTAAGAGTAAATTATGAAAGTTGGAGTTTTATTTTCTGGGGGTAAGGATTCGACTTATGCATTATTTAAGGCATGGAAAAAAGACGAAGTTATCTGTCTCATTACAGTAATTTCTAAAAACAAGGAAAGCTACATGTTTCACACTCCAAATATCGATATTACCAAACTTCAAGCAGAGGCTTTGAGTCTGCCTTTAATTCAAGCTTTTACAGAAGGAAAGAAAGAGGAAGAACTAAAAGACTTGGAAACAGCAATAAAGAAAGCAAAAGAAACTTTTAACATAGAGGGTGTTGTTACAGGTGCAATAGAGTCTGTTTATCAATCTGAAAGGATTCAAAAAATATGCAATAAACTAAGCATTTCCTGCATCAATCCACTATGGAAAAAGAATCAAGAAGAACTTTTGAATGAGCTGATAAACAATAAATTCAAAGTAATAATCTCAGGAGTTTTTGCCTATCCTTTAGACGAAAGTTGGCTTGGAAGAGAGATAGATGAAAAATCAATAAAAGAATTGATTGAGTTGAGGAAAAAATACCATATAAGTCCTTCAGGAGAAGGTGGAGAAATAGAAACTACTGTCTTGGATGCTCCTTTCTTTAAGAAAAAAATTGAAATTTTAGAGTCTGAAATTCAATCAAAGGATAACTCAGGAGTTTTCATTATAAAAAAAGCAAGATTAGTAAACAAATATTAGTATTTTTTCAAATGACTGCCTTTATGTTTTCGAAAGACTGTTAGAAAGACTAGCTTTTCTTTTCCTGTGTTTATACTTCTGTGCCAAACATTCTTAGGAATCGTTATTAAATCATCTTTCTTGATTTGAATTTCTTTGTTATCTATAATCATTTTTCCTTTACCTTTCAATACTAGATAAACTTCTTCAGCGTTATGTAAATGTCCTCTAGTCATTTTAAACTCAGAATTTACTTTACCGGGGTAAAGAGTGTTCATACATATTATAGTTTCTTTCAAATCCGCGTTAAAATCATCAAGAACTTCATTAATCTCGTTTTCATGACCCTTGATGTTCTTGTAAATATTTTTTCCTTCACTTACAGCGTCTTTAATTTTCATTACTTCTTTTTTTCCTTTTATCTTTTTAATATTGAATTTCATATCATTCCCTTTATTAATTCTTCCATTGCTTTTTCGATGTCCGGCGACTTGACAACACCAGACGCGACCAGAATTCCCTTCGCTCCGAGTTCTATTGCTTTTTTAACATCCTCCCTATTTTTCACTCCAGCACCGCATAACACTTCGGTATTTGGGGAAACCTTTTTTATACAATCAACAGAATTTCTGATTATTTCCGGTTTTGCGGTTGAAACTGAAACCTCACCGCCTATCAACTCTGGCGGTTCTATCGCAATAAAATCAGGCTTTGACATAGCAAGTTCTCCAGCCTCTTCGCAGTTCTGTACACATACCACTGAGACTAGTTCATACTCTTTGCATAAGTCAACGCATTTGTTTATATCATCAAGAGGGATTCTCTTTTCAGAGTGATTTATCAAAGAACCGATTGCTCCAAGTTTTTTTATTTCCTTTGCAATAAGAGCTCCTGTGTGGGCTCCAGGTTCAAATGGATCTAAATGTTGGGAGAGTGTTAAGGTGATTTCAGCTGTATTATCAATAAGAGGATCTGGTGGGGCAATTAGAATAGTCACATTATGTTTTTTAGATAATCTTTTAGCAGCTTGTGCAAATTTTAGAGGGCTGTTCCCTAGAACTTCATCATATTCTTTTAGATTTACAATTAGCACTGGAAGTCTTAACTTCATTAGCATTCACTAAGTAGATTAACTGATTTTTTTGAACTTATTTTTATGCTTTTCTAAGACTTTCTGTCTTAAATGGTGCGCCAAGAATCTTTGCCTATGCCTCTTAGTTTCTCCAACAAACTTATTTTCAAGCTCTTTTAAAACTTCAGGTAAGGTTGTATATTCCATAGATTCAGGTGATAGTCTGTGAGGTTCGAATGGACCATGCTGTCTCAAAAAGTCTGCTATTTCATTTGCCTTTTCTCTAGCTCTATCAAAACTTATATCTCCTAACATGTCTCTAGGTCCTACTAACATACCATTCTTTATCTGAAAGCCCAACCCCATAACTCTTGGCGGTCCGTCAAACCTAGAAGGTGTAGCATCTTTAACAGATACTGGCATAAAAGGACCGTTGTGACTTCCTCTCATCCAACCCTCAACTAAGTGTGGAAATGCAAATGGCTCTAGTACTTCGCCAACGGCTGGAAGTCCATGCTGGGCTCTAACTATCATAACCGGGTCATCCTTTCCAACATACTTTCCTGCTATGAGGAAAAGTCTTTGAGTGCTTGTTGCAGCAGCTATTTCTCCAGCTTTTGTGTAAACTGCCTTTACTACATATCTGCTAGGTGCAGCTATCAGAACCAATAAATCATATATATGCTCTGGAGATTCTATCATTACTTCTTTCTCCTCTCTTACATCCTCTACTAAGAAATTAAATCCTTCATGCATTTCAGGATCGATTACAAGTCCAGCTGTATTAAAAGGATCTGCAAATATCTTATATAAAGGAAAATTCCAAGCGCCTGGTTCTGTTTTATCTGCCATGAATATTATAACTGGTTCTGACTTTCTTTCTTCAAATTCCATTTCTGCATAGCCCGGACCCATTCCTTTTAGATTGCCAGAGAACGTCTCTTTTAGAATGTCTTGTCCTGCTCCATATAAACCAAGTTCCTTTGCCTTTTCAGTAGCTTTTGTAAATATGTTCCAAGCAACTCCGTGAATGCCGTCATTGTTAATACCATAAACATGCGTCATTATCAGTTCTAGGTCGTCACCACAAGATGTTACATGAAAGTCTTTTATAAAACCTTTATTCTTCTCATCCTGTAGAATTTGCCTCGCGACTTCAAGGATATCTGGATGACTTGCAGAATGGCCGACGTATCCGCCCACGTCAGCCTTAATAACGCTTAGCGTAATTTTCATACACTACAAATTGTTAAGACTTGAATATAAAGGTTTCGAGGTAAAATTAACTAAAAAACATTACAAAAGCAATACAAATATATTAATCTAATAGTCTATTCTTTATAGATAAAAATGTCCATTTTTGACTCGATAAGATTTGTAAGAAATAATGAAACAGTTTATAAGATGCTAATTAACGGTCAGTGGATTGAAACTTCTGATACATCTGAAATAAAAAGTCCGGCAGACGGTTCAACAGTAGCAAGGGTGCAGAAAGCGAACAAAGAGGATGCAGAAAAGGCTGTTCAAGCAGCTTTCAATGCAAAAACAAAAATAGCTAATATGGATGCATCTGAAAGGTCAAAAATTCTTGATAAAATTGGAGATTTGTTGGAACAGAATAAGGACGAGTTTATAGACATTATTATGAAAGAATCAGGGAAGACGATGAAACAGGCTCAAGGAGAGATTAACGCTTCTCTTGATAGGTTACATTATGCTGCTGACGAAGCAAAGGAAACGAGAGGCGAAATAATAAAGGGTGATGTAGCTTCTGATAAAAAAAGTATGGGAATGGTTATTAGACAACCTTTAGGAATTATCTTATCTATAACACCATTCAATTATCCATTGTTTACTGGTATAGCAAAAATAGCTCCTGGAATAGCGGTTGGAAATTCAATTATAGTTAAACCTGCGAGCGATGACCCTATCTGTCTTCTAATGTTTGGAAAAATTATGCAGGAAGCAGGTCTACCTGATGGGATTGTAAATGTTATTACAGGTCCAAGTTCTGAGATAGGGGATTATTTAAGTTCACATCCTAAGGTTGATATGATTTCATTTACAGGTAGTAGTGCAGCCGGAAAACATATAGCAAGTGTTGCTGGAATGAAAAAATTACACATGGAATTAGGAGGAAAGGCTCCTGCAATTGTTTTAGAAGACTGTGACTTAAATCTAGCTGTCAAAGAATGTGTAACAGGCTCCTTAAAATTTTCTGGTCAGAGGTGTGATGCAATTAGCAGAATATTAGTAGTCGAGCCTATAGCTGATAGATTTGTTAGTGCTATTCTAGAAGAGGTTAAAAACTGGAAATTTGGAGACCCTAGAAACCCTGACACTTTAGTTGGACCATTGATAAATGAAAAAGCAGCTAAAAAGGTTGAAGAACTTGTTAACGATGCTGTTAGTAAAGGCGCAAAGATATTGTATGGTGGAAAAAGGTACAGCCATGGCTATTACGAACCAACCGTTTTGGATTTTGTAAATAGAGACATGAGGATTGCATGGGAGGAAACCTTTGGACCAGTTGTTACGATAATAAGAGTTAAAGATTATGAAGAAGCAATTAAACTTGCAAACGAGTCTGAGTATGGACTGGATTCTTGTATTTTCACAAAGAATATAGACAAGGCTTTTGATGCTGCTCAAAAAATAGAATCTGGTTCAGTTCACATAAACTCTCATCCAATGCATGGTATAGGCATATTTCCTTTTGGTGGAGATGAAAGCTCTGGTATGGGTAGAGAAGGAATCAAATATAGTATAGAAGACATGTCTAAACCACATACAATAGTTTTACACTCCCATGATTAGTATTTTCTTAAATAAGAGTAATAATTATTATGAACATTTTCAAGGCTTACGACATTCGAGGCATATATGGTAAGGATATAACTGATGAGATAGCTCTAGATTTAGGTAAATCTTTAGGGACATTATTAAGTGGAAAAGGAAACGTTTGTATAGGTTTTGATACAAGGCCTTCTTCTATTAACGTATTTAACAATTTTGTCTCTGGACTAACCTCTACTGGTTGTAACGTAATATCCTTGGGAATGGTTCCTAATCCATTTGCTTATTTTTTTGCTTGGAAAAATAAAGTATTTGGTTGTCACATAACAGCAAGTCACAATCCTGTATACTGGACTGGCTTTAAACTAATCAATCCAAAAGGCGTTAGCTTTATAAAAGAAAATAAATTTCTTGAAAATATTTTTAAATCGAAAAAATTTATTATAGGTAAAGAAGGTAAAGTTATAGAAGAAGATATCACAAAAGAATATAGTAGTTTCATAAAAAGAAAGTTCGAAAAATTAAACGGTAAAATTGTTTTTGACTTTCTGGGAGGGGCTGGTATAAAATCTTTAGAGGTCTTAAAAGATTTTAATCTAGACGTAGTTCCATTGCATGTTAAGCCTGATGCTAGTCTTTACGGCTTTCATATGCTAGAACCTTGGGGGAAATTGCTGGATAGTGCAAAGAAAGCCGTTATAAAAGAAAAAGCAGAATTTGGCGTTGCCTTTGATTGCGATGCAGACAGGGCTATTTTCATTGATTCTAAAGGCAAGTATGTTGATCCGAGCGTTATTAGTGCAATATTTATCGAGTACATATTAAAAAGGAAAAAAGGAAAAATAGTAGCAACTTTTGATTGTGCTAGTGAGCTTGAGAAATTTTCTAAAGATAGAGGTGGTAAGCTTGGCTGGTCTAGAATTGGTCATAGCTTCATAGAACAGAAAATTTTATATGAAAAAGCTTTATTTGCTGGAGAAGAAAGTTCTCATTATTTCTTTAACGAGTTTTATCCTTTTTCAGACGGTCTACTTTCAGCCTTACAGATGTGTAGAATATTAAAAGAGTCAAAAAAGAGTTTAGATGAAATGATTAAAAAAATCAAATTCAACCCAGTTGAAAAAATATACATAGATGCAAAAACAGATGAAAAAAAGAACGAAGTTGTAGAAAAATTAAGAAAAAGATATCCGAAATCTATAGATATTGCAGATGGATTTAAAATAAATCTTAACAAAGTTGAATGGATCATAATAAGAGGGAGTCAGACCTTACCAGAAATAAATCTGTGTGTAGAAGCGAAAAATAAAAGAAGAGAAAAAGAATTGGTTCAAAAATACTCTGAAATTATTAAGAAAGAACTTTAATATTTTCTTGCAATCTCAGCAAGTTTTTCGGGAAGTATATGTGGTACGGTTTCACCCATAGATTCAAGGTAACCTTCCCAAGTTTTTACTCCATGTGATAAGGGTGATCTAGGGAATATTCTGAATTGGTTGCAGAAATTATCTTTACAAGAACCGCTAAGATTAACTATGTTAAATTGATCGCTCACATTTTCCATAGTTATTTTTACGGCTTTTTCTAAGAAATTTGCAACTGCTTTCACTTCATCATCGTTCATATCTTGAAAGCAGGGATTTTCTAAATTAATAATAACCAATTCTGTTTTCCCGAAAACAGGCGACCACTCAACAAAAAAAGCAGTTTTGCTTTTCGCATCGAAATCTATCACTAAGTTTTGTTCAAGTAATGCCTTAACCCAAGATTTCCAATAGTTCTTTTTGCCAAACATCATTAGTCTAGCTGTCCTTGACAAAGGCTCATCTTCGCAATGAAACTGACCATGAAAGTGTTCTAAAGAACTGGCTGCTTTAACACCGCAGTTGACGTGCGAAGAGACATACTTTTTCTTTGATTCCTTCCCTATTCTTTGTACAAGTTTTATACCATCTATCCAATTGTTTACGGTTAAGCTTCTCGGGTCTTTTATATGGTTCTTATAATTATAGAGCACTACGCCATGTACCTTTCCAAAAGTGAAAAGATTCGAGAACGCAGCAGAATCATTCAGATAATAATGTTCTTCTAAACCGGTTTCTTTAGCAAATTTAGCAGCCTTGTTTTTTGGATCACAAAAAATACATTCTAATGGTGGAGGTGTTTTAAATCCTAAGGAAATTGTTTCCACTTTTCTAGTCTCCCTTTCGGGGGCTATTCTTGCTTTAGAATGGAAGGCTGGATTAGATCTTATTTTTATTTCATATTTTTTTGGTTTCCCAGAAGGATCGATAACAAAAGAATCCACAATATCTTCTAATTTTTTCAAGTTTGTTTTTTTAGTATTTTTAAGATATTTAACCAAGTCATTTAACATAGAAAATATTTTATATAGCCTTTATTAATAGTTTTAAAAATCAACTATTATCTGCCCTTTTTTTCATAGATTATATGAAAATAATCTAGTGAAACTCCCGGGAAACCTCGGAATTTAAGATATTTAGTTTGTAGTTAAAATATATGGACAAAACACACTTCTTTGTAATCAAGCTAGTTTCTACTTGTTTTACATTTGCTATCAGTATGTATGCTTCAGCTTTAGCAATATGCCTCTATTATTTTGTTCATGAAGGCGGTCATTGGTTATTCGGATTTATCTACAATCTAAGTCAAGGAGCTATAGCAAAGTTTGAAATAACTAGTTGGGTGAGCGTACCTCTATTCCCATTATCGTATCTGAAATTGCCACAGCAGACAACAATCGTTGAGGGCACATCTTCATTATTCTTTGTTTATGGTGGGATGCTTTTTGGATTAGTTGTCGTCTTTCTGATTTTCCATGCTATTAATAACAGACTGGACGGAAAAAGAAAGATTTTCTCAGTCTTGATACCGATAACATTCATTATTTTTGAACTGATAGGAAATTTCCTGTGCGGAACCGACAATCCATTAGCAAGACCGATATTAAGCTGCGAAAACAACGCATTAATTTGGATGGTAGAAAACATTTTCTTTTTATTGATTATACCTATTTTTGCTATCACATATGACAAAGTAGAAGCCTACACTAGAAAATTTATAGACTTTATTGAACGCTCAACTCCGTAGCGCCTCGGTGGCCACGACTGCCCTCAATAACGCTCGAGCAGATACACGGGGAGTTCTTAGGGTTTTTCTGAGAGCAGATAATTAGCAATAAAATGATTCTATTATAGAAATAAAATCGCAATAACAGTGTGTGCCCTCGCTGGGATTTGAACCCAGATCTGCTCCTTTCCGCTTAAATTCCGCAGGGAACTGTGTTATCCAAGTTGCACCACAAGGGCATATTAAATATAGTAGTTGCACACACTTTTAATTAGTTTTTAAAGTTAGGTCGTAATCCGTGTTCAAATCACGGTGGGGGCATCTATTCTTCCTTCATCAGATGCTTTTTAAGAAATTCGACTATTAGGAAATATGAGATTAGAATCATACCGATTACAGCCAGTATCCAGAAGGCGAGGTGGACGAACTCGAATAAGTATCCCAATGGCGAAAATACCAAAAATATCGTTAGAAGCCCCGTCACAGCTGAGGTAGCGACAAGCAGCTTTCCAGGCTTGCTTTTATAGAAACTTTTTCTTGTCCTTATAGAAAAGGTCACTAGTATTTCTGATAATACCGATTCTAAGAACCAACCGGTCCTGAAAAGTTCTGCATTGGCGCTGAGGACGTATACCAAGAAAGCTATTGTTATAAAGTCGAAGATTGAACTCACGCCACCGAAAGCCAAAGTCAGCCTCTGCATTTTCTTTATGTTCCATCTCTTTGGTTTGGACAATTCCTCTTTGTCTACATTGTCTGTAGATATAGTGAGCAGAGGCGCATCCGAAATGAAGTTTGCCAGAAGTATCTGGATAGGCAACATTGGCAAGAAATTTAAGAACAATGAAACTATACCTAGGGTGGTCATATTTCCTATGTTGGCGCTGATGGTGTTGAGTACATATTTTGTCACGTTTGTGAAAGTCTTCCTACCCTCTTCTATGCCGTCTGCTATTACCCTTAAGCTTTTATGAGTAAGGATAATATCGGCTGCGTCTTTAGCGATATCTACTCCATTTTCGACAGAAATTCCAACATCAGCTTGCCTCAAAGCTGGTGCATCATTTATACCATCACCAAGAAATCCAGTTATATGACCATTTTCCTTTAAGGCCTTGATTATCCTGTATTTGTTTTCTGGGGTTATTCTTGCGAACAAAGTAACATTTTCAACAACGTTTCTTAATTCTTCTTCACTCAGTTTGTCAATTTCTTCTCCAAGAACAATCCTTTCATACTCATCTTTGTTAAAACCTACCTCTTCTGCTACCCTCCTCGTGATTATAGGATCATCACCAGTCAAGATTTTTAGTTTAACCCCCAATTTCCTGAACAAATTTAATGACTCTTTTGCTGTTTTCTTTGGAGGGTCAATAAAAGTCAGGAAACCTAAGAAGGTAAGATTACTCTCATCTATCTCTTTGTAATTTACCTTTTTAGGAACGAATTTTTCTGCAACGGCTATTACTCTATATCCTTTGCTGCTTAACTTTTTATAAGAATCTTGTATCTTCCTCTTATGTTCTTTTATTTTGTATCTTTTATGACCAATTATGACGTGCGAGGAAGAGGAAAGTACAGACTCGGGTGCTCCTTTGACAATCAACACGTATCTGTTCTTTTTCTTTATGACAGTTGCCATCTTTCTTTTCTCGTAATCCATAGGTATTTCTAGAATTTTCTGATAGTGTGGGTCTAGGCTAATATCATGGCTTCGTGCGTAATACCATATCGAAGAATCTATCGGATCTCCTCTTATAACATTGTTATAAATCACAGCAGAATTACAAAGAAGTCCATAAATTAAAATCTTTTTATTAGTATGATAGTCTAAATCTAAAAACTCTTCTAAAGTAATTTTGTTTTCGGTTATAGAGCCTGTCTTATCGCAACATAGGACATCAAGATTACCCAAATCCTCAATAGAGACAAGCTTTTTAACAATCACATCTTTCTTAGCCATTCTGGTGGCACCTTTGGAAAGACTTATAGTTATTATGATTGGTAGAGACTCGGGAACTATTCCTACAGCAAGTGCCATTGCAAACAGAAACGAGTCAAACACACTTCTTCCTAGAATAGAATTTATAGCAAATATGATTAAGGTTCCGATTAAAATTATTCTTATCAGAGAGTCTCCAAACTTTCTCATGTTTGTTTGAAAATCTCCCTCAGGTTCTTCAACTTTTAAGTAAGATGCGGTCTTTCCTAAGTAGGTATCTTTACCTATAGAGTATACAACACCCTTACCTGAACCTTTAACAACAGTCGTTCCCATGAAGGCCGTGTTTTTCATTTCATGAGGCATTAATTTTTCTTCGCTTATCACCTTGAACGACTTTTCAGTAGGGAGAGATTCTCCGGTTATTAAAGACTCGTTTATACAGAGTTCGTTAACCTTCAGAAGTCTTAAATCAGCTGGGATTATATCTCCCGTCTCAAACTCTACTATATCACCAACTGTTAGTTTTTTGGTGTCAATCTCGATTAGCTGCCCACTTCTCAAGACCTTAGAAAGGTATTTGATGTATTTTGTTAACTTTTCTAATGACTTTTCAGATTTAAACTCTTGGGTAAATCCTAGAATAGCATTGAAGATTACTATTCCTATTATTATCAAAGCGTCTGTTATCTCCTGAAGAAACAACGCAACGATGCAAGCAGCTATAAGTATCAAAACCAAAGGACTTTTGAACTGATAGACCAATACCTCTATAGCTTTTCTCTTTCTTCTTCCAGGCAAGTCATTTAATCCGTATTTTGTATTTCTATCCTCTGATTCTTTTTCGCTTAGACCTTCTTCTGATGAACCTAAATATCTTAGAACTTCATTCTTATCTAACATCCAAATTTTAGTTTCATCTTTCATTTGAACCCAATTTATTTATTTTTTTTCAATTAATTTATCAATCTGGACAAGATATTTTCTAGTCTCGTGCGAAGTAAAATATATTAACGTCACGAAATCAATGTCTATAATCTATTTCAATAATATAGATAGTTTTTATAAATAATAAACTATGATTATTTTCTTTGATATCAATAAACGATTTTATCTTTTGTTCCTTTTCATAAGTTTGAATGGGTACTTAACAGGATTTTTTATACTCTTAGAATTACAGATATTATCAGGCTTACAAATTCCTATACTATCATAAAAAAGCTCGCTGCTACAGTTTGCAGGCATCAGCATTCTGTTTTGCCTAAAGTGCCATTTTAATTGGGTTTTAATAAACCTCTCAGTTATAGGACTGGAATTTTTCATATTCCATTCAGCTATTTTTTTCTCTACATCCTCTTGACTCCAGTTCATGTTCCTTAAATAGGTTATTAATGTGAACAAAGATCTTTTCTTTCCATCCTTTAATCCATTAATTATAGCATTGATGCAAGGTGGAAAATATTCTTCTGATACTACTTTCGTATATCTGGGTCTTATCAAAGTCTCTTTAATTACCTCTTTCGGTTGCTTGCTCTTCCAATCAAATGCCTGCAAAAGTAGTTCAGTAGCCTCGCCTTCTTTGTTTACTAGAAATTCTGTGTTGGCCTTGACCTTTTCTGGCTTTGCATCCTCTATTCTGAAACTTTTTAGGCTATCTATCTTAATCGGTAAAGAGACCAACCATTGTGCTGGATGTAATGAATAAGGCATTCTGAATAAGTGACGATTACCCCAACCCTTTTCTATTTCTATGAAAGCGTAGGGTGATAATTCTGATATAGATGGTAGACACTTCACAAGTGAAGCAACTCCACCTTCTATGCTTATTAACTCCTCTAGAATTTGTTCTTTAACTTTTTCTTTTATAAACTCAGCTAAGGTCTGAGGTAGTTCAGGATATCTACTGCTAGTTTTTTTAAAATCTATTGTTTCTGGAAAAGCTTCTGATGAAATTCCTATGTGAACTCCCCTGCGTCCTGAAAACTTTATAGACGGTTTAACTCCTAAATCTTTTAAGAAATTGTAGATCACTTCAGCCGCAGCAATAGAGTGACTTAATTTTACCTTAGAATCAATATCAATTATAAAATCAAACCCTTTTCTCAGGTTATCCATTTCTTTTTGAGTTAGATTTGTAGAAAGCTGCATTGGGTTAAACCAGTTTTCAACAGAGCAATGAAATGCAACTACTCCTTTTTTCACTCTTTCTATGATATCCTTTGGATAGAGCAGTATATCTGGTCTGTTCAAGTAAGAACCGTCTTTTAAACTTCCAACTACTTCTTTGTCTTTGGAAAAGCTTAACATTGCATTCTGGATATCTTCTCTAGAATAGTATTTTAGAACTTCCAGATGATTCATAAACATATAAAGCTTTTTAACATTTAAATATCATTATTCTTCTTATGAATGATTTACTGAAAAGAAAAGTAGAAGATATGAACTTGGAAAAAATAAATTTTTCAGATTTAATTAAACAAATGGATTCTTCTGGAGGATTCTCTGCAAAGAACCTAGCATCAGCAACTTATATCCTAGAAAATATGGTAAAGGATAAAGACTGTATAAAATTCCTTTCCTTTCCGGCTTGTATAGTCTCTACAGGTCTAAGAGGAGCAATAGCCCAGATGATAGAGAAAGGTTTGGTTGATATTATTATAACGACGTGTGGCACCTTAGATCACGACCTTGCTAAAGCTTATGGAGGAGATTATTTCCACGGCTCATTCGAGCTTGATGATACAAAACTTCACAAGGCTGGTATAAACAGACTAGGTAATATTCTAATCCCGAACGAGAGTTATGGAATAATATTGGAGAAAAAGATGCAGCCTGTGCTAGAGGAACTTGTCAAGCAGAAGAATGAGTGGTCGGGAAGAGAGTTAATATATGAGTTTGGTAAAAGATTGGATGATAAAAATTCTATTCTCTACCAAGCTGCAAAAAAGAATATTCCTGTTTATGTGCCAGGTATAACCGACGGTGCATTTGGAACGAACCTTGTTTGGTTTTCTCAAGATAATAATTTTAAGTTAGATATTCTAAAAGATGAAAAGGAATTAGCTGAAATAGCATTTACAAAAAAGAAAACTGGTGCTTTAATGATTGGTGGCGGCATTTCAAAGCACCATGTGATATGGTGGAATCAATTTAAAAGCGGTTTAGATTATGCTATCTGCATTACTACAGCTACACAGTATGACGGTAGTTTGTCCGGGGCAAGACTAGAAGAAGCTGTTTCTTGGGGAAAGATTAAAGAGGATGCAAGGTACGTAACTGTAGACGGAGATGCTACAATAATATTACCGGTGATGCTTGCAGCTCTTTACGAGAAAATATAAATTCTAGTTTTTATTTAAGAAAATTATATAACTTTTATGGTAAACGACAGAATAAAGAGGATTAAATACAGAGGAAAGAGACTGAATTCTGCATGCGAATGGTATAAAACAAGAAATCCGATAGTTGTATTATTTTACTCTTTCCTTATGACGCTAATGAAACTCGTACCACCTTGTTCTATTAAGAATAACGTTTTCAGGGCAATGGGTGTTAAGATAGGTAAGGATGTTGTCATATCACCAGGTGCATTAATAGACCCGTTTTTCCCTGAACTGATTACTATAGGTGATGGTAGCATCATTGGATGGGATTCAAAACTAATAACTCATGAGTATCTTATAGACGAGGTATTAATAGGGGAGATAAAAATAGGAAAGAAGGTTTTAATTGGTAATTCTTCTATTGTAAGACCAGGCGTCGTATTAGGAGACGGTTCTATGGTGGGCTATAATTCACTTGTTAACAAGGATGTTCCTCCAAAAACATTGGTTGGAGGGATGCCTATCAAGGTAATAAAAAAGTTGAAATAGATTCTATTCATCTGAGACGCGTGGGGCTAAAATCATGGACAGCAATGCGTTATCTCCCTTGAACTCGATTTTCAATGGAAAGTCTTTTCCTATCATTAATTTAACTTTCTCGGCTAGTCTAGAGCCCTTTATCATTTTTTTCAAGTACTCTAAAGAATAACGAGAGTTGACTATTTCGCTTGCATCCAAGTCAAACAAAGCATCATTTCCTTTTTCAAGATTTAATTCAGCCTTACTGCTGTTTCCTTCAGCACACATCCTCAAATTTTCTGGTGAAAGTTCTATTACAACTGAGTCGGCGACTATGCCAGCATCAATAATGCCTTGCTCGAGTATATCTGCCCTAACCTCTGCTGAAGCGCTAAACTTTAGCTGGTCGATTTGTGGTATGTCCTCTCTTGAAATCTCTATCAAAGGAATGGCAAATTTTCTCTTAGAGTCTCCTTCTAGAATTACCCCAAACTTGTTTTCTTTTTCGTTCAATTCCAAAGTTAATTTATCATCAACATTAGCCCTTTTCAACACAGTTAAAAAATTCAACAAGTTCAATCCAATCGACATTTCCTTGTCGCATTCATATTCATCGAATGATGAAGATCTTAATTTAAAATCGATAAACGAGACCATGGCCCTGTCAGCAGCCACAAGTTCCATCCCATCTTTCTTTAACTTAAACAAACCATCATCTATTAACTGAGAAATCGTGTCTATGCTATCTCTAAGCAGTTTTGAATCTTTCGTAACAGCCTTAAACATTAAATCACCCCGTAAGATCTCTAGCTTTTTTATATAATTTTAGATTAAAACCATCTAAATTTTGTAAAATTTCTCCCTTACATTCATATCCGTCTATTAAAGGAAGTATCCTCGTTATCACTCTGACTAGTTGTCCTTGTCTGACCTTAGGAATTTCCTCGAAATAAACTTCTATCTTTCCTGATCCGTCATCTAAAACAATAGAATTTGGTCCTATATCAATAATAGTCCCTATTAGCCTTATCCTAACATCAGAATCAGGATGAATTTCGGATATGCTTTTTTCTATTGAAGGTAATCTTCTTTTTATTAGTTTCTCATCTGGCATAAAAATCTTATAAGTTTATACAAATAAATAGATTATTCACTACTTGGACTAAAAGTATTTAGAATGTAATTTAAATAAGGACATCAATTATATTCATATGGTTTTGGAGTCGTTAATACCTGTCAAGAAAGTTATAAGAAAACCTATAGATATGCTTATTTTTTCTATGATAGTTTCACTTGCTTCAATTTATCTTGCGGATATGATATTCCCTGGAACTTCTACCGGAAAGATAATAACATTGTTCATAACTGTTGGAATAACACCTATGATTTACGGAATATTTAAGGAAGAGGAGGAGATAGAAAGGGAGGAAGCAGAGAACAGAATAAAAGAAAGTTTTTTCCAGAGACATGGAGAGACCATTTTAATTTTTAGTCTGTTCTTTTTAGGTGTCTTTCTTTCAATTTTCATGGTTTCTACCTTCTCTGAAGAGAAGTACGTTAGATATATTTTCCAAGATCAATTGTCTGAAATAGAGAGGGTGACGTCGATAACAAACCCATCAGGAGCGTTTGTAGCTTCAGAAATTTTAGAAATGATAATTGAAAACAATCTTAGAGTTATGGGATTATCCTTTCTTTTATCATTCCTCCTTGGATCAGGAGCAATTATAATACTTGCGTGGAATGCCTCTATTCTTGCTTTGTATTTATCTTCATTCTTAAGGAAGGGTCT
>Ga0315279_10004842_pt1 | contig 17860 bp, 12 predicted proteins | sample YL17G06_20_MG_FD_203694 | JGI IMG/M metagenome (GOLD analysis project Ga0315279, IMG submission 203694) | Sediment microbial communities from Yellowstone Lake, YNP, Wyoming, USA - YL17G06_20 | ecosystem: Environmental > Aquatic > Freshwater > Lake > Sediment | place: USA: Wyoming | collected... | reverse complement strand
GTCAAAGTCGCATCCAGGCATCGAGACCAGCAGAACAGGTTTTGAAACGTTACTGAAAACGAAGGCGCAGACAACTCCAATATATGTTCTCGAAGAAGGTGGAGTGGACGTCGGCCGAACTTGCATTGACCCGAATCCAGTTTTTGTGTTAGGCGACCACATAGGTTTGCCTAGAACCGTTGAGAATTTTGCGTTGCGGTTCGGTCAGAAGATCAGTTTGGGAAGGCAACCGTATTTGGCCGCTTCTTGCATAACCATCATAAACTACTTGTTGGATGCAAGCGAGTATACTCAAAGGAGTAAAGAGAGACAAGGTTCGGCAGACAGATAGTTCTCGCCAAGAATTCAAAAATGAGAGACGAGATTAAAAGTAAAGCAAATTGCTCCTAATTTAGGTTTTCTGTCACAAACCTTCAACACTTTCATCCATCTCAAGCCCTGCCACGTAAACACATGCGATTAGTCTTCAGACAGCCCCACATTTTTAGGTTTGATCATGGGCTACAAGTTGTTTATGCCGTATCAATTGCTGGCAGAAGCATAGGTGCTGCGCTGCATCTGACTTTGACAGAAACCCTGAAACACTAGCGTCATACGTTCTTACACATCGATTGACCCTCCTTCCACTTGTGGCTGAATAGGGCGCGTGATTAGTCTTTTCTTTGCTTGAAATGCTCGTAGCCGCGCGGCTCAACAACGTGCTCTCTGCCATTGGTTCGGAGAAGAATCTTTTCACCTGTGGCTACTTTGCCTATTGGCAGGAGTTTGCCACCAGTTTTTTCAACGGTTTCTTTCGCTTTTTCCAGAAGCTTTGGCTTTATTGTTAAAACAAGCTCGTACTCTTCTCCTCCGTGAAGCGCTAATTCAAATGGGTCCAGCTTGTTCACTTTGGCGAATTCTTCCACTTCTTTGGCTATTGGAACTCTCGTGATGAGAAAGCCTACGTTGCTTGCTCTTCCAATCTCGTAAAGGCTCAAAGACAAACCATCACTTGAGTCAATCGATGCCGTGACAGCTCTGCTCTGGGCTAGAGCCAAGCCTTCATTTAGCCGCGCACTCGGAAGCAAAACTGATTCGATGAGAACTTTGCCGATCCTCTTCGGAACTTTGAGATCATTCAATAGAATCCGTAAGCCAGATGCGGTCTTCCCAAAAGAGCCAGTAACAGCCACTACATTTCCGGGTTTGGCTCCGTTTCTCAGCATAAGTTTGCCTTTTCTCGCGGTCCCGAACATCGAGATGCTTATGACTGTATCCGAGGCTTCACCAGTGTCTCCACCAATTATGTAAGTGCCGTATTCTTGTGCTCCTGCGTTCAGTCCATCGCCGATCTCTCCTATGTCTTTATCATTTAGGTTTTCAGGCAGTCCGAGGGAGACAAGTAATGCAAGTGGTTTGACACCTTTTGCCGCGAAGTCGCTGATGTTCATTATGACTGCTTTTCGCGCTGCTTGCCAAAGACTCATGCCTGGTGGAACGTCGGTTTTGTCGACTAGCATGTCAGTTTTCAGAATAGCCAGTCTGCCGTTTCCAAGATTGCAGGCAGAGACATCGTCGCCGAAAGGTACAGGCATTTTTGGCATCAGAGAGAGACGGCTCCTTATTATTTCGATTATTCTCCGTTCGCCCAAAGCTTCCAGGGATTTCATGCTATTCCTTTCTTACCTTAATCTTTGATTAGATGATTTATTTGCTAAATACCTTCCTTGGTGGTTTGACTTTGGATTGATAATGCTTAAATTTTCACGGCTCATGTTGGTATGGAAGTTCCAGAGGTAAAAGCATTGCTCAAAATACGGTCTTTCGAAAAGGGATTCGATGAACAAGCCTACGTGAGGATCTATAATATCTGTTTCAGGGATTATGATGACATTAGGAGCATGACGCTTGACGAATTGCGTGAGATGGAGGAGTTCATGAGCTTCAGCACTGATGGCGTGTTGATCGCTGAATGGAACGGCGAAATAGCTGGAATGGTAAACGCGTACGTGGACAAGCAAAGAGAAGAGCCAAAAGGGTTCATTCAAGGGCTTGCAGTCTTGCCCGAGTTCAGAGGAAAAGGAATAGCGACTGGGCTTGTGGAGAAGGCAATTGAAAGTCTCAGACAAAGAGGCATGAAGACGGCTGAGGCTTGGGCGCAAACAGACAGAAAAACGTGCATGCGTGTTTTTGAGGGTTTTGGCTTCAAGCAAGCTCGTGTAGGAAGCGTCATGAAGAGAATAGTCGCCGATGTTCCACCAAATACTGGAGAAAACAATTCCGTGAAAATGAGGCAGATACGCCCAAAAAACGATGACGACATATTGTTAGAGAACAGGCTTGACAATGAGGCTTTCAAGGAGCATTTCAACTACAGACCCAGAAGTCTCGAAGAAACGAAGCACATGCTTTCAGGACTGCCCTTCTTCAAGCAACAGGATGGATATTTTGCGATTTTGGATGGTCAACCTGTGGGCTATGTCATTGCGGGAATCGATGTCGGACTGAATGAAGAGAAGAAAGTGAAATATGGGTGGATCTTGGACATTGGCGTTCTCCAACCCTATCGAAGAATGGGAATCGGCACGAGTCTGATGCTTGCTGGTTTGCAGTGGATTAGGTTAAAGCATATGGATGAGGCATGGCTGTACGTGGATGACCTGAACCCGACTGAAGCCTTCAAACTGTACGCGAAGTTGGATTTTGAAGTGGCTAAAAAGAATCTAGCATACCAACTGGAAATACATGAATGAAATTCAGCCTTGTTCAAGCTTTGAAGCATTCACATAGCGAAGACCCACAATCGCGATACTAGGTACCAAATGTACAACTTCGCTTGTCCAGTTACTGGCGGGCCTTGGAAGCGACAGAATAATACGAATGCGACGTGACTATTTGAGCGTTTAAATATCTGAGACTTGACAAGGTAATACCGTGCCTCGGTGGCTCAGCTCGGTAGAGCGGCTGCCTCGTAAGCAGCAGGCCCCGGGTTCAAATCCCGGCCGAGGCTCCATCCTCCGAGGTTAAATCCCTTCTTTTAAAACGTAACATAGAGGACGAGAGGTGTTCAAATGAATGAGCCCAACATCGACGTACATAACTTCAAAAGGCGACTGGAGCTTGCCTTTGACAGCGTAAGATCAGGGGCATTTCCGGAAAAGAACAAGACGGCCATCCTGGACTTCTGCAGCCACTGCTCCAGAGAAGGTTTGGGCATCAAGAGAGTTGAGCATTATGCACGCACACTCAAGAAGATTGCTGAGCTTTGCAAGAAGGAATTTGAGAATTTAACCAAAGAGGACGTATACCAGCTAGCTTGTCATGCAGAGCCTTGTAGGCTTCAGCGTATTGACCCCAAGAAACCCCGACCAAATCCTGAATCTTCCCAAGAAAATCGGCAACTACAAACTTATTTGAAGGATTCTATCAAAAAGCAACAACGAAAAATCAGGCCATAACAGCTTGAAAACCCAGTTTCCAAAGAAAAAGAAAGAAAAAGGTTGATTCTTAGACTGGTATTGCTTGCCTACCGTGTCCTTTTGGGTTTGGCAGTATTATTTTGATTGTGTCGGTTCCTTGGAAAAGTGTTCCATCACGAAGTCTGCCAGTTACTGCGACTGTGACATTCATGAGCCGCTCTGAAGCTAGGCCAGCAATGTTGGTTTCCGAGTGTAAAGCTGATACGTCAAACTTGACCATTAGATCGGGTATTCCATCGTGGTCATAGTCTCCAACTTCTGTGGGTTTGGGACGTGCTGGGAAGATTCCGTCCAATAGTAGGGTTGAAACGTTAATGTCCCTTACGTCATAGCCTTCTGGAAGTTCAATGTAACCTGTGACGCAATCGGCTCTTCTCCCCAAATTGTATGAGTCAGGTTTAATGTCAATCGTCGCTGGTATCCTCACAACATAAGGCGGCGGAGGATCAGGATTCTCAATAATCTCTGAGATTACTTGACTGAACCAGAAGTCCTGCCTAGAATAGCTGATAGAAGGATGCCATTCATAATTGCCAATGGCTGAAAAGGTTACTGTGGCCCCATCTGGATGCGTCACTGTTGATGAAGAACCTGATATTGCAGCAAAGTTGTCCCAATGTGCATAATGTATCAGTATTCCAGGTTTTGCAGTTGGAGATCCCTCGAGATCTGGCGATTTCACCGCTTTGAACGTTGCCATGAACTGGTAGGTCTTGCCTACTAACACATCAGAGGGTCTTGCAGACCATCCTCCACTCCATTCTGCCCAGTCTTCCACGCTATTCACCCAAAGCACTGTGTAATTCACCAGTCGCTGTTGCTGAAAAACAAAGTTAGCTGATCCTATGTCGATGTGGATCGTGTTCACGTCGGCAGGCAAGGGTTCTTCCAATCTGAACGTCAGCGAAAGGTTTTGTATTGTAACAGGCTCAACCAACGTTTCTGGAGACACTTGCCTTTTCGCCATAAAACTGGGTTTGCCATAATCTGTGCAGTTGAGTTCATGTGCACTTGCTGTAAGAATAGTGTATTCTGGGACCTCTAGAGAAAAGTTCCAATCATATACTTCGCCAGAAATGGTAGGCACCCAAGGTGAAAAGCCGACGAACGTTCGACTCGTTGAAACCGTGATGTTTGGGTTAATCACGGATTGAAGAGTATCGTCATGCCAGTTGGCCATTTGGAAAATCCATTGTTGAAAGCGAGGCATCGGCACATTGGATACGATGTCTTCGGTCGTTGAGATCCAGTAACCGTTGCTAACCTCGAATCCAACCGTGTTGGGGACTGCGCTTACTCTCCAAATAGTGCCTGTGCCATACTCCGTGATGTACAGCCTATCCAAATTGTCGAAGATCAACCCTCGTGGAAAGTTGAAACCTGTTGGTTCAAATCCTGCGACAAATGGCTTTCCTTCGCCATCTGGGGTGAAGACATAAACGTTCATTGGTCCACAGCTTTCAGAGGCGTACAGATTTCCTTGTTGGTCGAAGGCAAGACCGCCTTGCGTCGATTGAAGAATTCCAGTAGAGAAAACTTCAACTGAACCCGACGGATCAATCTTGTATATTATCCCTGTACCGTCTGAGGTGTAAACGTTCCCTAATTCATCAAAAGCCAGAGCCTGAGGACCACTAAAAGGACCTGCAAAAACGCTGACTGTACCGTCTGGAGTCATCTTGTAGAGGTATCCTGCATGAGCTGCTACAAACAAGTTCCAGTCTTTATCAAAGGCTATAGCGTTAGGATTGCCAAACTCAAAGTCAGATCCAAGAATTATGCTACCATCTGCTGTGATTTTCCATACATGACTCGTGTCATCTGACACCCATAGGTTTCCTTTGTTGTCGAAGGCTAGACCTGCTGGACCGAAGAATCCAGTTGCATAAGTGCTTACTGTTCCATCGGGAGTGATTTTGGATATTGTTGTTCCTCCGCCGCCTCCAGCTCCTTCGTTGGCCACGTAAAGGTTCCCGCTGCTGTCGAAGGCCATGCCAAACGGCCCGTCCAAGCCAATGGCAAAGACCTGCAAAGTATAATTCGGATCCGCGACTACTGGAGTAGCTTTTGCGGGTTCAATTCTAAACACCAAACTTAGACTGCTTACCAAGAGAATCGCTAGTACGAAAGTGGATGCCGACTTTTTCATTATAACTCCTTTCTCCTCTTCTGGGTAGCCTTAGTTGCTTCAAAGTTGCATTTGTATTTTATGGTATCGAATCATAGAAGAATGTTCTATGTGCTGGATGGAAAAAGAGGAATTAACGATTTGAAGTAGCCTCAAAAAATTCAGACCAGAAAAAGCTGCTATAGGTCGTTTGGCTTGCTTTAGAAAGCGTTACTTCACGGAATCTGGTTTGTCTATGTAGTCTGAGAAGCTTATGACTATGCTCCCCGCTAAGCCGAAGGCGAAGAGTATCGCTGGAATCGTGCCTGCTGGAAAAACCGTGTAGTTAAGCATGACCAGAATCGCTTCTAATGGCAAACCCATAAGGCGCAATATCTCGCAGCTTCAGAGGGGGATATTAGAAGTTTCCAGAATCTTAGAAGCAGTGAGAATCTTCTTTCGTAAGGGACTGTTTGCGTGTTTGTGGGCGGAACTGCTTCCGGGCTAGTCTGTAAGGTCCGTGACAACTTGTCTTCTATGGTTCTATGACTCTGATAGCTGGTCAAAACCAGATAGTCGTGTCTGCAAAATGCAGACTTGTCTTTCAAGTTGATCCCAAATATTGTCTATTGAAGCCTTTTTCTATTTATGATCTCCTGAGCGTAAGACGAGTCTCAAATTGGATAATTTCTTGGCAATCGCGTGCTGCGAGTGATGTGTATTTGTGTTGTGCATGTCAACAGAAACTTTTATTAAATATTAAGATTGCATATACTACGAAGGACACGTTGATAGTAAGGAATGAGTAATGAACTTTCACACTTCCCACGAGGGAGAATTCAAATGCCCCTATGAGGGCTGCAGAAAATCATTCGAAAAACCAACAGTGCTCACTGATTCGTCCGTCTTTCCAAGACAAACGCACTATGCGTGTCCTCATTGCATGTCCAAGATAGACCTGTTGGTTGAAAACCAGAAAATCGTGGGAATCAAACCTTTAGAATACCCGAAAGTTTTCGACTCACCCGCGAAATGCGCACACTACTCTGGCCTATTGAGCGCAATGTCCAAAGATTCTACATTGCCTGATGAATGCTTAATCTGCCCGAAAGTTCTCCAGTGCGAAATAGCGAGAAAACGGCACTAGCTGAGCATGCGTGTCCTTCAAATCCATCTTTTTTAGTGACCGCTTCATTGTTGCCTGCTCTTTTCTTTAGTGAACAGGAAGCAGTTAACACAAGTTTTTGTATTTACAGATTCGGAATCGGCTTGATTACGGAGAAGTAAAGCTATTAAACAGCAACACGAATCCTAGAGAGACAAGAGGGGCTGTCGGCTAGCTTGGTCTAGGCTTGTAGACTTGGGCTCTATAGACTCCGGTTCAAATCCGGGCAGCCCCACCATCTTTTGAGCCAGCTGTTTGCTTGGGAATGGACAACGACATTTCTCCAGCGAAATAGCGCGTGCTTTAAATCTAGCGATTCTATGGGTTTCGGACTAGCCATGCTTGAGACAATAAAACTGCTCGGTACCGTGTCCAGAGCGGAGTTTCTTCTACCAAACTTGGGTTCGCTAATCATGGGACTCGCTTGGGGTGCCACTCCGCCGGCATCGTTGCTTAACCTAATCGTTCTAGTGGCCATCTCCTTCACTATCATCAATTTGAGTTCTGCCATTGGGGCGCAGGTCAATACCTATTCGGATTATCAACTGGACTCAAGAGATGAACGCAAGAAACGACTTGTTCAAGCGACGGATTCTTTCGGACGAAATCGAATCAAAGTATTGTTGATTGGAGAGTTCTTGTTCGCGCTAGTTCTGGTTTCTCTGTTCGCTCTTATCCAAGGAAAGCCTGCACTGCTGTTCATGTGGGCAGTCGGGATTTTCTTGGGTTGGGCTTATTCTGCTCCACCGATCAGAATAAAGGCCAGGTCGTGGATGGCGCCAGTTACGCTTATTCTCGTGCTTGCTGTCCTTCCGGTGCTGTTTGCACACTATTCCTTCGCCTCCGTTATTGACCCTCTTTTTCTTCTGTCTCTGGCCGGACTGGCTTTAACAGTCTACGGTGTAATCATACCAACTGAGATCCGAGATTACTTTGGAGACAAGGCAATGGGCATAGAAACGATGACGGTTCGTCTGGGTTTGGCCAAGGCTTCATTGGCTGGAATTGCGCTATTGGCAACTGGCGCCGCTCTAACAGTGGGGGCGTTTCTTCTCGAGTTTCTTTTTGAGCAACATTCATTGTTGTGCGTTTTCTTATTTGCTATACCGGTTGCTGCCATATTCGTTTTGGAGAAATTCAGGAAATTGTACATTCTTTCTGAGAAGTATTCGCGTTCGGGGGGCGAAAGCTCTCTTGCAGAGGAGATCATGCGATTATCCGCAAACAACCCACGTTGGATAATGCTGGTTACTCAGACTTACAGTTTCATCTCCATATTGCTTCTAGCGTCGAAATTTCTGCTTTAGCGGCTCTTTATGAAGCAAACGCACGTGCGAGCGACCAGAAGAAATACTATTCATTCGCTGCGGGCTTGGTCAATGACAACTGCTGTTTGTTTTCGACAACAGATTGAGCAATCCTCTAGCGCCGATGGGGCGATAGGCTATTACTTTTCCGTCCAAGAGAACACAGAATGTTCCGTAAGGATGGATGTTGTGTTGGGCTTCTTCACAGGTCTTTATGTCTTTGACTAGTATTGGGAGATTAACTTGTTTTGCAGCTTCTGTCATCTCTTTCACCGCACCATCCACGTATGGGCACTGATCTGATTTGAACACGGTTATCCCATGGCCACACTTTTCGGATTCAGCTCTTGAAATTACGTTGAACTTGGGTAGTGGCGCTTTGTCTGAGAATCGTCTTGCAAAGAGCTCAACATCAGGTGGTTTCGAATCAACTCTCTCGAACCTGTGCTTCAAGAACAGTCTTGCACCGGGCAACCATTTTCGACCGGTCACAACGGCAACACCGTTCATTCCTTTCGCGTCATTCAAGCAATGCATTAACAGTTTTGAGCCATAGCCATGTTCTCTGTGCTGGCCGACGACCCAGATGCAATGAATGACCATGTATCCTTCAGCGTCGATTCCATGCCACGCGTACTCGCCTGGAATGTACTCGATGAATCCCCTTGCCGTTAGGCCGCGCTTTGCTCCTTCATTCACCAAGAGCGCGCGCTATCTGACGAATTCGAAAAAACAATCGGACAATCAGTCTACGACTACATGAGAATGAGCGACAACACACTCCTGCATACTTGATGCCCAGTAGCGCGGTGGTTCGTTTCTAAGCTAGTTGATGTTTAGCACGCTGACTTGTCCCGAAATTAGCTTAATGTTCATTTTGAGAAGTGGGGTCTCGTATTTTGTGTTACGTCCAAGCACAGGAGGTGAATCCTTTAGCTGGACAAGATGAACACGAGACCCTAGAAACCCTCTTCCGAAACGTTGACTTAAGCTTTGCTGGGAACGTTTTGCTCGGCTATTCTCCTCATTCCAGTCCACCTACAACTTGACTCATGATTAGCCCAGCAAAATCTTGACTCACCCGTTTCCTCGAAGCACGCGCTAAATCAGATAGAGCATGCTTTTCTCTTTGGGATATTGAAGCTTTAGGACAGCAATTTCTCTATTTGTTCCTCGAATCCTCTTCTGCTTTCTGTGATACTATTGTCGCTCGTTCCCTCTACTATCATTTTATCTACCGGACTCCTAGCCTGGTTGGCACCTGCTTTCAGATTTGCCTTCCTTGTAAGATCTTCTACCATCTGGATATATACGTCGATTTCCTCTTTGGCTTTCTCATCTGCAACCGTCATGCCCAAGGCGATGTCATTCAGGACATAACACGCTTCAATCACTTCTAAAGTGTCAACGTAGTTCGGATGCAATTCCTTCATGAAGTCGTCCTTGGTAGCAGATAGTTGTTCGAAGGATTCATGTATTTCCTGTAGGATATTATAAGAGGCCTTCAAGGCTTCTTCAGGTAACCGATCCTCTATGGCAGAACCAAGTTCACCCGATTCAAAAGCTGGAGCAAGCGCTGAGGTCTTTTTTGCTTCGTCTGAGTTTTCTTGAAGACTCTTGAAAAGAGTTTCGGCTTTGGACCAATCAACTCTACCATTGAGGCACATGAGAAGGTCAAACAATGTGTTGACAGCCTTAAGTGAAGCCCTAAGGACCTTGGCCAGCTCATCCCTTGTTTTTTTGGCATCTGCTTTCTTTGCTTCGACCCTCTTGTATTGTTCCAACGATTTTGCTATCGCCTCGTAAACCTCCGACAACAGCTTTGAATCGCTTATCACAAACGTGTCGGTTAAGACTTCTATTCCTCTCCAAGCGATTTCCACTCCATGGTCTGTCCGCGTCAGAGTCATGATGTCAGTAATGCTTATTTCCCTAGCTTTCTCGGTCCTCTTGGTAAGAAAACCCTTTTTCACATAGAAAGTAAGGTGTTGCTCCGTCAATTCTAGTGTCCCCGTGCCAACTTCGGCTAAATATGCTTCGCAAGTCAACATGATTATTCCTTCCTGGTCTTCGCCCTTAGGCGCAGAACCTGATCGTCAAGGTATACGTCAGAGAAGTTTCGCCTTGAGTATAGTTTGAGGTACTCTTTCGCGTATTCATTCTTAAACGGCAGATTTTCTGCGCACACGTGATCTTTTTCTTTGAAGCTATTCTCTATTGCTAATTCAGCTATTGAATAGTTGAGCATAAACTCCTGTTTCTTATTGTAAAGGGTTATTGTTTCTATGCATTCTTCGATGTACGTTAACGATTTGTGCAAGCTGTCTATAACCACATCTAGATCATACTTGGAAGGCTCGATGATTACATCTATTACCGTTTTGAGCTTTTCTGCGATGAGCGTGTTCATGCCCCATTCATACTCTTTCGTTGGCAACAGGCTCTCGATCAACTTCTCCCTCCTGTCCAACTCATTGTACAGCGTCTGGAGGATTTCACTGCTAATGCTTAAAGTTGATTGCAAGGCCTGTTTGACCAAAGTCACTTTCATAATATTTCGTTTCTTTCTTATCGTGTCTTTTACGATATCTTCTCCTTTTTTCGCTGAATCCATAAGCTGTGGAACAGCGTTGCCCAGAATCGGCTGTAATCTTTCGCCTTGAGCACTCAAGCTGATTATACTGGACAATGAGCTTTGCAGGTCATACACGGACTTCTCGATTTCAGAGCCATACTGCCTCTCCAAGTTCTGAAATGAAGCCAAGAGAGATTCCATGGCTGGCCAAGGATTCGTCCCTTCTTCAAGTGCTTGTTTTACAAACCCCTCAGTTGGGCTTTCAACCTCAAGATTCGAATCGTAGAGTGACCTAATCAAACTGTAGATTTCCTTGAAAATCTGGAGAACATTATTTGCAAGAAGGAGCCCCGCGTTCAAGAGATTCTTTGCAGCGTCTACTCTGGCCTCAACCGTCATGACCCTGAAATTATTCACATCAACTATCTCAACAGTCTTCTCTGTTTCTATCTCCAAATCCTTGAGTCTTTCTGTCCATTCCAAGTACTCGTACACCATTCGTGTGTAGTATTCTTCCAAAGAAATGTCTAGTTCGGATGGTAAGTTCTCAATCTGGCTTTTGACTTTTTCCAGTTCCTCGGATTTTTCGTTAATGCTAGACAGGTCGTAAACTTTTCTTGAAGACTTGTCTATGATATCGCCAAGTTTATCTTCGTTGAGCAGAACTCTGCCGTCTATGGACCCGACTGAAATAGGTAGGCCCACCTTCACTGTGCTCAGCCCTTTTTTGAAGCTTCGCAATTGTGAAAGCAGGTTTTGTGCCTTTTCTGAAAGGGTCCTAGAGCGCTGTTCAATCGTAAGTTGAATTTTAAACATGTAGTCTATAGCTGACGCAGGCAGTGTGGCCGCAATTATGACAAATGTTCCCATTGCCATAACTAAACTGTCAATGTTCACTTCAATAAGTAGTGTCGGTCCCCGAAGACTGATCGACAAGAACCAAAACACCTGGGCAAGAACAACCGCAGTTATCGCCGGAAGAAAGATTTCCATATACCGCGCATATTTCTTCGTTGATTCCAGCCCCTTGAGCATCTTAAGTACCGTAAGCGTTAAAATCGGTGATACTGATATCAAGCCGAAAATCATGATCAAGAACGTAACAATACCCGGAAGAGAGTTCATATACATGTTTATCGCTCCGCCCACATTGGCGTCATAAGGACCAGCTACATTTTGGAGCACTCTCGTAGTTGCGTTGCTGATTCCCTCCAGATTGAAAGGCTCTATCGACCTAAATCTAATAGCTATCGGACCATACAACACAGGAAGAACATTGCCGACCGGGTTGATAGCAACCTTATGCAAGTAGTCTGTGAGAAACTGCATTATCTGAATGGGAACTGAAATCATGGCGTAGTAGGACATAGTCAAAGTCAGTCTCACCCCTTTATATATTACGGCAAAAATCAAGATCAGCGGAATCGCAAGGAAATACGTCTCACTGAAGAAAACTGATACTGCTGCCAATATGCCTATAGCGATAGCGATTGCGCCTTCATGAGTTTCAACACTATATGGAGCGACCAAGAAAAACATCATAATGACAAAGACAGAGAGAAGACGAAACCCTGTGTTCTCAGCTATTCCAGATATGAAATTCAACGCAGCCAAGTGATAAACCAAGCTCGCCCCAACAAGCACACTGCCAATAGTCATCCCTAGCTTGGGATTTCTGAGTGCCAAAAGTGCTATCAAGAATGACAAGCTCACAGGGAGAATGTACAAAGGTTCCACGGGCCATATTGGCAAAAGCGACAATGCCAACGCCAAGCTTGAAAACACAATCAATAACGTGACAATTCTGACTATCTTTTTCTGCATTTCGGCTACTTCAGATACCTTCAACGACACAACACCAAGAACGAAGATTTAATTATGGGGTCTATTTATAGATAATCCTCCTAAAAAGCCCACGGCGAGTCCTATAATGTCTGCGGTTACCAGCAATCCGAGATATGATGTCTTGAAGGTAATTCAAACCCACGTGAATCTATTGAAGCCCTTCGTCGCCCGACGAGCCGTCATATGTTCAGGCGAATATCTGACAAACATACTAATGAAATGGTCACTGCTGGACAAAATGAAAGACGTTTTGCCGGTTTTCGTGGGCAAGTCACGTGAAGAGGTCAAGAGGTGGACAAAAAATCGTTTTGATGATTACAATATTCTAGCGCTGAAAACTGAGACAGTGACTGGCTTCTGGTTTGATGTCTTTCCCCAAGCGGCGGAAGACGATTTTCTAGCCAAGCAATTGAGAAACAGAACACTGCAGAGACTACAAAATGTGGTTTTGCTGTCATTGACGTGGGATGGTGTCAGTAGCGGTTTGATGCCTGCCTTGATTTCACTGTTTAAGAACTGGAACGTGAATAACCTGACGATGGCCATAATGCCTTCTGCCACACAGCCCTCGGACGCCCACTTCAACTCCTTATCGGCGATAGGAAAATCACTTTCTGAGAATGTGCCAATACTGCTTGTTGAGAGAGACGCACTTGAAGAATACGTGGGAGTTAGCAGAGATGGAACCATAATTAGGGGTAGTGAAGTGATTAACTACGTCTTGGAGATAATATTAGGCGGGGAAAGTTTCGTCAACGAAATAATTCAGCTCTCAAAATCTCATAAGGTGAGAAAATATACTATCTTGCCCGTGATAGGCGCCAGCCTTGAACTCTACGGCTCATTGGAAAACATGCTCGACAGCGTCTTTTTGCGGCCGCTCCTATCCTTTGACCTGAGAGACGCCACGGTAGCATGCATCATCCTACGAATGCCCATTCGGCTCAAAGACGAAATTCCGAAGGATGATCTCGAGCTTTCCTTGGCCAAATGGTTCAAGAAAAGGGGAAAACTCAGATCTATTCACGTCTGCGAACCACTCTACGTGAATGACCTGAACGACAGAATAGACATGCTAGCGCTCGTAGGAGGCTTTGCAACGACAGAATTATTTGGCGCGCTGATCAAGGAAGTCGAAGAAACCAAAAACTACGCGGTTGAACAAAAGCGTATGGAAAAAGAAGAATGGAACAAAATAGTCAAAAACCTAACAGGAACATGAAGCTTCATTTCTAACTATTTTTTCTTATGCACGATTTTGTCAACAAGCTCATCAGCAGTGACTCCGGCTTCTATAAGCAAAGACCGCGATAATTGCTTTTCAAAATCCGTAGCCTTGTCAAACAAGAGCTTCATCTCTTCATAGGATTCAACGTCCTCTGCCTTGCCCCTCCCCGCAACCACGAGAAGTCTTGCAGTCCACGGCTCCTTCGACTCGATCACTCTGAGAGTCACGGTTTTTGACACTTCACCAGTGACATAGGCTGCGAGCGCTGTAAAGATTTCCTGAGTCAAATGCTCAGTCCATAATCCCTGAGGAGTCTGCACGGTCACCCAAACGTAGTCAGTTCGATACGTCGGCTTCATGCCCATTATGCTTGGAGTTCTGAACACTCTTATGATACTCTTCATATAGTCTTCAAAATGCTCCATGTCCAGTATTTCTCTGAGTATGCCCTCACGAGAAAGGGATTCTTCCTGTTCGGCCAGTATCAAGGAGATTATCTTCATCTGCTCTCCAGCTGTGAGTTCGGATGTTCTCTCAAAGTACTTCTTTGGCTTGATGATATCACTCAGTCTTTCCTCATACTCTCTTGACAAATTTAAGACACTGTTCAACCTCTTCCGATAGTCCGACGTCGCTTCGATCTTTCTCGATAGATTCCGATACGAATCCATAGTACTGTCCACTTTCTTAGTTTCAGAAGAAGCAAAGTCTTCTTCTTCCTCAAGTTTTCCTTTCTCTCTTTCAAGTTTCGTTAGCTGCTCTTTCGCATATTTATTACCAAAGCCAAATCTTCCCCCGAGCTTTTGCTGAAGTTTTTCTATGTCGAATTCCGTTCTCTTCTTCTTCTCCTGCACTCTTTGCAGTTCGTTGTCCATTTCTCCTTTCTTTTCCCTCAATTTGGCCATTATATCGCTTAGATAGGCCATGTGTTCGTCAATAATCTTAGCCTCATCTGCTGGCGTTCTAAGCATCAATTGAACCAAATGGTACAGGCTCGTCAACTCTGAACGTGAATTCTTGAGTTCTTTTGTCACTGGTTCTGAATCCGGAACTATGCTGTAGTATCTAATCAGAATTTCAGTCAAGTGTCTGGTTTCGTTAAAGACTCTGAGAACAAGCATGGATTTCTCACAAAGGTCAGTTATGTTAAGAAAGTCTTCCAAGATTTTCTTCTGCTTAATTGTTAATCCCTGCGAACTTGGAATCAGTTGCCTCAACCTTTCAAGGATGGCGGTTTTCTTTTCCAAGAATTCGCTATGCGTCCTACCGATATGAGTAAGCAGGCTCTCCAAGTCTTCCCCTTCTCTGAGGCCTTCCTCACGAAGAATCAAATCGGCGATAGCTTTTTCTATTGTTCCAGTTTTGGCTACCATCCGGATTGTCAACAAGAATTTCTCTATGTCCTCTATCCACAGCTTGACTTGTTCCTGCAATCCTTTAATGTACAATTCGTAATCTTCCTCGAATCTGGGACTGCCATATACAACACCTTTCAGTTTCTCATCAAAATGCTCTTCGACAAAATTGCCCGTTTTGATCAAGTACCTGCGATACAACTCTTCAGTTTCTTTGTGTTTTGCCTCGATTATGCTGTGCACGCTTTTGAGGATCTCGAGCTTCTCCTTGCGGAGTTCACGCAGATGCTCGAGCTTTTCAAGATATATCTTGAAATCGTCCACGTAATCGCTCACAGGATACGTTACCTTGACAAGACTCATTGTGTGAACAAAATTGTCAGTCAGGCCGACCTCTGTTCCGATGCCTCCCAAGAGGTCTGCCATGTCGAAGTCCATAAGTACGTATAGCATATCCTCTATCATGTTATCCATTTCCTTCCTGGCTGCAACAATGTTCCCTGCCCTCATGTAGGCGGGCGCTAATGGTAGAAAGAGCAACGCATTGAATGGGTTTTGATACGCTTTTCCAAAGGTCTTCGTGACATACTGGTTACACTCTTGGTTCAGCAATAATGAAGTTTCTTCCATAGATGCGAATGCTGCATGCCCTTTGGCTGGTGGGTCGTCTCCTTGGCATGGGAGAATGCCAAGACCGATTATGGGTACTCCAGACCCAAGTATCTTTCGCAGGTGTCTAGCGAAGTCGAAAACCATACCGCTTCCAGTTCCCCCGCCCGTTCCGAAAATCACAACCACTACCGGAGTCGTTATCGAAGATAGTGCCTGTTCCTTAAAGGCCGTTATGAAATTCTTGATTATCCCCAGTTGATGATAATTCAGGGCGTAGATCGCTTTAGCTAAGGCTCTGCGTCTGCCAACGCCCCCTGCCAAGGGTGGTATGGCCGTAGTTGAAGAAAGCCAAGGCACGTAGTTGTCAATTCTTGCTCCTTCATTTTCCAGATGCTCCTTATACTTGTTGAAGACGAAGTCGAACAGCGCTTCAGCACTTGGGAACTTGACTGATTCCGCTATCACCGTCACCCTTTCTTTGGGAATGCTCCTTTCTTTCATCAATTTCTTTAGTTTCTCATATGATCGTTGCAGGCTTTTTACTTCCGGATCTGCAATATCTATTGCCAACAGCGCAAGTCTTGTGCCCTCTTTTTTCAGCATACTAACGGTTCTTTCGTCTTCCAAGAAGGCTTCAACTATATTCGTTCCTGCTGAACCTAACCCTATCACGTGCATAACATTCGAATAGGTTTTTTCCATGAATTTCACACGCCGACTAGATTTCTAAGCCTGTCCCTGAGCATCTCCAATTTTGTTGAGATGCTTTTGTCCACTCTGGAGACTTTCATAACTATCCCCTCCAAATCTTTGATCTGTTCCTCAAGAACGTTAAGAACATAAGTCGTTCTCCTTCTCGATCTGACGATCAAGACCATTGACAGAATTACCAAAACAGACAGGCCGCCTGCAACAGGTATAAACATCGTCTCCGCAATAGATGGAGAATACTCTAAAAGTAGGCCATCCGTGCTTGTTGGTATAAGGTTCAAAAGACTCTCAGCCTTATCAACAAATCCAATACTGGCTTCATCTCTAGCCTTCATAATAATGCTCTCACTAAGGCTTACGTATTGATGAACCACATTTCTATTTGTCATGTTCCCTACAATGATCTCTTTAGCAGAAAGAAGATTCTCATAATCCTTGATCTCTCCATCGATTATGTTGAAAGTCATCTGGTCCAGAGTATGGTCAAAGGGATCGTTCAACTGTACTAATGTATAATTTTCCACCGTCCTGTGCAAGACTATTTCACCATACGTTGTCAACGTTATGTCCGCCGGGATTTTGCCATATGATGATAAACTCAAATTGCCAATGTCCTGCCGAAACATTACATAAGGTAAGTTGGGATTCCAATCGGAAAGATTGATCCCTGAATAACTCCCATGAATCTCCCAATATCTGTCTGCAAGTGTTGGAGATGAATGCTCCAGAAGTGTCGAAAGGTTGAGAATGGCGGGGGAAGCAGTATTGACGTTAATTATGAAGGTAATATTATACTCTAGACCCGCTAGTTTATCCCCAACCAAACCACCTGTCCTCAAATCTCTGACCTCGACGTTAGTGATCCACTGACCTGTCGAAGCAACTGAAACAGGCATCGTCAAAAAACTTGCCATTATGACTATTGCTGAAAATGGAAAGATCCAAAGCAATTTCCCAGTCATCAAACGCACCTACCAAAGACCAGATTGTGTGAAACATAACTTTTATTTAAGTTCAGTCCTAAGGATGGACAAGATCCAGCCAAGAACCCTCTATTAATCTAGTCTACTTGAAGGAAGGTTCTACTCAAACTCGATTCACGTTTCGCGCCCAATTAAGCGGCGACATCTCCCGCAACCCCCTCTTTTCTAAAGAACTCGTTTAGAGTGTGTTTTTGTCCTGAGAAAAGAGAATGACCTCATGGTTTAAGTAACTGAAGTCAAGGCAAAACGGGGCGGGGTTGCCCTAATTGCGCTGATCATGGAGACGTCTCCCGCAAAAACCCCATTTTTCTGTCTTTTATGGTTGAATATTGGTTTTGCTTTGAGTGTTTGTGTGGTTTTGGAGGGGTTGCTTTTGAGTATTGATTTTGTGTTCATAAGTGTTTAATCAGGAGAGAGACATCAAGGACAACGTTACTGATGCACGTGCGTGTAGTGGTATGTATGAAGTGTGGTTTGCATGGTTGAGTCTGTTGTTCAGTCACGTGCCGAGATA
>Ga0315279_10004841_pt1 | contig 17860 bp, 16 predicted proteins | sample YL17G06_20_MG_FD_203694 | JGI IMG/M metagenome (GOLD analysis project Ga0315279, IMG submission 203694) | Sediment microbial communities from Yellowstone Lake, YNP, Wyoming, USA - YL17G06_20 | ecosystem: Environmental > Aquatic > Freshwater > Lake > Sediment | place: USA: Wyoming | collected... | reverse complement strand
AGCCGAGCCTCCTAAGCGAACCGCGGAACCAGCTGTAGAGTGCGTCCGAAACGCACGCAAAAGTCCGGGGTTCAAATCCCCGCGGGCCCGCCAAACTACTTGGGCGAGTCCTGAGAATCGGCCTGGGACCGGCTTTTACATCAACCAGAGAGGAGGCTCGAGGCCGCATACGGTGGCGCATAAAACACTCCTGAAAGACCCACAGGTCCGTCGATGGTACGACAACGTGAGCCGCGCGTCGGAACTCACCGCTGAAGTGAACCTCCGCCGACTCGGACTATTCTGCAACAGACTGCATCTGACGCCGCTGAAGCTCTTGGAGAAGCAACCGCAAGAGATTCACAGCCTGCTTGTGGACACAGTCACGGAGCTTGAGAAGAAAGGGCATGCAGGCTCCTACCTACAGGGAATCGTGAAGGGAGTCAAATCTTGGCTGTCCTTCAACGATGTCAGCTTGGGCGAGAGAAAGATAAACTTCACAGACCCGGACGACACGCCAACTCTGCGGGAAGAGAAGGCGCCTGAGCCGGACGAGTTCCGCAGAGCTCTCGAACACGGCTGCACGAGAACCAGAGCCGCAATGGCACTATCTGGATTCTGTGGCTTCAGGCCAGGAGTTGTAGGCAATCACAAAGGAACTGACGGTTTAGAGATACGTGACCTACCGGAGATTCAGATAGACCGTGAGGCGATGACCGTCAAGTTCACAGTGGTCCCCACGATGGTCATCGTTCGGAGGGGACTCAGCAAGGCTGGTCATCGGTACTTTGGTCTTCTCAACGAGGAAGGCTGTCGCTACCTCAGTGAAGAGCTCGAACGTAGACTCAGGCTGGGTCATACCCTAGCGCCCAGCTCGCCTTTGATCTCGCACTTCGACGCAAAGAAAGAACGCCACATTACTACAAAGGCAATCTCAGCCCGCATCCGCGAAGCCTTCAGGGCAGCTGGGTTCAACTGGCGCCCCTATGTGCTCCGCGTGTACTTCGACAACAGAATGTTGATTGCAGAATCCAAGACGAAGGGATTTCTTAGAGACTATCGTGTCTTCTTCATGGGCCATACCGGCGACATAGAGCACGTCTACACATTGAACAAGTGTAGGCTCCCCGAAAGCTTGGAGGCGGATATGCGTGAAGTCTTCAGCCGGGCAGCGCATTTCCTTGGCACCATTCCGAAGTCTGAAGATGAATCTCTCCGAACTGAGCAGTTGAGAGAAATCCTTCTCCTTACAGTTGGCTACACTGAGGAAGAGCTCGCGAACCTAGATCTAGCTCAGATGAGCACGGACGACCTGAAACAGATGCTCAAACGGAAAGTCGTCGATGAGCATGCAGTCGGAAGTGTCCCTCGCGAGGATGGAAACGGCAACAACACCAGAAGGCAGAGAGTGCTGGACGCGCGTGAGGCCGCCGTGGTAATCAACAATGGAAGCTGCGAGTTCGTGGGTAATCTACCGGGCGGCAAGGTTGTCGTCGTAGAATTGCAGCCGGCCCAGTTAGGCTGATGTCATCATCCTATCCCAAGAGACGGCCAATTCCATGAAAGCAGAACGTGGCATTTCATCTGGTTGCGACAGGATGGCTTTCCGAACCGCATCATCAGAGGGTAGACGTATTCGAGCCCACGATTTCAGGCTGCGTAGATTCACGAGAGCGTTCTCCAACGCATATCGGCAGACATACTCCCTGAGCTTAAAAAAGGGGGAGATTGCTCCTCGGGAGCCACTCATCCCAACTGCACTTGTACAACTCCGGTCTAGATACGATTGACTTGAAGGCCCTCATCCTTTTTCCTCGGACGATCACCGAGGAATCACGCAGCGAATCATGCGCACAGACGTGCTCCCTGGACTGTCAATCACCATGATTCGTGCTTCCAGCCAGCCTAGGGGCGCATGGGGACGCGGTTTTGCGTCGTGAACATGGCTACTCGCTGTGGCAGGTACGAGCGGCTGTCAGGCCAGTGGTTTGGCCTATGCTCGCTTCTTGAAGGGGAAATGGAGAAATATATTTAGTGAGAAAAGGCAGCTTAATCAAGATATTAAGTGAGGAAATCTAACTTAATCCAGCGCTTTAGAAAGTTTTCCCTCGCAGATATATGCCGACATCTGATCACCCATTCTCATGCCGCGAACCTCTCCTTCTGCAACCTCACCCATTGGGAAGGCAACCGACGGGCCAGTGCCTAAGCGGCCTTCGAAGGAATTCTGCGCTGAACTCGGGAGAGATCCGCTTGTGGTCGAGTGGTTCGTTTCACTCGGTGAGAATGAAGGGTCACGGAAGGTCTACCTTTGGTGGTTTGCGGTTTTCTGTCTTTTCACAGGGTGGACGCCTCAGGAGATTATCGATCTCAAACGCAGAGCGCTACTGCGCGCTGAACCGAAGAGCGAGGTTGAAAATGCGCTGAGGCGCTTCTACTCAGTACTATGCAGCGCAGGATACGCCAAGAGGACTTGTGCCGTCGGCCTGACCGCATGTTACAGTTTTCTCAATGCACATGGTTCTCCCGTTCCCAGAAAGCTCATCCATATGAGCTACGGGACCCCAAAGGAGATTCGCTTTCTAGAAAGAGAAGAGATTGAGAACATAATATCCCAAGCAGGGAACTTGGAGAAGGCAGTTCTTTTTACTGTGATGGCGGAGTGCCCAGCAAGAGCTCGGGTATTCCCAGAGATGCAGTGGGGCTGGCTGGAAGAGGGCTGGTACAAGCTTGACATCGCTCACATCTCACTGCCAACTCGGTTCAGGCCACATCGTGGAGGTGGCTCGATAAAATTTGAACCGATCTGTTATGTCGGTCCCCGTGGAATCATCATGCTGGAGAAACTGCACGACGACCTAGCAAGTCAGGGACGGCCCCCAACTCCTAACGCAAAGATTTTCCCATCATTCTCATACCCTCAAGCCATCAACTTTGCTGTCCAGACTGCTTGCGCTCGCGTGACCAAGATAGGCGTCCTGCGTGAAACCAAAGAGAATGAAGAGAAGATTACACCGAAGAGTTTCCGCAAGTCCATCTTCGACGTCATCGACAGCCTCGAAGGGATAAGCCCAGAATGGCGTTCCATGCTCAAAGGCCGAGACTTGGGGATTGAGAAGTACTACAGCAAGGAGAACATCGAGGCTCTACGCAAAATCTATCGTGAGAAGGTCTATCCTGCCATGTGGGGCTCCTCCGTAGAGCCTCGCTGAACATTAAGCATCGCGGGGATCTCTCAGCAACGCTATCTGAACAAACGCGGGTTCCCGGCCTCAGACAAGTCAGCTCCTCCCGCTCCCGGAGCTTTTTTCCTCGGACGATCACCGAGAAATTACGATCAGGGAGGAAACAGGAGAAGAAGGAACACGGAGATGTGCACAGATCGGGCATCATGAGGGTTTAGTTATCTCACCGAAATCTGTGACACAATATTATCTATGTCACATGTCTTGTGTACTTAGTTATGTCTTGCTACGGGTTTCGCGGGAGATAATGCGACCGGGGAGGAGTGCCCTTGTGGCGAATCCTCCAGTGAATATGTATGGTATCGATTCCATCTCCGGGGGAGCGCCCCGCCACGAAGGCCAGACACCGTTTCCGAGCCTAGCGCTTTGGACTCTCTCAATCGTCGTGATGACGGCGCCGCAGACTAGGCAGCGGTAGCAGGTCTCGTTATGGTCTTTGAATTTGACCATCGTTTGTAGTCAAGGTCGAGCCTATCTTGGTACGGCAAGGGGCTGGTCAAGAAGAAGATGTGACTGTTCGAGGCAATTTCTAGTCAGCTAGAATATTCTGTCGAGAAGGTCTTGCAGGAAATCAGCTATTATTTCGAGTACCTTTTCAGGTTTCTTTGAAAGGCCCACAACGATCAAGCCGAATCCAATGAATACCTCTATGATTGAGTAGATTGGATTGGCCGCTTGGTAACCAGCCTCGAGGAGTATCGCGACATGGAAAACCAGCACGGCTCCGAGAATTGCGACTACAGCCCTGACTATGTTAAGCACTTCTTCGCTTTGTGACATTCTCTAACTCAGCACTCTCTTGAGCTTCGATTCATATTGAGCTTTGTGCATCAAAAGAAACCGTGACCGCTCCGTTAGCGCTCTCCGAAAACTTGCCGCATCTCCTCCGTCAGAGGTTCAATGCCAGCGTTCTTCCGAACAGCGCTGTAGACGTCCAACTCTGCATCGGTCAACATATCGCGCATTTCCATTGGGTTGCCTGACTTGTGGACTTCAGTAACGAGCTTGAGAAATAGATCACAGATCGCTGTGACAACGTCCCGGGGCAGAATAGTCATGCTCTTCTGTAATGGCTCCCACAAGTCAGCGTAAGCTGTTTCAGTGAGCTTCTCAAACTCCTTCCGTTTCTCGGGTGCTAGCTCCTCTTCGAACTGACCTAAGTAGTTGTGACAAGGATTAACCGAGCGCGAAATAGCGGTCGCAACCTCTATGTATGCTTCTATCTGCTTTTGGTACAAGAACTCTCGGTGCGGCAAAGCACGAGTCTTGTAGTTCCACCAAAATGACATGCTTGCCGTTAGAACGCCCGCGATGATTCCCGTGAGTCCAAGAACTGTAGAATCCTCCATCCCCAGGATCATGAGGTAACCAGCCAGGAATGATGAATGATGATTTGGCACATAAGACCTGCCTTGTTTCACCTGCCCGTGAACACTCTGCTCCGGGAAGCCGAGACCGCCGGGCTACTGCACCGCGTGCTTCTTGGGAGACTGCTCAGGGGAAAAGCCTTAGATGGCGAAATGCACCTCTCAACTCCAGAGGATTATGCCCTTTTGTAAGAGCTGCGGAGCCGAATACACCGAAGGAGCAAAGTTCTGTCACAAGTGCGGAGCTAGTCTGACAGCCTCACCGACTGTCACATACGTGGCCGCTGCTCCACGCAAGGACGCGGGCGTCACTGCTCTTATCGCTGGATTAGTCGGGATCGGCTTGTTCGGAGTAGGGCACTTCTACGTAGGGAAGATCGGACGAGGCGTTCTGTTCCTTGTTGTAGGGATAGTCGTGAAGATCGCATTTGTCGCTGCCTATCTCATTGGCATGCTCCAATTGGTGTTTGGAGCAAGTGGCTGGGGATTTGGTGTCTTTATCCTCATAGGCTTACTCAATCTTGGCTTGTGGATTTGGCAGATTTACGATGCATACGCACTAGCCAACAAGTATAACGCTGAAGCGGAGCGCACAGGCAAGCCTCCTTGGTAGGTCTCCTCATCCCTCCTGACTCATCATTCACCTGCAGTACTCCCAGAGCGGCCCAGAAACTCAAGGAACTGCTTGTTCGTCACCTACCTGAAATTCCAGACGAAGTGCGCAAAATAGCAGGTGACATAGAATCTAGGCTGAGTGCCGCAGCGAAGAATTAGGTAACCTTAGCCACATGGGCGACACTCCCCTCCAGCTCGAGGAGAAGAATCTAGTTGAGCTGCGTTCGCCCTCGCTTACAAGAGGACAAGATTCTTGACATGGTCTGACCTGCATTAGACTCCCGCTTCTCATGGGAATCCCTCATCGGGTGCGGATGCTCCCATGGTCGTACAAGATAGAAGCCACACTACTCCGGCTGGAACACTATCGATCGCATGTTGGCCTTGTACGATTCCGATGGAGAATTTGCGTTCACATTCGTGACAGTAGTAGCGGCGTGAGATTCCTCGGGCATTGTATCGGAAGCCGCATCTGCTGACATCTGGGGAGCCGCAGTACCTGCACTTCAGCTTGTCCTCGTCAGATCGTGAAATCTCGGTTTCGTAGCTGCGACTGGCTTTTCTGGCGAGCTGGGCGGCGTAGATGTGCTCGCAGAAAGAGGCATGTTTCTTGCAGCATGATGAATGAGTCTAGTTGTCCTGTCTTGGTTTGCCTGGTTATCTGCACATACAATCTCAAGCAGTCTAATCGAAGCTTCGTTCTCGAACAGTGTGCCATTCGTGGGAGGTGAAAGCAATCGCTATTGTCCGAGGCCCTTCTATGATGCCAAGAAAGCTATGCCGAAAGAGTCGCGAGATCCAGAGTTGGATGAGAAGCTTAGTCGAAGAAGCTACCGAAAAATCCGATCGCGGCCAATACTATTACAACGCCCAGTAGTGGTTTCCATGGCGTCGGTTGAGTAGGTCTATTCACGACAACTGGGTCTGGTTGAAGAAAGCCGACGTTAGAGTAAGGTATCCCGTATCGCCTCAATATGTCCAGAACCGGTCCATAATATGGCTGAGCCTTGAACTCTTGGGACAAATGTTCCAAATAATCGCGCGGAACTTCTATTTCCGAATCGACAATTAGAAATCGTCCGAAGCCGTCATATCGTTCGATGATCCGGACGTGCATCTCATTGTTCTTGTCGAGAAGCTTGGCTCCACCCCAGCGTTGTCCAGGCTTCCAAACCTGAGGAACGTTCTCGTCTAATCCTTCGGACAAGAACGCGTTCTTGGCTGGCTCGAAATAATCAAATTCAATGCGGACACATCCTATTTCCATCATGACATCACCGTTTCGTCTCAGACTCATCGAGGAATTTCAGAAGCATCAGCATGCCAACGACGAAGAGTAGGCTTTTTGTGATGTCAAGCTCTTTAGATAGCTTCTCGACCTTCTCATTCAAGCTTTCCGGGACGCTGAGAGTCGTCTTGATTTTCTGGTCCATCATCAGGGATACAGGAACGTTCATGCCTGCTACTACACTGTTTAGGCTAGCAGAACTCATAGAGTAATCTAATTGTCAATCTAGTTATTATATTTTTCGATGGCCAATTAGATGTCCATTTGGCCGTACGCATTCCTCAATCAAGCGTCACCGGAATATCGATGGATGTTCGCACAACCTACGAATCTCACTGTTTTCGGAAAACCAGCACGTATTCGTGATTTCTCAGCGGATGGAGTATTCCCTTAGACTGATCTTTTTTCGTTCTATTAGGAATCCAGAACGACGGGAAGTATGTGCTGTCTATAATGATGTCAAACAGCTCGAATTCTGCTGACTGACGGAGCTTGAGGGGCGGAAGAGCCGCAGAACAACACAGTGATACACGATTTGCCAAGCCGAAAGCGGGGAAGATAAGTCAGCAAAAGATACGTTCTGCGAGCGAAGCGAGCATCCGTTAGAAAGTGTGTGGTACTAGTTTAGTGGTGCGAGCATCCAAAATTGAACCGCCAGTTCACTCAGTTTTGTGCGTGTGGGTCAGCTGGTGCGCGACGACGACGAAAAACGCCCCCTTGACGACGGTTCAAACTGCGAAGCCCACGATTTGTGCCAACGGCGAAACTCTCGCCGTTCAGACATACACTGACACCTGACGCCCTATAGAGCGCCGCTAAGTCCTGCGAATACTTTCCTCAATACCGCGAAGGCGAGCGACACTAGTTCTTTGTCTCTTGAGTCTTGGGAGAGTTTCTCCCCATGGAACAGATTGCAGCGGATCACGTAGATGACCTCAAGCACTTCGGAAAAATCATTCAGATTCACGATCATCGCGATCATGCTGCCTTTGTGTGATCTATTTCTATCAATTGGGCACCTAGCCTTCAGCGTCTCAAGGTCGTTGACAAACGGCGGATCATTCTGAAACAGATTCTCAAAGGAAGCCTTCAGTCTACGATCTTTCTTCGCAGCTTCCACCATCTTTCTGTCAGTGTCTTTGTCGAAACGGCAAGTTCCCCAAGCATTGAATGCTATCCAGAGAGAGACAAATCTGTCAAAGATGTCAAAGCTAACGTTTTGCCCGGTGGCCCGTCTGTACCAATTGTCTACAAGACGATCCAGGCGGGTTTCAGCAAGCCACAAATGAACGTCCCCCGACGCCATGCCTGATGACCTTCAATGAAGCCAATATTGCCAGAGTTGGCATGTATGTCATGCTCTTTCTGGTGGGCTGCAACACAACTCCATTGAAGATGGTTCAAATCACGATGCCCGCGCGAAGTGTATCGACGACGAAAGGCGAAAGAGGACGACGTTTTCTTGCCTGAGTGACGCCAGGTATCATGTTGGGGAGGTTTGCTGGTGTGATTGGACCGTTAGGACGGGTGATTTGATTTGGACTGATGGATTATTCCTCTCTCTAGCCCGTCGTCGTTCGAGTACCTTGGTGCGGGCACCCAGATTTGAACCGTCATGTGAGTGATACTCTGTGTGTCTTCTGGTCGTGCGGGCGCCGAAATTTGAAGCGAAAGCCATGTCGCTGAACCAGATTCCCTCATATTTCCCAATCATGTTTCGGAAAGCTGATTCTTCAATTCGGCGTGATGACTCTTCGCCTATTTACCTTGACCTCGTCTACGATAGAGAATTCCAACTATGGCGATGATGATCATGGTAATCGGTAGAAAAATCTGGTAGACTGGCGGATTGATCGTGATATGGTAAGTTGCAGTGAGAGTGATCGACGAGTCTGGAACCGCAATTGTGTGTGATTGTGCGCCACCATCACTCCAGGACTGCCATTCGTATTGAATCCAAATGTTGCCGCTGACGGGACTCAAGCCGGCAATCGCATGAGTGGTGCCAAGAGCCCAACTGAATGTGTGCGGACTAGCTATTGGCGTGCTGTCGACGATCAGAAAACCCGAGCCTGCGGGGTTACTCGTCACTGTAACTAGGACCGTCGGCAGAGAAACGAAGAACGCGGTTTCAATTATAGCAGCGCTCATTGTCACTGAAGCTGGATTGTTTGTACCAGTGAGGCTCCCTGCACCTGAACCAATCCATATCTTGAAGGCGTATCCTGGATTCGCGGTCGCAGAGACTTGTACGACGCATCCGTTATCGAAGAAGCCGCTTGAAGAAGTATTTCCGCTGCCCGATGGATTCACGTAGACTGCTAGATAGTACTGGTGTGAGTAGCTGAACGCGAACGTCTGCGCGGCTGAAATTGCACCGCTCAACGTCTGAGATGAGATCCATCGCTGTGAACTTGTCGACCCGCCAAGCTGGTTCGTCACTGCCCATAAGGCGCCAGCGTCGAACCATGTGCCGCTCGCAGTTGATGTCAGAGTAACCGAAGTTGACGTACCAAATTGGTTGGCGGTAAACGTAGGAGCAGTAGGTGATCCTCCAGCAACAACTGAATAGGATAGAGTTTGCTGAAACTGGTGGTAGTAGTTGAAGGCGAGGGTCTGAGCCGCAGATATTGTCCCATTCAATAATTGTGAGGTCGGCGATTTCCATCGCTCAGATGCAGATGAACCTGCAAGCGGGTCTGGCGTAACAGACCAAGATGAATCCACATCAAACCACCGAGTCGCAGGCGAAGTGGTCAGGGTTTGACTGAATGAAGAACCAAATTGGTTCGCAGTAAAGACGGGTGCTGTTGGCGTTCCTCCACCAACAGCCGAGTAGGAGAGTGTCTGCTGGAGTTGATGGTAGAAGGATGGGTTCACGGTGCCAGTCGCCAAGATGCTACCCGTAGAAGACTTGGTGTCCCAGCGTTCCGTGCTGGTCGAGCCATCAAGCGGACTAGCATAAGCGTATGTAGAACCGGAGTCAACCCATGCCTGCGTCCCAGCAAAAGCTGAAGCGCTCACTGACGTGGATGAACCGTACTGAGTAAAGCCAACAGTCGGAGCCGCGGGTGAACCGCCACCAAGAACCGTGTAAGTGAAATTCGCCGAAAACTGATAGTAGTAAGCGAAGGCTAGAGTCTGAGCAGACGATATGGTTCCGCTTGTCGTCTGAGACGTATCCCAACGTTCTGTGCTAGTTGAGTCTCCAAGAGGATTTGTGACGGACCATGAGGAGCCGGAATCGAGATAGTATTCAGTGGGTGTCAAGGTCAGGGTCTGACTGAACGTTGAGCCTGACTGATTGGCGGTGAACGTAGGTGGGGTAGGCGAGCCACCCCCAACTACGCTGTAAGACAATGTTTGCGAATACTGTACAATGTAGTTGGCTGTCACGGTTGACGCATTACTCGGCCAAGTGAAGGTTTCGCTCGAACTCGATGCTGATAGACCAGACAGCGGATGGATCCATGTCAAGAAGACATACTGTTTGGTGGAACCAGCAGCTACTGGGGTCGTGGCGACGATCGTGTGACCCGCTGAACCCGCCTCCGCAGTCAAAGGCAGTCCTCCAGAAAATTGACTTTGGGTGTAGGATGCTCCGTCGATGGTAAGAATTGTGCCCGTTGCGTCACCCACGACATTGATGCTTAACTGCCAAGTCACGGTCACGGGGGCTCCTTGGGATTGAGCAACGTTGAATCCAGCCGCAAAACTCAACGCCACGCCGGAGAGAACCCAAAAGAGCATACAAAGCATGCAGATAGTGAAGGCCCGCACGATGGGCGCACATCCTCCTCCATCAGTAAGAGGTGCTTTCAATGACAAGTCTTCACTTTCGCGGACAAGTTAAGCTTTCGCGTATCAATGACAAGTCGTGACTTACTTGAGATCTAATGCTTCCGCTGTGAAAGGGAGTGGGGTTGTTAGCGGGTTCTCCCCTAACGCGTTGTTTGTCGTCGGGTAGGCTGTGCGGGCGACGTGACTTGACTCCACAATTCGTAGCTTGAGACAATAGGTACCCTTTCTCTATTCTAGCCGGCGCTGTAGCGCAGTTGGCCATGTCGCTTAAAGTTTCAAGTATTTCCTCTGCGGTATTGTTTGGTGGCGGCGTCCATGACGAAGCGTGAACGGGACCCGCCCAACAAGTCTGGCGAATCCCCGCGGATCAGGCTCAGCATTTTTGGCTTCGGGTTGTAGAGCGAACTCGGCGGCGATGCGATGGATAGGCGGAGATTCCCAGCAGAATAGACCACAAGAAACTAGAACTCATGATCAAAGTAATCGTATACAACACCGCAGTCCTAATCAAGAGCACGCAAAGAGGAGTTTGGAGACGGAGCCAAGAATCAGCTCAGAAACCATGAAACATTAAGCGCCGGGGGTTTGATGACATACCACGTCTATTTCCCACGAAATTCGCTGTAGAGGAAATATCTGCCAAAACTACTTTTGGAGGCCCATTTCCGGCATTGTCTTCAGCAAGTCTAACCGTGCTTAAGCCATGTCTCCACTGAAATACACAAAATCCTGAGGAGGCTTGAAATCGGAAAAAGCGTCGAAGGGATCCATAGGAGGATCAAATCGAAAAACCTCATCGATTTCGAAAGCATGAATCATCTTCTTGCCGTGACAATACGAAAGATACTTCTCTTCCCTAATGCCTCCTGAGTCTTTGCATCTCTCCCAGATTTCGTGAGGGGATCCGGAGTGTATCTTTCTGACGCTGAACCAACCCACAATTTTCTTGGATGGACTGCACTCATAGACGAACACTCTGCCCACTGTAGCCTTTGGTTTGCGTTTTCGGAATTCGTATCTCTTTTCTCCTGAGAAGATTTTCTCCGCGAATTCTGGTCTAATAGACAACAATACGTTCATCGGTATCAGTCTCCTTGACTATTCTGTTAAATGACTCATCAGAGAGTACCTCAAAGCCTCGAGGCGCCGAGTGTATGTCCATAATGACTCCCAACTCGATAAGACGTTTCATGTTTATTCGCTTTGGAAAAGAATATGCATAAAGGAAATTCACAATAAACGGTTTGTTTGCAGATGGGGCTGCATCCCATTGTCGCTTTAGCTCTTCGTCAGAAAACACGCTCCGCTTTCTGCAGAGCCTGACGAAAGAAGCCGCATCCCCAATGGAAGTATTAACATTTTCTACGATGCCAAGCGTCGTAACCACTGAGGCATAATATCCACCAGTCCTATAGAACACGATCAAATCACCAGTCCTCAAATCACGGTTCAACGATCTGGAGACGTAGGCCTTCGATATCGCATTTCTGAAGGGTTCGTTTTCAACAAAATCGAAAGGTGATTCTGTACGCAATATGGAATCAGGAAACAGATCCGTATGGTACGCCTGATGTATGGGGACAATGAACTTTCGGGCACGCCCAGACAGGAAGGGGTACGTGGTTCTTGGCAATTTCGAAGATGTCCTGGGTGAGAAATTCCTCACATAAACATCCTCTTGTCCGGAAGGGGACTGCTTCGTTCCGTAGTAATCAAACCCGAAATCTCTTAGGAGTTCAATGAGTCGCAATTGATCGATGCGCTTTGGGAATATTGTGACATAGATCTCTTTGACTGAGAGGTGCAAAGCGTTGTCGAACACAACTTTCAGAAGTCGTTCTCCGAGCTTCACTCCATTTGATTGGACTTTGAACGTGCCTATCTTGAGGCGTCTCCTGCTCGTGAAAGGCGGTGTGATATCGTTGTATGGTTCTGAGGCGTCCTCTAGCTTGACGTAAAGGAAGGCAACTATGTTTTCATCTGACGTGCACACATATGCAGGTTCGTCAGATTTTCGATTGAACCATTTTCCATAGTCGATGTAATCTTCCTTGAAACTGTCGAAAAATGGATCGTCTAGGTTGATGTTTCCAAAGTATTCCTTTCTTACTGACAACACTTTGTAGTCAAGCAGGCTAGGATTTTCTGCGGTGACTTTCTCAAGGAATTCGTCTATGGTGAATACGGCACTATCAATGCCCAAAGCCAGCGCTTTCGCGTGAAGTCCTCTATCTTCAGTTATTATCGAATCCACACGATCACAAAGTACCTCATTGATGAGGACGCTATCGTTCCTGTCATTTTGAGTCCTATCGTATTTCGCTGAGATTGATTGCACTTCCGGTCGTAGGGGAGCCACTGTTGGCAGGCAATGGTAGCTTTTCATCTTCACGAGGAATGCTTTACAGGCCTTGCTATCCTGATTGCTCGATATTTCGTTGAATGTGACTTGATGAATGCACTTCTGATATCCCAGTTTATCGATCCATCCGAATAATGTGCCGATATCCTTGTTGATTGGATCTTTTGTTTCACGATGAATGATGATGTTTGTGTCCAGGAGGATTTTCATTTTGGTCCCAAGCCGCACAACGAATCTAGGGTGAAGCCATCAGGACTCGATTCTTGACCAGACCCATTTGATTGCTTCTCTGTCTGTTATCTCATGTATTGTGTCTCGTGGCATAGAGAATAGGTATACTAGGCGACCAGAAACTGGCTCATTGGGCAAAGTCAACCAATCGACTCTTCTTCTATTCGCATACAGCGCATTCCTGTCCTTAACGTTTGTATGAACCGGGCTTCCCCTGACTTCCGCGATTCCATAGACTGTCTTCTTCGAATATGCAACAAGGAGGTCGTGTTTCCTCATCAACTTGCAGAAGCGCACACCCTGTCTAGCAACATGACGAGGGTTTGTCTTTCCCTTAACGTCTTTCCAACTAAGTCTCTTCTTTACCCAATTCACCAAGTCTGGGGGGCAAGGGCCATCGTCTCTCCATTCCCCATAAGGCAACTTACAAAAATCAATAGAGTTCCACCCTATGGCGACAACACCTTGACGTTTGCCATTCTTGAGCGTGATCTCCTCTTGCCATAGAGGCCATTGACATCCTTGCCAACCCGGGGCTATTTTCCAGACGCGGCGTTCATGAGTTCTTGGAAGCTTTGAACTCCGTATTGTGTGCTCAACTTCAACGCTCATTATGGGTGTGTCTGCAATCTTGAGAGGTTTCGAAGCCGCTCTATTCCGTACTCTGGTAGAATACTCTCTATATCGGTCTACGAGCGAGGCGTCTAGACGATGCGCCCTCAGAAATGCATTGTCAAGGAAGGAATTGATTTCACTGATGAATCCATCAGTAGGTTTTCCCTTTAGAAGGATGTTTGCTTCTATGTTCTTCCTTATGCCGCCCGCTGTGAGATTTGAGGAGCCGATCAAGATCGACAATTTCCCGTTTTGGAACTCTGAGAGGAAAAGCTTAGGGTGAAAGCCGCGGTTCTTGAAGATCCTTACACTTAGGTTTGGATATTTCGCTCTCAACCGCTGAAGCCTTGCAAGAGGTTGCCACTCAGTGATTCCATACTCAGATATCCCCACGATTAGTTGCGCGCTCTTTTGCCTCCTGAGCAATTTGAGCAATAGTGGTTCGATTTCACGATAACCTTCGGAGCTCAAGAATGCGACTGCGGACCTAAATGATACGGCGTAAGGGACAGACTTTCGGAGTTCCTGAAGAACGCCCGCGCTATCCAGAAACTTCACTGTTACCAATTGCGCCAGTCATTGGAAAAGTGAATCAGTCTAATGTTCCTTACTATAACTTGGGTCCAGGATTCCGCTCACAGTCTTAGGAACAGATCGTCTTCAGTCTGGGCCATCCTCTGCCGACGTTCCCCGCAGGTATGACTGAGAATGGTCACTTAGTTGACTCCGTGCCACATCGCGAAACGTCCTCAGAAAGGCGAAAGGAGTTGGCGCCGGGGGTGGAATTTGAACCCACGATCTCCCTCGCTCGGAGTGGAGACCCGGGACGGATTCTCTCTCTCTCGCCTCGTCCTCAGTCAAGAGAACCACAAACACTCGGGTATGGTATCGTTGAAGGAGATAAGGATCCTCATGTACCCACCAGAGCAGTATGGGTGAGAAGAGTTGGCCACCACGCTTAATTCCGTGACAATGGCTCCTAGGATTGGAGTCTCAAAGTGAAACAGACGTTGTTTCGGATGTCGATTCTTGAGCGGCATCCTCGGCTGCTCCTCCGCGAAGCACCTGTCGCGCTACTTCGCATAGCTAGACCTAGTAGGATTCTGACTGCAACAATGGCTTACTATTTAGTCATATACTGCCTGCTCTACTTCCTTAGCGTTTCTAATCCGCTAATAGACATGAGTATGCGCCTGAGGGGAATGGTGGGGTTCGAACCTCTGCAAGTGGTTGTCACCCTCAATGAATGCGCGGCGTTCAATTCGACATGCAGCGTGCCTCCTAACTCCAGTAACTACGTGCTTGCAGTCCTAGCCTCCTATTTCTCGGTGATGAAGCCGAAACTTTCTGTAGCATATGCCCTCTTCACACTCACTCTACTGGACTTCCTACAAGACCCGCTCAAGAGCGCTTTGCGCAAGCTCACCGGATCAATTCGTCTGAGTTCAAATGCGTATGCACACGCGTGAAGCGTTTTTGTCTGCCGACAAAACCGAACCGGATTGGCTTGCGTCATACTATCAGAGACTACAGAATGAATACCAGTTCTCTCTTGCCCGTCGAGATAACGTGACGAATTGGGCACTGACTCTTTTCATTGCGGTCATCACGACCTACACGGCTTTGCTGACGAGTCAAATTATCCCTTCAAGTATTTGGCGGATAGCTCTTCTATTGGTCGCTTTGGGTTTGATGATGAGGTTCTTCTCGCAAAGTATGATTGCATACGCTTTCTTGCGAAGATGTCGCTACATTGAGAACGAAATAGAAGCTCATTGGGCGGTAGGACAACCCTCGCTTCAGCAGATCGTATTGGATTTGCAGACCTATGATCATGGGAGACGGGCGACTGTCACCAGGTTGGCGATGTTTTGGTCTCAGCTTCGGGCAGGGTTCCTTCTCATCTTTCTCGTGCTTTCTGCCGTTCTTCTGTTTGAACTAAGCCAGGCACAGATGACAAATGTTACGAGTCTTCTTCTGGTCGGATTTCTGGTCTATGTTGCTTGGGAAACTGCGACCTTCCTGCAATACGACCAGTTGAAGAGACCGACATCTCACTAGTTTAGTGTTCAGCCTGAGCTTCTCTTGAGTTTGACTATCGCGGTCGTTTGATTTCCATCATAACACGCGTCGATCATGACTCTTCCATCAGACCTCGTGCTTACTACCTTTCGACTCTCAGTTATGTCGCTGTTCTCATCAGTCACCCTGAATCCACTAGCTTGGTTCGAATATCTGCTTGTCACGCTTGTGTCTTTGTACTCTGAATCGGACACTATTACCAACTGTGGCTTGGCGATATCCATGACTTCCTGCAGGAAGCCAGCTTCTCGCCCGTGATGTGACGCCACAAAGAAAGCGGTAGTCTTCAGATCTCTTACAAAGTCATCTTTCTGTAGCAGTTCGCTCCAACCACGTGATTCTATGTCGCCTGGATAGACGAAAGTGAAGCCGCCCAGCTTGAAGAATGTGACGATGCTTGTGTTGTTAGGCTCTGTCTCCCAATCCGCGTCTACTGAGTAGTTCGAGAAGTATGCGCCGGCACCCCAAGAGCTGGATCCCGGGTCACTGGAGTCGTCAACTGAACCTGAGTACCTGCTCTTGAGCGCAAGGTAAGTCTCAAGAGCTTTGCGATCATCTTCGTTGACGTCTTCTCTAATCAACTTCTCGCGCGGTATGTTCCTGGCTCTCAACACTCTGGGTAGGAATCCCTCCGGTTCCAGGTTTACAATGTCTCTAATGTGATCCACATGAGGATGGCTCAATATCAGGTAATCGAGACTACTCGGGCTCCAGATGGTCTTCGTGAATCTTACGGGCGAGAACCCGGTATCAGTGTTCGCTCCGAGATCAATCATCGCAGTTTTGCCATTCGGCGTCAGGATTGAGACACTGCTGCCATGCCCCACATCCCAGACAATAATGCGAGAACAGGTTGCACTCAACTGCCCTTCTTGCCCTCGCCGGTATGGTGAGAGACCTTTGCAGTGGTATAAGATAATGCCTGTAGCCTTGCTTGTTCATCCACAATCCAAAACACAGGATATCCCCCCAAGCCTGGGAGTGTAGGGGGTTCGTCGGGAAGCGCCCGGGGGTGGGATTTGAACCCACAGCCTGCAGAGTGACACATGCTTCGCCGTCAAGGAAAAGAAGTCAAGTACTCCATTGACCATATTGTTTGGTGGCGGCGTCCATGACGAAGCGTGAACGGGACCCGCCCAACAAGTCTGGCGAAACCCCGCGGATCAGGCCCAACCTTCTGTCGCTTCAGGTTGCAGAGCGAACTCGGCGGCGATGCGATGGACAGGCGGAGATTCCCAGCAGAAGAGACCGCCAGAAACTCGAATTCGTGATCAAAGTAATCGTCTACAACACCACAGTCCTAATCAAGAGCACGCAAAGAGGAGTTAAGAGACGGAGCCGCAAATTCTGCGGTGTGCACAATTTCCAAACAAATCCTTGGCCCCGCAACACTACTTAGAATCCGTCCTCTTCTCTTGACTGTACTATGCAGATTGAATTGGAAGAGAGCTGGAAGACTGAACGGTTCTTGAGAAATGCTGTGAATGCACTCATTCAAGTTAGCAAGGTACGTCCCAAAAACGAAGTCGAATTGAACGAGACTACCCGCGATTTGGAAGATCTTCCGGACTACTTCTACCATTATGCCTTGGAATTAGCGCGTGATCCTATTCGGAGAGAGGACGACAGGCATTTTCTTGTGAAGTTGCTGGATGACGCGATCAAAGAGTTGGAAAGCTGGGCGTCAACAACCGTGTGGCCTAGAGTTGTTGCCATCGTTAGATTCGTTGACCTCGCTGACGTACCAAGCGACGAAGGTTGGCTTGACGGCTTTGGCGAACTGGCGGAACGCTTACGTCTCTATGAGAACCCTTGAGCGCACCAAGCTACCCACATGCGAGGTTCAAGGCATTTCAATCATTTGTCGCGTATGCCTTTAGCCAAAGTCTTCAGAATCTTCTGCAAGTCTGCGTACACTTCATCGACATACGCACTCGCCAGTCTCTCGGTCAACTCCGGCGCCGTGGCCATTGTCGTCGCTGGTGCGCGCGCACAAGTTGAACCGTCATGGAAGGGGCGTGTTTTCGTCGTCGCGCACCATGATACCCGCACACAAAACAACGGTCCTGACGCCCGCGCCAAGCGACACACAGAGATGCTAGGTTGCAGAAGCGCGCGACAACCCTGACGCTGTCATCGAATAGAGGCCCTCTCTGCCCTGCCTTCGCTTTCGCACGAAATGCTTCGCTGCGAGCAAACCGAGCTGCTTGCGGGTCCACGATTTCTTGTAGCCGTACTTCTCATTGATGATGCGCGCGATCTCCTTGAACGGGAT
>Ga0315279_10004840_pt1 | contig 17863 bp, 14 predicted proteins | sample YL17G06_20_MG_FD_203694 | JGI IMG/M metagenome (GOLD analysis project Ga0315279, IMG submission 203694) | Sediment microbial communities from Yellowstone Lake, YNP, Wyoming, USA - YL17G06_20 | ecosystem: Environmental > Aquatic > Freshwater > Lake > Sediment | place: USA: Wyoming | collected... | reverse complement strand
CGAGTCTCGGGAGCCGGGTAGTCATCGTGGATTGCGACATGCGACGGCCGGCGTGCCATCGGGCGGCCGGCGTCGAGAACAAGCCAGGATTTGTGCAATGCTTGACAGGCCACGTGGACCTGCCGGAGGGGATCTTGCCCGTCCCCGGTGTGCAGAACTTGAGCGTCGTTCCCTGCGGCCCGATTCCCCCCAACCCCGCGGAACTCCTTTCCTCGCCGTTGGCTGCTGAGCTGCTGGGGAGACTGCGCGGCGAATTCGAGTACGTCATTCTGGACTCACCGCCCTTGCTGAGCGTGGCGGATGCTCGCACACTTTCGACGCTTTCGGATGCCGTGGTTTTGGTGGTCCGCGCTTACGAGACGCCTTACGACGCGGTGCGGCGCGCCCGTTCGCTGCTTTATGATGCTGGCGCCCGCATCTTGGGCGTGGCTCTCAACGATGTGGACCTGCGGAAGGGTGGCTATGGCTACGGGGATTACTACCGGTACGGCTACGGATACGGGTACGGTGGTGAATCATCGGCCAAGCCCACTCAATAGGGAGACTCTCAGAAATTCAGTTTCCCCCCGTGCGAATCTTTTGTTTCCGGATCGTGCCGTACGAGAAGGTCGGTTTGTTCCGACGAAGTGTGTAAAGTGCCTGGCAAACCAAAAGGCGAAAGCAAACCAGGAAGTCATGCGGGTAGCTTGAGGTGCAGGATTGGATCCCCCAGATCAGGGATCCAGGGGTGGCGGAGGAGGCGTCGCTGTCCTTGCGGAGTTGTTCCGAGAGCCACTTGGGGGCATGGTCTGCTTCCCTAGACTGGCCTTTTTCCCGAAACAATCCGCGCTTCCCTCCCGTGATTATGTTTGCTGAGGCCTTGAAGCCAACTCTGAATGCCGAAGCTCGTGGCCAGAAACCGGTTCGACACGCATTGCTTGCCGCACCCCAATGGGGGGAACGCCTGTGAACCAGCAACTAATCTGGACCATTTTGACTTTGGCGCAACAGGACTCCCGAGTGATCCCAAAAGCACATGGCGGCGGATAAAAAGGGACTCGTCGGGAAGGCCAGGAGCTGCGGACAGACGAATCATGCGAGCTCTTTTCACGTAGCGATTCGGATGCGTGGAGGAAATCCCATGGGCAGGGTTGCTGTACAGCCAAAGAGCTTTCAACGCAAGGATGGGCTGAAGAAAGCAAAGGCAAAGCGGACTTGCCGAGCGTCGCTAATCTCATACTGAAAGTCGCAAGACATTTGGGCGGACGAATGTCCACATGCAAACCCAGTCTATGTTTCACAGGACAAAAGCGCATGCTGGGAAGCAACACAAGTACCGCCGGTCGACCAAACGGATTCTACGCCAGAATTGGGAAACGGCTGTTTGACGGCACTGTAGCGCTCTTCATTTTGATCCTCCTCTCTCCTCTCTTTTTGCTCATTGCGCTAACGCTCAAGCTTTTTTCGCCGGGTCCGGTATTCTTCAAGCAGCGACGAATCGGCCGAAGAGGAAGGCCTTTCGTCGTGTATAAGTTTCGCAGCATGCATCCGAATTCCGAAAACAGCTCGAACCACATCACATCGGCCGACGATCCACGCATCACACGCGTGGGCCGGTATCTTCGCCGTTGGAAGCTTGACGAATTTCCCCAACTGATGAACGTTCTCAAAGGGGAAATGTCGCTTGTAGGCCCGCGCCCACAGGTCTTCCAAAAAATTCAGCGCTTGACCGAAGTGGAGAAACAGGTCCTGGAATGCTTGCCGGGTCTCACCGGGTTATCAGCACTGTGCGATCGCCGCGAGGAAGAGCAGTTGGTGGGCATCGAGGACATGGAAAAAACTTACACGGAAAAATGGTTTGGGCGGAAGATGCAACAGGAACTCTACTACGTTCAGAATCTATCATTTCTTCTGGATGTAAAGTTGATTCTAATCACCGCCATTCTGTTATATTTTCCGGGTACCTCCGCTGCCAAGACGATTCACATTTTGGGGCAACAGTTCAATCCGTATTCTGGCACCATGAAAATGTGTGTGGATGGCGTGATCTACGCCCTGGCGCTAACGCTGGCCTACCTGGTACGCTACGAGCCCACATTTGAACCGGGATACCAGGAGCAGTTATGTATTTTTGTCCTGATAGTCCCCATAAGCCGCGTTGCGGTCGGGTGGGCCCTGGGGGTGTATAAGCTGGCTTGGCGCTATGTTTCTTTGTCTGATGTTGGTGAGGTCGTCGGAGCCCAAGTTCCCGTCTCGGCGGTCTTGCTTGCGCTCAGATTGCTTCTGAACCCGGCCTGCGCCAGCGCCGTGCTCTTTATGATGCCCCTTAGTATCGTTACAGGAGAGTTTTTGCTGTCTACCTTCGGTGTTCTCAGTGCTCGCGCTGTTCGCTTTTTTTTCCATCGAACGGAAATCAGGTTCCGACCGCCCAGGACAGCGTTGCACAGGCGCTTTTTGCTCGTCGGCGCTGGACATCATGGAGCTGCGTTAGCCCGACGGATCCTACTTTATCCGCAGTTCGAAGCTGTGGGCTTTGTGGACGATGACCCGTTGAAACAGCACAGTCGGATTAGCAGCTTGATGGTTCTGGGGACGGTTGCCCGCATCCCAGAGATCTCCAGCCAATACGGAGTGGAAGAAATCCTCGTTTGTGCCGACGGCGAGTGTGAGCATCTAGCCCAGCGCGTGAAAGAGATCTGTGGCCCGAGTTCCTTGCCTATCCGCGTCGTCCCGGATCTCTTGTCGGTTCTGTCCAACAATGGGAGTGACGCCATAACCTGAAGCTCATTCGAGAGCACTGGCGACGTTGCAGAGGGAGCGTACCTAGCTAGGCACTAACCCAGGCTCTTGCAACCCTGTGCGGCGGAACACGAGAATGACGACTGCAAGTGTTGTGCGCGTGCAGCCCCCGCATGTTTTGCGTTTCTCAGTCCCTCCATGCTGGAGGGTAATCCTTTGCGCTGGATGGAGGCGCGGTTGATATCATGGGTGTGCCCAGACCTTCAGTCATCCTTGACCCTCATCAAGCCGTTGGCGGTCCTCCTCGAATTAAGGCCGAGATTCGAGTTGGATGCTAACCTAGACAAGCCACCCGCCTGTCCACGTTTGGCACCAGACCCCGCGCGCCGAAAGTGTGAAGAATCGTCGAGCTACCGGATTTGATGCGGGACAGCGCTGATGAGAATACTGATCTTGTCGCAACGCTACTACCCCGAGCCGCTTCCAAAGCCTTCGGAATTGGCGGAAGCGCTCTCTCAGCGCGGGCACTCCGTTACGGTCATTACCGGATTTCCACACTACCCTGAACGTCGGCTGTACCCGGGATATCGGCTCAGTTTGGCGAAGAGGGAAATCGTTTCAGGGATTCCCGTTGTGAGAACGTTCGTGTGGCCTTATCACGGTCGCTCCGCCATTGGCCGCGTGCTGAATTATGTCTCATTCATGTGCTCATCAGTTCTCGGGAGCCTTCGCACGCCTCCCTGCGATCTCATCTATGTTTGGCATCCCCCTCTGACCGTGGGGTTGGCTGCCTGGGCCATCGCGAGACTCAAGCGGGCACCCTATGTTTACGACGTCCAAGACATTTGGCCAGAGAGTGCCGTGTGGTCGGGAATGCTAACAAATCAGCTCATTATTTGGTGCTTGCATCAGTTGGAACGGTTTGTCTACGATGGTGCCAAGCATATCTTGGTCGTAAGCTCGGGGGCGAAAGACAATCTGCAGAGCAAAGGTGTCCCTAGCGAAAAGATCAGCGTGGCAAGGCACTGGGTGGATGAGAGTATCTTTAATCAACCGAGTGACAGCGAGGCAGCGAGAGTCCGCTTGCAATATCACTTCGCAGACCGTTTCGTGGTGATGTTTGCAGGCAATCTGGGGATAGTCCAAGGCCTTGAAGCGGTGATCCGGGCGGCGGAGCTTTTGCGGGAAGAAAAGAATGTCTTGTTCGTGTTTGTTGGCGATGGCAGTGATAAACCCCGTGTAGTAGCCCTCACGCAACAACTGCGGCTGACCAACGTGCTCTTTGTGGACAGGCAGCCCATGGCGGCCATGCCAGCCATCCTGGGGAGCGCGGATGCTCTCTTGGTTCATCTTAAACGGTCTCGCCTCGCGGGAGTCTCGATACCTACCAAGACGCTGGCTTATCTGGCTTCGGGTCGCCCGATCATCATGGGAGTGCATGGGGCTGCTGCGGATTTGGTCAGGCGAGCCGAGGCGGGGATCGTCGTCGCACCGGATGATCCTCAGGAACTGGCCCGAGCCGTATTGGAGCTTTACCGCCTTCCACTCTCAGAGAGGATGAGAATGGGTCAGAATGGTCGGGCCTTCTTGCTGAAAGAACATTCCAAGGAAAGTGTTTTGGATGAATATGAAGCCATCTTGGTCAGGCACTCGTTGCGGGGGAACTAGAGACCTGCGCTGGGAGATTCAAGACGACTTGGGTGGAGTGGGGGTGACATGACACGTTTTGGATTTCGCACAGTTGTGGGCTTGACCGTCAGCGGCATCTTTCTCTACTTCGCAATTCGACGGATCAATCTTCTCGCGACTTGGACAATTCTCTCGGGCGTTCAGGTTGTTTTTCTGATCTTCGCAGCGGCAATCTATTTGGTGGCAACTTGGGTTCGTGCCTGGCGTTGGTTGTACCTGTTCGAAGGTCTCCAGCCACGCGTTTCCACGCTGTTCGCAGCGACGGCGGTCGGTTACATGGTGAACAATATCCTGCCCCTTCGTCTGGGTGAGTTGGCGCGCAGCCATTACCTGACGCAGAAGGCAGATGTCCAGTTCCCCATGGCTTTTGCGACGATATTAGTGGAAAGATTTTTGGACTTCCTGGCCGCACTGATTTTGGCGGGGATCACTTTGTTCTTTGTCCAGTATCCGGCGTGGGTGGTGAAAGGATTCTACCTGGCCTTCGTGCTGACAGCCGCTTTGGCCGCTGCTCTTTTCGTCATAAGGCATTTTCGGAACGCCTGTCGACGCATGATTACCACGCTGGCCGGTTACGGTCCAGCGGGGTTGGGGAGGGCCTTCGGGAGAGGTTTTGAATCCTTTCGCGCCGGCTTAGGGGCTCTGAGGATGGGCAGGCATCTGGTTCCCATTTCTCTGCTCTCCATCCTGCTGTGGTTATGTTACTTGATGGCAATTATTCAGGTTTTCAGAAGTTTTGGCTGGGAGATGCCGCCCAGCGCTCCTTGGGGAGTTCTTGCATTCATGAATCTGGCGATGATGATTCCGTCGGCTCCCGGTCAACTGGGGACCGTGCAGTTTTTTCTCGTGTTGATCCTGGGCTTGTATGGGGTGCAGAAGGAGGCCGCCTTCAGCTTCTCGGTGGTTTTACATTTTGTTATTTACGTAACGATGACAACCGTCGGTTTATTTTACTTCATAGGGGCGCAGGTCCCGCTCGGAAGGGTAGCGCGAATGAGTGTTTCCCAGGCGGCCATTTCGGCCGGATCCAAAAGGTAGGGGCTTTCCGGCCGGCATTAGCAGCATTGGGGTGGGCGCGGGAAGAAGCAAAGTGAACGGTGCGGTTGCAAAGATCGGCAACAGATGGTATAAGATTCGTTCTTTGGCCGGGGCACGTGTCAACTATTTTCGGAAAACCAGGAGGAGATGATGTCGAGGATTTTGGTCACAGGAAGTAAAGGCACCCTGGGCAGACCTCTCGTGCAAGAACTGAAGCGAAGGGGGCATGAAGTGTGGGGTGCCGATTTGCAGCATCAGGCGGACCCGAGATATATCCGCGCGGACATGGCCTCGTACCGGCAACTGGAGCGGGTCTTTGAACAGGACTACGACTACGTATATCACCTCGCCGCCGAATTTGGTCGGCTCAATGGCGAAGAATACTACGACACCCTGTGGCAAACGAACGTCATTGGCACGCGCAATATTCTGGAGTGGCAGCGCAAGAAGGGTTTCAAGCTCTTGTTCGCGAGCTCGTCGGAGATTTACGGTGACAAGCACGCGAACGTTCTGAGTGAGGACATACCGCTGAATCATTCCATCATCCAGCAGAATGATTACGCCACCACCAAGTGGGTGAACGAAATCCAAATCATGAACTTCGAAAGGCGCTACAGCAACCAATGCGTTCGCTTGCGCTTTTTCAACGCCTATGGCCCCGGCGAGTATTACCACAATTACCGCAGCGTGGTTTGCCTGTTCTGCTACAGGGCACTGCACGGCCTCCCCTATGAGGTGTTTGAGGGCTACCACCGCGTGTTCATGTACATCGACGATTTCATCCCTACGCTCGCCAATGTGGTGGACAACTTCGTACCGGGGGAAGTGTACAACATCGGTGGCTCGGAGTTCCGCAGCGTGCGGGAGTTGAGCGATCTGATTCTCAACTATCTGGGCTTGGATGATCGTCTGGTGACCTATCTTCCGGAAGATAAGCACAACGTATTGAACAAGAGACCCGATATCACCAAGGCAGCGCGCGCTTTCGGCCACAACCCCAAGTGGACCCTCGAGGAAGGTGTTCCCAGAACCATCGACTGGATGAGAAAAGTCTATGCGGATACCGCGCTACCTAAATTGGTGAAAAGCGGGCAGCCAGCTTGATTGGGCGCGCCTTGCTTTGGAAACAAGGTTGTAGGGAGGAACGTGAAGGGTCCTGTAGTGACACTTATCGTGCCTGCTTTGAACGAGGAGCATGATCTCCCGCCACTCGTCGACCGGTTACTGGCTGTCGAAAGATCCTTGGGGCATCCTTGCGAGATTCTTATCGTCGACGACGCCAGCGATGACCACACCTATGCCGTCGGCTGTGAGCTGGCCCAACAGCACGAGCAAGTTCGTGTTTTGCACAAAGGCTTTCCCCGCGGGATCGGTAACGCGATTCGCACGGCGCTGCCCGAGGCGCGTGGGCGGGTGGGTGTCATCGTAATGGCTGACGGCGTGGACCCTCTGGAATCGGCAGTGCCGCAATTCTGCACGAAGATCTTGAACGAGGGTTGTCACCTGGTGCTCCTCTCCCGGTACCTGGAGCCGAGCGATTCCGACACCATCCCGTTTTCTTACAAGTTCTTCCACTGGGGCTTTCGTCTGCTGACCCGGTATGCCCTCGGCATTCGATTCCGCGATATAACTTATGCCTTCCGCGCTTTTGACGTCGGTTTCCTGCGGAATCTGCCCTTGACGTCTCAGAAGTTCGAGATCTCGCCCGAAATTACGTTCAAAACCATCTTCGCCGGAGGTAAAGTTGGCGAGGTTCGGGGGCGGCAGACTCGGCGGGTTCGGGGCAGGTCAAAATTCCTATTTTCGAAGGCTTTCTGGGGTTACACGCGCGTCTTACTGGAGGCGTTTTCCCTGCGCTGGCAGGAAAAGTAAGCTGGATACGCACGGTCTGGTAACACATGAGAACGAAGTTGCGGCTCATCCTTTGGCAGTATACCTTATGACCTTCTCCAGATATTCCGACTTCATTTGGGCTGATGGGCAATTAGGCGTTTGACTATGCAAACACCAGATCCCCTGAAATGTCGGGATGCGTTGGGCAAACCTCATTGGTTCGGAAGGGATGAGGCATGGAAAGTTCACCAAACGGAAGCGCTGCCAGTACGAGCGCACGACCTTATCGTGATCGTGGCCGAGTCTACTGGAGTGGTTCTCTCTGGTTGACGGAAAAATGGGATTGAACTCCGAACCGAGTAATGACAACGGCAGCGGGTGTCGTGTCCAACCCGTTTGCGTCTTCCTGCGGTCGCCGTCAAGGTCTCCCAGGCCTCATTTCAACGAATCCTAATGATTTGTCCGCAGGAGAGCTTGTCTCATCAAATGGCCGGCGTACCGACGGCGCGCGACTAGAAGAACCGAGAGCTCTGTTTTGCTCACTAAAACCGAAATCGCAGCAACCACACTGGGCCCGAGCCGGATCGCCCGGGACACCCTTGTCACTACCTCCCTGGGGGTGGTGGGACGCAGTGCGAATCTGCTGATCCCTTTCCTCGTGGGAGGAATTCTTGGGGCAACGGGCGAGACGGATTCCCTGTTCATTGCCCTGGGAATACTTGTGTTATTCGCAGGTGTCTTCACTTGGGCGATAGAAGCCGTAATGGTTCCATACGTTGTCAAACTACGTCTGGCCGAGCCCAACCGCCTGCCTACTTTCATCGGGGGCGTCATGCTCTTGATGGGTGCAGGTATGCTGACAATCGAATTGGTCCTGTTGGCGGTAGCGAAACCCTTACTGCTAACGCTCACCGGCTTGTCCGTCGAAAGGGTCCATACCGTGTGCCTCCTGCTGGTGGAATTGAGTCCTGCTCTGGTCCTCATGATGCTTTCGAGCGTCCTCAGTGGGGTGCTGAACGCCTACCGAATCTTTTGGGCTCCTGCGATTTCTACAACGGTGTCCGTGCTCACTGTTATAAGTACTCTTTTGCTGGGCTTTGAGTGCTTTGGGGTACATGCCGTCGCGCTGGGATATGTTGGGGGTGAGCTTGGCCGCCTGCTCCTCCTCTGGATTGTCTTGCGGCGAAATGACGTCGGTCCGTTCCCTTTTACTCTTGCCGAGAGGAGATTGCTTCGTGAATTCATAAACTTGTCCTCCTTCATGATTGTGGGCATGGCCGTGGCGGGGCTTCCGCCCCTTATAAACCGGGTAATCGCTTCCCATTGGGCACCCGGGAGCGTTTCCGTGGTCGAATATGCAGAGAAGCTTTTTTATGTTCCGCAAGGTCTGCTCAACAGTGGCTTTCTGACGGTTCTTTTGTCATATTGGTCCCATGGATTTGAGACCCAAGGGGAAAGACAATTTCGCTCGGCAGTTTACACGACCGTGCTCTTGCTGGGCGCGGGGATCTTGCTAGCATCGCTGCTCGTCTACCGTTTTCGCTACTCATTGGTTGCATTAATCTTGGGTTGGGGTAAGATTTCGAAGGCAAGTTTGATGGAGGTCGCGGCACTTTACGGAGTCTACCTTTTGGGTTTGGTCCCGAACGCTGTTGGCCTTGTGCTCGTGCGCGCTCATCTAGTTCTTAAGAACACAAGAGTTCTTTTCGAAACAGCGGTAGTGGGGGTTGCGGTGCTCCTACTCTTTAATGCATGGCTGGCGCCGCGTTTTGGCCTGAGAGGAATCGCCTTGGCAGTCGTCGCATCTCAAACGGCGTACTGCATTTACCTTTTTGAGCGCCTGCGCAGCTCTTCAGGCTCCTCGGGGCCGCTCCGTCCAATGGCGATGCTGGGCAGGGATTAGCTTTCTTGCTACCGTGCACGCGAGGCGAGTTTCAGATGGGGGTCGCGAACGAGGCAGCGGGAACACCTAAATGAGACCACCGGCACACGATTTCACGATGTCGGCTAGGTTTTCCCGAGATCATCTCCGCAAGCTAATCTATGTTGTGGCGCTCGCCAATCTCGGTCTTCTTCTTCTCGCTTTGTATTTGATTGGTCACCTCGACAACAGCTGGCTTCTTCTTGCGGGCATGCCTCTATTGGGTCTCGTGCCAATGGCGATTCGCCGCTCCGAGCCTCGGGATATCTTCGAACCGATTTTCCTATTCGTTGCCGTATACCTCGCTGCTTTTTGGGTTCGAGCTATCATGGCTCAGGTGGATTTTCGAGAATTCACCCTACCGTGGGCCGTTTCTTATGGGGCCACCCAGGCCGATGTCCTTCCTGTCCTTGGTTTGGCGATGCTTGGCTTGTCTGCCGTCTACCTCGGGTATTACAGCGGACTGGGTTGTCTGAAGGCAAGAATTGTCCCTACTATACGAAGGGAGTTTGTGCCAACAAGGGCAAGAGCGCTCTTTATTCTCTCCACGGTTATATATGTAGCAATCTGGATCCACTTTTTCGTTAACGGCCACTACTCCGTTGTATTCATGATGGAGAATCGTGCCGAGATTGTCCGTGGCGCGGGCGAACTAGAAGTACTCATGAAGGCGAATGCGTTTGTCTCCTCAGCGACCGGGTTCGTAATCCTTCTCAGAAAGATGAGAAAATGGAGGCAGCTGGCTTTCCTTGTCCCTATCATCATCGCTATGCCATTGACGACTTTTGGGGATTTCGAGACTGTAATTCTAACCGTGGCCCCACCGCTGGTTATGTGGCACTATTGTGTTAGACGGTTCCGAAAGAGAGAACTTGCACTTCTTGCTTTGGTCGGAATAAGTTCGCTCGTTGTCTTCGTTGCCGTACGGACCTCAGGCGGCATGAGAACACTGACAATCGGAATTGGCCCCTTATTGAAGTTTGCGGCTATGGCTCAGTTCAGCTATTGGGACAATCTGTTGGTCCTAATCCACCATTTTCCATACCGCCATGATTTCTATCACGGCAGAATAATGCTCACCGATTTCTTTCTTCTAATTCCGCGGCGTATCTGGGAGTCGAAGCCTCAGGTCTATGGTTCGACGCTCCTGCAGACTGAGATGTTTCCCTACATGATAGATCCGTATACTGGCTTCGGGCACTATGAATCATTTTCCTTCATAGGTTGGGGATACGCCGATTTTGGGTTGGGTGGCGCCATGTTTGCTGCGTTCTGCCACGGGGTCGTGTGGCGAATGTTGTACGAGCAGCTCGGACGACGGGCCCGCGAGGGCAGCCTTCCAAACGCTGCCCTGTATGGTTATGCTCTGGTCGTCCTCCCCAAGGTAATGAGAGGGTTTGTGGGTTCATTTCTCTGGATGTTTGCGGTCCTCTTGCCAGCTGCGCTGCTGCTGAGATTCGCCAGTGGGAGCAATAGATCAAAAGGGGCGCAGCTACCCAAGGTACAACGTTCCGTGTGAGCTCTATGAAGGAGACAGAACCTGTAAGGGCGATCTCAGATAGTGAATTCTGGGAACATGCTTATCACGGGGTCCGCAAGTCGCGGCGATGCTTGCCCAATCCACGCTGGAGGCTGGGACATTTCGAGTTGGACCGGGTATTTCGCCAGTTCTTACCCCGCAAGTCCGGCCTGCGCCTCTTGGAGGTCGGCTGCGGAAGTTCCATATGGTTGCCCTACTTCGTCCGAGAATTTGGGTACAAGGTGTCGGGTGTTGATTACACCTTGAACGGGGTCGAACAGGCCAAAGAGAACCTCGCCCGGGCTGGCTGCACTGGAAACATCATCCATGCAGATTTCTTCGACATTGAGCCCCGTCTACAGAATCAGTTTGACTTTGTTTTCTCTTTCGGTGTCATCGAGCATTTTGAGCGCCCCGGCGATGTCGTGGCACGGTTCGCATCGTGTCTCCGTGAGGGAGGTATCACGATAACCTATATTCCGAATATTCCCGGTTTCATCGGTCCGTTGCTGAAATGGGTTGACCGCCCTTTCTACCAGACCCATAAGCACATCGACAAACAGGAATTGGTCCGATATCACACGGAGGCCGGGCAGGACGTGTTTTTCTCGTCTTATATACAACTGCTGGATCTTAATCAGCTCCATCTTGGAAAGCTAGGGCCTCGCTGGGCTCACCTGTTCCATGGCGCCTTTGCAGCTCTGGACCTTCCAGTTCTGCTTGCAGACAGATTCTTGGGGTTGAGAGTGCGGTCACCACGTTTTTCTTCGTCAATTCTAGTGCTGGCGAGAAAAGGCCCGCGACAAGGGTAGTCGACCAACAAGCTGGGACACGGCACGGCGAAGCAAGACACTGGAAGTAAGAATTGGCTGTTATAGGTCGCACGGTAAGCTCCTGAGCCGTCGGGCAAGATATCCCAGCATAATGGGTGATGGCGATTGTAGTTGCTCAACGCCGGATTCGTGTCCTTCAGCTACTCCCCTCTCTGCGCATGGGAGGTCCAGCCTATGTCGTCTCAGGTCTGCTGAAGTACCTTGGCCGCTCCCACTTTGAGTCAACCCTTTGTACGATGTATGATTTGCCCCCCTCCGCAGAAATTCCCTTCCCAGTAAAAGAGTTGGGTATTCCCTGGGTCCACCTGCGCATGAAACGATTTCTCGAACCAAGAACCTGGCGTAACCTGAGCCGTCTGCTCCGCGGCGAAAGGTTCGACATCGTTCACACGCACTTGACCCGCGCGGACTGGTACGGACGCACCATCGCGCATCGCTGCCGGTTTCCCAGGGTGGTGTCGACCATCCACGGCCAGGATCGCTTCTTCAATTTGCTGGACTTCGGTCCTTTGGGGGGACGCTTGGTAGCGGCGGTGAATCGCTTCACCGTGCGCTGGGTTGATGGGCTCGTCGCGGTCTCGGAAGGCGTCAGAGAATATCTGATCGACGTCGAAAGGATATCACCCCAGAAGATCTCCGTCGTGCGAAATGGCATCGAGCTCGATGAATTTGACCCGAGTGTCGCTGATGTCGCTGCAACGCGGCAACGACTCGGGATCCCCCAGGATGCCCTCGTGGTGGGGACCGTCTGCCAGCTACACCCCCGCAAGGGTCTGGTGTATCTACTCCGGGCTGCGCGCGAGGTGGCGCAACAAGTCTCCCGCGCCTGCTTTGTGCTCGTTGGACTCGGCCCACAGGAAGCTGAACTCCGCGCGCTGGCGTCGACGCTCGGCTTGGAGACGAAGGTTTTGTTCCGAGGTGGGCCGCATCCGGAGGTTGCTTCCATCATGCGCGCCATGGATGTGTTTGTGCTCCCCTCACTGATTGAAGGGCTCGGCCTAGCGGTTCTGGAAGCGCAGGCACTTGAAAGACCGTGCGTGGTTACCAGCATCCCGGGGTTGAGCGAGGCGGTTGTTCCAGACCAAACAGCTATCGTCATTGCGCCGGAAGATGAAGGCGCCTTGGCGGAAGCCCTGCTCTTTCTGCTCGCGCATGAGCAAGAGCGGAGAATTATGGGCAAGGCCGGACGACGCTTCATCGAAGAGCACTATTCAGCTCGCCAAATGGCTCGGAAATATGAAGAAGTCTATCAAGGCGTTTTGAGCGCCCCATAGAGGGCAGGGCATCCTGCCCCCGAGCGGAAGGAAGTTAAGGAGAAGCACCGAACAGTGGAGCCACACAATGTGCAGGACCGGGGACGTACCCAGGAAGAATCTTCCTTTTTTCCCTCAGTATCTGTCTCCAGTGCCGCATTCCTCATCGTCGTGACCCTCGCCGCGGCGCTTCTGCGCGGCCTTGATCTGGCTGCCAAGAGCTATTGGATCGACGAGCTTATAAGTTTGAATCACGCCAAGGATATCACCGGGTGGTCATCCTTCTTCGCACCCAGTTCCGGCGATTGGAATCCGCCTCTTTACTTCCTTCTCCTGAAGGGATGGCTGGTCTTCGGTGAGGGCGAGTCTCACGCGCGAATGCTTTCTGCGGTTCTCGGAACGGCGGTCGTCCCGGCAACCTTTGCCCTGGCACGGCAGTTTTTCTCCCGGCAAGTCAGCCTCCTCGCGTCGCTTCTGGTTGCCGCCTCGCCGCTGCTCCTGCTTTACGACCGGGAACTGAGAAGCTACCCGCTCTTCACTCTGGTCTCTGTGATTTCGCTCTACTTTTTCGTTCGCGCCCTGCGGGAAGGAAAGATGCGCGATTGGGCCGGCTACACTCTCTTCACCATCGCCGGCATCTATAGCCACTACCACGCCTTTCTGGTGATCCTAGGTGAAATTCTCTTCGTCTGCCTTCGTTACAACGCGTACAAGGGGCGGAGCAGGCTGCTGGTCGTGTCGCTGGCGATCGGGGCGTTCTCATATCTGCCCATGCTTCCTACGTTCTTTATCCACCTCCATTCAGCCAATGAGTTGCATAGCGCGGGTGGGAAATTCCCTGTGGTCTTCGGATATCCGGCCAAGCTCCTCTATAACGGCTTTGCGTTCGCTCTGGGTCAGACCCTTTTGCCTTGGAAGCCAGTAGCGATCGTGGGAGGGCTTGCGGCATTAACCTTTTTTGCATCCGGTCTTCGGGAACTGCGCCGGCGGTGGGAAACGGCAGCTTTCTTTCTATCTTGTCTGGGTGTCCCCGTCGTCGTGGGGTCACTGGTTTCCGAACCCACGCCTCGACACTTTGTGTTTGTGACTCCGCTCTTTTGCGCGTTGCTGGCATTGGGGATCATGGCAGTGTCGTCCAAAGCCTTGCGGCATTTCTTGTGCGTTGTCCTGGGCGTGGCTTGGAGCTTCGGCATCGCCAACTACTTCGCCAACCGACAGTTCCACATCTTGGCGCAGGTTACTCCTTGGAGGGAGGCAGGACAGTTTCTCAGAGCCCATGTTACTCGGGACGACCTGATCATCCACATTGCCCTCAAGCCGAAGATCAATACCGAACCGCTCTCGTACTATGCGCAGATGCACATTCCCGTTTACGAGCAAGATGTGATCGGCTCCCTCCCTGCGTTGACCAAGCAAGGCTCGGTTCCCAGGGTTTGGCTCATCGTCTCCGAAGCTTCGCTTCAGGAAACGGGCCGCGTGGCAGCGTCTTGGCTTGCGGGCCATTATGCAGAATGTAAGGTGTGGCGGTATTTCTACGATCCCGACTTTCGGCTGAAGAAGCGGCTGTTTCGAAAAGACTTTTCAGAATACCGCATACAGATTTACGAATTCACTAACCCGCAGGCAGTTCGTGAACGGGCCGCCGTCTCCCGCTGAAAACCGCACGGCTGCCGTCTCTCACGCAATAGCTGCGCATCCGCTGAACTGGACATGACGGTGCGTCGTGGTGGCACAGCAGTAAGTCCCGAGTGCACCTTGCGTATTCCTTGGTCTGTCTTCGGGCTTGACGCAGGCACTGAGTTCTAAGTTTGGAGACCCCGCTCTAGCTATATTGCTCTTCGAGGATGTGGACGATGCGTCGGGCCGCGAATCCATCCCAGAGCGCCGGGGCTTGCGCGCGCTTTGACTCGCCGCGAAGAATCTTTGCGGCCGCCAGGAGAATCTTCTCCGGGCTGGTGCCCACGATTTCGTTGGTTCCTTCACTGACCGTAATCGGCCGCTCTGTATTTTCTCTCACTGTGAGGCAGGGTACATCCAAAACAGTAGTTTCTTCCTGAATTCCGCCGGAATCCGTCATGACAAAAGTTGCCTTCTCCATCAAGGCGACAAAGTCCAGGTAGGCTAGCGGAGGCAATGGCATTATTCGTGAACCCTTCTTTGCGAGGAGGTCGTCCAGGCCAAAGTCACTTAACTGTTTCCGCGTGCGCGGGTGAACCGGAAAAACCATTGGAATCTGCTGCGAGATTTGACAAATGGCGTCCATCAGGCCTTGCAGCCGTTCTCTTTGATCGACATTCGAGTGACGATGCAACGTCAATACGGCATACGGGCAAGGGACGGACTTGCCGTCCACAGATAGGCGCAATTGCTCGTGAATCCGGGACTTCCGTGCCAGGAGTAGGAAACGCTTTAAGGTGTCGATCATCACATTGCCCACCAGGAAGACCCGCTGCTCGGGGATGCCTTCGCGACGCAAGTTGTTTACGGCAGCGGGTTCGGACGCAAACAAGTACTCTGCCAGGGCATCGGTCAGCATGCGATTGATCTCCTCAGGCATGGTGCGATCGAAGCTGCGCAAGCCTGCCTCGATGTGCGCGACGGGAATGCAGAGTTTTGCCGCAACCAGTGAGCAAGCCAGAGTTGAATTCACATCTCCGACCACGACTACCAAGTCAGGCTTATGCTCCTCGAGAACCGTCTCAAACCGCAGCATAATGTGTGCAGTCTGACTGGCGTGGGAGCCGGAGCCCACCCCCAAATTGACATCAGGCCGCGGAAGCTTGAGCTGATCAAAAAAGACTTCTGACAACTCTGCGTCGTAGTGTTGACCGGTATGAACCAAATATGGCTGCCAACGAGTATCAGAAACCATCGCTTCGACAAGTGCCGCCACTTTCATAAAATTGGGGCGCGCCCCCACCACGAGCGTAATCTTTCGCCTCGGCAAACTCACGGAAGGGTCCCCTTTCAATAGTCGGCGGCAAAATTAAGAGCCTTCAGCGGGCTAAGAAATAGCATATTTCTTGCTCGGCGGCCACCCATTTCCGGCTCGGTTAGGGCTTCTGTGCTTTGACCTAGGCATCCGCGACACCCCCACCGACTCAGCCATCTCAACATCGCTCCATACTGCCGGGTCAAAGCTTCCCGCAGCGGAATCTCCAACTTGCGGCTGCCCAGGTTGCGGTCCTTTTGCATCGCTTCGTAGGCTGGGATGACGATCTCGCCGTCGTGGCCATGACCGTTCTTCTGCAGCTGGGGCCACTCGACCCGCAACCTCCGCCCTTCAATCATACCCCGCCCCTTTCGCGCGCATGCCAGCCTACCTCCCTGTCTCTCTTCCCCGGGTGTGACGGGCCAGCTATTCCTTCCGCCGACTCGGGCCACGCCCAGATTGAAAACGTGGTACCGCCCCAGTCTAGCAGAACCGGGCGGGAGAAGCGCCGCCGAACCTTATAGGTTAGCGGTAGCGCCAGTCAGAACCTCTTGGCTCTTCGGGCCCTTGGGGAAGAACTTCGTCCATGCTATCCTCAAGCGGGGGCGCCAAGGCGACCCCCCCGAGTCGTGGATGACCAGGTGGGAGTTCCGACCTGCACAGTGGACCTGGCGGCGACCTTGGAGTAGATCGTGGAGAGGGGAGGTCCGGGAATCTATCACGTCACCAACCGGGGCTATTGGTGCTGGTTCGGATCTGCAGAAGAGATCATCCAACAGGCAGGGTTGAGCCAAGTGAAGATCTCGCCGGTCCCTACTTCCGCGTTGGGCCGGCGCGCTCTGCGGCCGCGGAATTCATGGCTTGCCAACAGTCGGCTGGAAACCGAAGGCCTGGGCCACCTACGGCGGTGGCAGGATGCGTTGCGCCGCTATCTTCTTCGGGAAGGTCGGGCGAAAACTTGAGGCGTGCTCGCGTACATAACCCGCCCGAAAATGTCATAGGGAGCCAAGATCGTTATGGCTCTATGCCCCGAAGGCCGCAATCGGCCGGGCCACATTCCCGATATGTTGGAGCATATCATGCCCGTGAGGCCAACACGGTCTCGGAAAATGTAGCTGACCTGCTGGAGACAGCGCAGGAAAACGATCGAGAGGGCGTTTACAGGGTTCTATCTGCTACGGGGCTGCGCTTCCGCCCCCGAGGTAACCAAGGGGAATAGTCCCCCCATCAAATTGAGGAAACGGCGGTCGAACTGTGGTACTAGTTAGCCGTGTGGTGCTGTGCGCCGCGCGGGAGGTTGACGCTGTTGAGAGGTCGAGTGCTGCGCTTCGCCGACCACTGATCCCGAGGCGATTATGAGTAAGGTGGCTTTGATTACGGGCATAACCGGCCAGGACGGTTCGTATCTGGCCGAGTTCCTGCTTTCCCAAGGGTACCGGGTTTATGGTCTGGTGCGCCGGAGCAGTACGATTAACTTCGAGCGGCTGGCGCACCTTCAGGACAAAATCGAGCTGCTGCCGGGCGACTTGCTCGATCAGAACTCCTTGATCAGTGCCCTCAGACAGTGCGAGCCGCAAGAGGTTTACAACCTGGCGTCGCAGTCGTTTGTGCCCACCTCCTGGAACCAACCCGTCCTCACGGGCGAATTCACGGCGCTGGGGGTCACCCGGGTGTTGGAAGCGGTTCGCGTGGTGAATCCCCGGATTCGTTTCTACCAGGCTTCTTCCAGCGAAATGTTTGGGATGGTGCGCGAGTCACCCCAGAACGAGAAGACCCCTTTCTATCCCCGTAGCCCCTACGGGGTGGCCAAGCTGTACGGCCACTGGATTACCGTCAACTATCGTGAGAGTTACGATCTGTATGCCTGCTCGGGGATTCTCTTCAACCACGAGTCGCCCCGGCGCGGGTTCGAGTTCGTCAGTCGTAAGGTCACCTATGGGGCAGCGCGCATCAAGCTGGGAGTTCAGAAAAAGCTGAAGATGGGCAACTTGGATGCCGAGCGCGACTGGGGTTTTGCGGGCGACTATACCCAAGCCATGTGGATGATGTTGCAGCAGGAGAAGCCGCAGGACTACGTCATCGCCACCGGGGTCACCCACTCGGTCCGGCAGCTCCTGGAAGTTGCCT